>Ga0172381_10000605_pt1 | contig 43654 bp, 41 predicted proteins | sample Leawel6488metaG_FD_119754 | JGI IMG/M metagenome (GOLD analysis project Ga0172381, IMG submission 119754) | Leachate microbial communities from a municipal landfill in Southern Ontario, Canada - Leachate well 64-88 metaG | ecosystem: Engineered > Solid waste > Landfill > Unclassified | place... | reverse complement strand
GATGTACCGGGTCCTCGGCAAGGAATATATAGACACGATTTCTGTCGAGATCAGGGATACGGACCAGATAGAGGACGCGCAGGAGAAGATAAGGAAACTCATAATAAAGGAACACCGGCTGGGCAAGGACAATGAGGACTCTTTCCAGATAAGGGACATGTCCGAGTTCAAGAACATGCTTACATCGACGACAAAGACGATGTCCCTGCTCCTTGGCGCTATAGCCGCGATATCGCTGCTCGTCGGCGGCATCGGCATCATGAACATCATGCTTGTATCGGTCACGGAGCGTACGCGCGAGATCGGCCTGCGCAAGGCGATAGGCGCGCGCAACGTCGACATCATGATACAGTTCCTGATCGAGGCGGTGCTGATAGCGTTCATCGGCGGCATAGCCGGGGTCGTATTGGGCGCCGGCATATCGTCGCTTATCGCGGCGCTCGCCGGTTGGGCGGTCGAATTGTCCGCATCTTCGGTCGCTCTCGCGACGGGTTTCTCGCTCGCGATCGGCATAATTTTCGGCAGCTGGCCGGCGCACCAGGCATCGCAGCTCAATCCTATCGATGCCTTAAGATATGAATAAAGATAAGGGACGTGTCACTTCGGGACACTCCGCTCCAGCGGCCTGTCCCCTTGTGACACGTCCCCACATGTTTCGGTCGCTGGAGTACCGCAACTTCCGGCTATTCATAGCGGGGCAGAGCATATCTACGATAGGCACATGGATGCAGTCGGTCGCTATGAGCTGGCTTGTCTACCGGATGACCGGTTCGGCGCTGCTGCTTGGCGTCGTCGCCTTCGCCGCGCAAATACCTACATTTGTTTTTAGCCCGTTCACCGGAGTTTTCGCCGACAGGTACAACCGCCACAAGATCATCATAGTCACGCAGGTATTATCGATGATACAGGCGGGCATACTCGCCGTACTGACGCTTTCAGGACACATCACCGTTTGGCAGATAGTCGCGCTGGGATTCTTTCTTGGATGCGTCAACTCAGTCGACATCCCGGCGCGGCAATCTTTCCTGATCGAGATGGTCGAGAAGAAGGAAGTACTCGGCAACGCGATAGCGCTCAACTCCGCGATGTTCAACGCGTCGCGGCTCATCGGCCCGACGTTAGCCGGCATCATCGTCGCGGTGGCAGGGGAGGGGGTATGCTTCCTTGTCAACTCGCTGAGCTTCATCGCGGTCATCGCGAGCCTGCTGATGATGCGGTTGACCAGGGCAGAGAAGAAGATACCCGAGATGCATGTTATGGACGAGCTGAAAGAGGGCGTGATATACGCCTACAAGTCCAAGCCGATACGCATGATCCTGCTCCTGCTGAGCGTCATAAGCATGCTCGGAATGTCATACATCGTGCTGATGCCGGTATTCGCGAGCGATGTGCATCACGGAGGGTCGGCTACGCTGGGATTCATGATGGGAGCAGTCGGGGTGGGCGCGCTTATAGCGACGCTCTGGCTCGCGTCACGCGTGAAACCTCCTACGCTCGAAGGGACAGTGCCATACGCGGCCGCGATATTCTCCTCAAGCATAATTTTGTTCGCGTTGTCGCGCGTTTTGTGGGTCTCGATAGTGCTGCTCATGATAACGGGCTTCGGATTCCTCGCGACGACGGCGTCTTTGAACACGATCATCCAAAATACCGTCCATGACGACAAGCGCGGCCGCGTGATGAGCCTCTACGCGATGGCTTTCATCGGAATGGCGCCCATCGGAAGCCTTTTGGCCGGCGTACTAGCGAATAAATTAGGCGCGACAGACGCCTTGCTCATAGGAGGGTTCGCCTGCCTCTTCGCCACGTTCGTATTTTACCGCTTGACACACCCGCGTCAGGCCATAGTGCTATAAAAAAGCAAAATTTTTCTCTTGCCATGAAATGTAAGATTTGGTAGACTATTGCCCTATGTATAAAAGACATCTAGCTTTAGCAGTTTCTGCGGTTTTCTTCTGCCTATTGCAGGCCGGGACAGCTCACCCAGGCATGTTAAGCGACATGACCCTGGGAGACAGCGTCAGCTTGCATGACAGGATGGCGCTTATCGACAATGTCGCGCTTGGCGACGGTTTCGCGCTTGTCGACCAGAGCAAAGGCATAAAGGTCTGGGATAAGGTGACCATCCGCCCGATGGCAAGGATCCAGGAACAATATGACAGCAACGTATTTCTTACCAAAGATAATGAAAAACACGACTGGGTGACCACGTTTGACGTGGGCACGGAAGCCGAAGTCAAGATGGGAAAGGTCAATTTCCTCGCCGGATATGTCTTCGGCTTGAACCGTTTCGCGGATTATACCAACCAGAACAGCAATAGCCATACGGCGATCGCCAAGGCGGACTGGGAGCTTACTAATTTTGACATAATAGTCGGCGACAAGTTCAAGAAATTCTCTGACAGGACCGGCACCGAAGACACGAGGCGTATAGCGCGCAATAAGAACATTTTGAGCGCGGACGTCATAACCACAAAGAATGAGAAGATCAGCACCGATTCCGGATATGATTTCATAATAGAAGATTACACATCCGACGACCTGCTGGATATCCACGGCGAGGGTGTAAGTTACCGCGACGCGGAAAGCAGGAATGAGCACGTATTCAGGGAAGAATTCACGCACAAGACCTGGCCGAAGACCTCGTTAGTCGCTGAAGTCGACGGCGGCATGATAGACTACAAACATGACTACCGTTCGGATTCCTATTTCGTGCAGGCATTGACGGGCGTCAAGGGCCAGTTATTCAAGGAATCGGTAGCCACCCTGAAGATAGGCTACAGGTTCCAGGATTACGACCAGAGCGGTTACAGGGATTTTTCCGGCTTTGTAATGCGCGGCAATATCGCGAAAAAATTTGGAGTGAAGAATACGGTATCGTTTACTATGGAACGCGCCGTAGAGGAATCGGTTTACGATGACATGAATTATTACGTCCTGAACCATTTCGGGCTCGGATATGTTTACCAGCATAACGATAAGTTGTCCGCCCATTTCGCAGGTTCCTACCAATTCAACCAGTATCCGAAGGAAACGACGGAAGACGGTGTCACCGCAAAAAGGTGCGACGATATCTATATGGGCGCATGCGGCCTGCGTTACGATGTAAGGCAATGGCTCACCACTGCCGTTTCGTACCAGTTTACGAAGAGGCACTCAAGGTTCGATTCGTTCGATTATGTCGATCACCTGTTCTCGTTGAGCGCGGCAGTCCAATTCTAGGAAGTATCCCCAATAATATGAGTAAACTTAGAGCAACGGCGGTGTCACTGTATATTGTTATTTTTCTTGCCGTCGCGCAGTATTGCGCCGCGGCGGAGTATCGCCTCCAGCCGGAAGATGTCCTGAATATAACGGTCCATGAACAGCCGGACCTCACCACAAAAACACGAATAACAGCGGACGGTAATATCACCTTTCCGCTCATCGGGGCGATCCACGTCGCGGGCATGACCACGGATGAGATAGAAAAGAAGATCACGGAATTACTGGAGAAGGATTATCTCGTAAGCCCGCAGGTGCTGGTATATATCGAGGAATACGCGCCCAAGCAGGTCTCGATAATAGGATGCGTCAATACTCCCGGAAAATATGACTTGCTCCATGAGAGGGAGACCACCGTCCTCGAAGCCATAGCCATGGCGGGCGGGTTTTCGAAGATCGCCGATGTCAACGGCACAAAGATATTGCGCATAGACGAGAACGGCAAGGAACAGACGCTGATAATAAAAGTTAAGGATATTACGGTCAAGGGAGAGAAAGACAAGGACCTGCCCCTGAAGCCTAATGATGTCATATTTGTCCCGGAAAGCTTTTTTTAACATCCGATAAAGGAAGATGATGGATTATTCGCAGGAAAGCATGAATTTTAACGATTGCTGGCGCGTGGTGAAAGGACGGAAGAAGGTCGTCATATTATTCTTCTTTACCACCGTATTCCTGGTGACACTGGCCAGTTTCCTCATGAGGCCGGTTTACCGCGCAACGGTCACCTTGCTGATAGATGTCGAGAACCCGAAGGTCCTCACGACGACGGGCAACATAGCCCTGGAAAGGTCCGATTATTACGCCTACAAGGAATATTACCAAAGCCAAAAGGAGATAATACAGAGCCGTAATATCATGCGTAAGGTCTTTGACGAATTCAACCTCGGCAGCACGAGGAGATACGCCAGGTCAAAGGACCCTATAAAAGATTTCATGAAGACGATCACCGTCGAACCCATCCGCGAGACGCGCCTCCTGAACCTGAACGTCGATAATAACGACCCGAAGCTCGCTGCGGATATAGCGAACCGCATCGCCGAAATATACGTCGCCCGCAACCTCTCATATATAAGCAAGAGCGAGGTGATAAACCTTCTCAAGAACGAGCACCTGCAGCTCCAGGCAAGGCTTTCCGAATACAGCAAGATCTATAAGGACAAACATCCCCAGATGGAACGCCTTAAGCAGGAAATGGAACAGATGGAAGAGAGGATGAGGGAAGAGAAGAACAAATCATACGGTTCTGACACGACTGATACTTCCTCATCGGGCGCAACACCCGCTGTCGCCGACCTTACTTTTGCCAGCCTTAACGCCAATAATATTTCCATTCAGGACGGCGCGGAAGTCTCGAAGATACCCCTGAAGCCGAAGAAACGCCTCAATATCCTATTGGCAGTGATCGTAGGGCTGTTTGGCGGGATCGGATTGGCTTTTTTCTTTGAGTACCTGGATGATACGGTGAAAAATATAGAAGATATAGAAAGGGTCGTTGACTGGCCTTTCCTGGGCGATGTGCCGAAGATCAATAACAAAAGCAGGATGTCGGAATCAGAGCGCGACTTATTCGTACAGCTTAACCCGAAAGACCCGGCATCGGAAGCTTATCGGGCTATCCGCACCAGCCTGATGTTCTCATCCACAGAAGAAAAGCCGCTGCATAGTATCATCATCACAAGCCCCGGGCCCAAAGAGGGCAAGACCCTGACCCTCTGCAACCTCGGCATAGCCATAGCCCAAAGCCATAAAAAGGTGCTGCTTGTAGATGCGGATATGCGTAAGCCGCGGCTGCATGAAGTATTCAAGGGCAAGAATGACGCAGGCCTCAGCAGTTTCCTCTCGGGCCAGGAAGAATTAAAGGATGTCATCCAAAACACCGAGCTGGAAAACCTTTCGTATATCGCGGGCGGCCCGCACTCGCCCAACCCTTCCGAACTGCTTACAAGCCACAAGACAAAAGGGTTCCTGGATACCGTCAAGGCAAAATACGACGTAATACTGATAGATACTCCCCCGATAGCGGTTGTGACGGACGCGCTTATTCTTTCCAAGATAACCGACGGCACGATCGTTGTCCTTGAAAGCGGTAAAACAGGAAGACGGATATTATCGCGAGTCAACCGGATGTTCAATGACGCGCAGGCAAGGATCGCGGGAATAATCCTTAACAAGGTCTCCCCAAGCCGCGGCGGCTATCATTATTATTACTACGCAAAAACAAAATAACATCAACATAAGCTCTCATTATGGGCCTTAAGCAAAAAACGATGAATGGCCTGGCTTGGGCCGGGATCTCGCAGGGCGGCAAGCTTATCAGCCATTTTACCATCACCGTCATCCTTGCCCGCCTGTTGAATCCCGGCGATTTCGGCTTGCTGGCCATGGCCACAGTCTTCTCAAATTTTGTGGCTATATTCAGCGAAATGGGGGTCAGCAGCGCCCTCATCCAAAAGCAGGATACGCATGACAGGCATTATCATTCCGCTTTTTGGCTGAATATATTCGTCGGGTTATGCCTTACCGTATTTTTTATTATCGTCTCGCCCCTGATAGCCTCGTTTTATAAGAAGCCCGAACTTACCAGGATCCTGATGGTCATAGCGCTCAATTATTTCCTGTCTTCGTTCGTCATTGTCCAGCAGACTATCCTGACCAAAGAGATGGATTTCAAAAAGCTCGCGTTAAGGGATGTCGCCGCGGTCATCCTTTCCGGGGCGGTGGGCATCTATATGGCGTATAACGGGTTCGGGGTCTGGAGCCTTGTCTATCAGCTGCTGTCTTTTACCGTTTTCAACGCGTGTTTGCTGTGGCTTTTATCGTCGTGGCGCCCGAGATTTGAATTCGCCATGGCAGATATCAGGGATATATTTCATTTTAGCGCGAACCTGACGGGTTTTGAAATCGTTAATTATTTCTCAAGGAATATCGACCAGCTCCTGATAGGGAAGTTCTTAGGGTCGCAGGTTCTGGGGTATTATTCTATAGCGTATAAAATAATGTTACTCCCCCTGCAGAATATATCGTGGGTAGCGGGAAGGGTCATGTTCCCGGCCTTTTCCAGGATACAGGATGACCTGGAAAAAGTCAGGAAGACCTACATGAAGATGGCAAAAGCGATCTCATTGGCCACCTTTCCCATCATGCTGGGTTTATTTGCAATGGCCCCGGAGATGGTGCATGTCGTATTAGGGCTTAAATGGGAACCGGTAGTGATATTATTAAGGATATTCAGTGTTTGCGGCATGATACAATCGGTCGGAACAACGGTCGGGAACATATTCCTTTCGCAGCACAGGGCGGATATGGTCTTTCACCTGAGCATAGTCAGCTCATTAATAGTGGGCGTATCTGTGGCGGTAGGATTGAGGTGGGGCATTAATGGCGTCGCCCTATGTTATACGCTGCAGGCCCTTGTCTGGTCGCATGCCGTACTTATCTTCGCGACCCGGTTGATCGGCCTGAAATTCAGCAGGTTCTATTCTAAATTGACCGTCTCCTATATGATCGGAATAATAGTTTTGGCCGTGACTTTGGCCGCGAAATATTTAATTATCGCTCCCGAGGCATACAAATTAGGGCTCCTTGTAGCCATTTGGGCGGTTACATACGTTATCGCGCTTTTCGCAACTAAGGAACTGTCTATCAAAAATAACAGGCCCGTGTTCAGCGTCATAAATGAAAACATATGATGAAGCCGCTGAAGAATAGCGTAGTCTTATCCATTAAATGCATCTGGGAAAAGATGTTCATGGATAACAGGCCTGTTGACGGCCGAAGGCTCCGGAAGATGTTATTGGTCTTTCCCTCCGGTATCGGGAATTCAATATTAGCGGCCGGCGCCCTCAAAAGCCTTCGCACCGCTTTCCCGGCCGCCGCATTCAGCGTCCTTCACTTAGAAAAAGCGACATCGGAGCTTTTTGGCATGCTGGGCCGCTTTGAAGATGTGCTGTACCTGGACGAAGGCTGGCCGCTGAAACAGAAGCTGAAATTCATACAGGATATCAGGAAAAAGAGATTTGATATCGTGATCGTTTTCATGCCGATCGCCGGCCACACGGTCAATTTCCTGTTATTCCTTACCGGGATAAAGATAAGGATGGGGTGTGAATTCCGGCTGGACCTGCCGGGAGATGCCAGGTATTCCAGCGCTTTCTTGACGCATTCCATCAAATATGACGCTAATAAGAGTGAATTTGAGCATAATTTAGGCATGCTCAGCCATTTAGGGATCCCGCTCGAGCGTTCTATCAGGTTCGGTGCAGGGAAGCCCGATAGGGCTGTTTTTGACCCAAATAACGCCAATATCGGGATACACGTAGGGGTATCCAATGAAAAGAAGGCCGCTTGGCCGAAGGAAAAATTCCTGGAATTGATGCGTTTGATCAGCGGCAGTTATCCCGGCTCGAAATTCTATATCTACGGCGGGCCCGGCGAAAAGGACGATGCGGCATATTTTGAACGGTCGCGCATCCCGAACCTCGTCAACCTGGCCTCGAAGAGCACGCTCAGGGAGACGGTATCCGGTATCTCACAAATGGATATTTTTATCTCCAATGATACGGGGCTCATGCATATAGCCGCCTCCCAGGGAGTGCCGCTTATCGCGATATTCTGCAATACCGATGCCGTTAAGAACAGGCCGATAACCGAAAAAGATGATAAACTGGTAATAATCAAAAAGGACTTACCGTGCATGCCATGCTACTCGTGGTACAGTAAGATAAAGTGCAATGACAGGAAGTGCGTCAACCTGATAACCGCGGCAGAGGTCTTTGCCGCCGTGTCGTCATTGAAGGGCAACTAAATGGTATACGCGCTGGTGATAGCGGCCGGCCTGTTTGTTTCCCTCGGGATCGCGGTCAACGGCCTGTTCCTTATCCCTTTTTGCATATTGCTGGCCTATTTCAAGATCGAGATGATATATTTCGTGCTTTGCATGGCCATTCTTCCGGGGTCCGCCTTCATAGGCCAGCACGCGGCCGCTTCCATAGTATTCGCCATTATGGCGTATTCCTTCCTCATAAAAGAAAAGTTAAGGGTCATAAACTTCGGGATCAAAGACAGCCTGAATTTTTTTGTCCTCCTGTACTTTTGCTGGGAGTTCCTGGAGCTGGTATTAGCCGGGAACTATATCGACCTCAGCGGAGCCATGAAAGCCGCAACCGAATTGATCGTGTTATCGGGCATCTTTATTATAATATCCAGTTATGTCGACAGGGAGAAGAGGATGTCCCGGCTCGTTATCGTGATGCTGGTTGTCGCCGCGGCAGAGTCCATATTAGCCATTATGCAGCATTACTCCGGCAGTTTCTTTTTCACACCCGTTAATGACCTGAAAGATACGTTCGAGTTCGTTCCCAGGGAGATCCTCGGGTACATCTTCCCGTCCATATCGATATACGCGAGGGAAGCCCGCGGGACATTCGGCCATTGGAATGTCCTGGGTAATTATCTCACGCTATTCGCGACGCTTGCGCTCGCATTAGCCATTAATAAGAAGAACGACATTAAAAGGAATTTCTTTTACGGCGCCTTTAGCGTCATAATATTTACGGGGTTATATTTTTCATATTCCCGCGGCAGCCTGCTTGGAGCCTTGATCGCGGTGTTGGCCATTGTATTCCTGGAGAACAGCCTAAAGGGAAGGATCGCGCTGGTCTCCGCTGTAGCGGGTATATCGGGCCTTATCGCATATTATTTAAAAGACAATATTATGGCCTACTGGAATAACACGCAGGAGCTTACCATCAGGATGGTATACTGGAAGGAGACGATGCAAAATATATTCGGGTCGGCGCTTGTATTCCTGTTCGGCAACCATTATTTTGTCGCGACGGGCCAGGAGAGCATCACTAAGGCCTACGGATGGACCCCGTTGGGGCACAATTCTTACATTACTATCCTGGAATCAAGGGGCATTATCGGGCTTCTCCTGATATTGTCAGTGATATTCTTAGCGCTAAAAAGGTTCTACGCATTTTACAGGGAGGCGCCCTCGGCTAATTTGAAATATACAAGTATCGGGCTGTTCGGGGCGGTATTGGCTTTCGGTATCTCGCAGTTATTCGACCATAAGCTGGCCTATTTTATCGATATCCGCATATTTTTCTTTACGATAATAGCCCTTAACGTGGCCATGAAAAGGATCATTTCGGGAGGAACCGCAAATATAAATGAAGGTCCTGTTAGTAAATAAATATCTTTATCCCCGCGCGGGGGACGCAATAAGCACTATCACCACGGGAGAATTGCTCTTATCCAAGGGGCATGATGTCATATTCTGGGGCATGGAGCACCCGTTGAACCCTCATTATAAATACGAGGGATATTTTGTCAAAAATATAGACTACAATTCAAAACTCAGCATACTCCAGAAGATCAAAGCCGCCGGAAGGATACTATATTCATTCGAAGCGAAGAAGAAGATAGGGATGCTGATCGATAAAGAGAAGCCGGATATCGCGCACCTGAATAATTTTGCCCACCAGATCTCGCCCTCAATATTAGATGCCCTTAAGAAGCGCGGGATACCCGCCATAATGACCATCCGCGATTTTAAGCTGGTATGCCCAAGATACGACATGTCGCTGCATGACAGCCCGTGTGAAAAGTGTAAAGACGGCCGGTATTATAACTGCGTAGTGAATAAATGCTTAAAGGGGTCGCTAAGCAAGAGCATTCTCAGCGCCTGCGAGATGTACCTGCACCACGGCATATTGCATATTTATGACAGTATTAGGTGTTTTGTCGCCACTACCGGGTTCACAAGGTCTAAAATGACAGAGATGGGGTTCAGGGGCGACCTCGAGGTCCTGAACAACTTCATCGATGTAAGCAAATACGAACCCAGGTATGATTGGGAAGATAAGACGATCGTTTACTTCGGCAGGATCGCCCGCACAAAGGGATTGGTCACATTGCTCGACGCTGTGAAAGAAATCAAGGGTGTAACGCTGAAGTTGATAGGGGACGGGCCGCTTAAGGACGAGCTTGCCGAAAAGATCAAAAAAGAGAACATTAATAATGTCCAATTATTGAGCCACAGGAACGGAGAGGAATTATGGCGCGAGATAAGGAATTGCATGTTTTGTGTAATTCCCTCCGAGTGGTACGAGCTGTTCGGCAGGACCATAATGGAAGCCGCGGCGCTCGGGAAGCCGACGATCGGTTCCAGGATAGGGGGGATACCGGAACTGATAAAGCACAATGAAACAGGTTTGCTTTTTGAACCGCATAATGCGGTTGACCTGCGTTCAAAGATCGAGTATTTATTAAATGATCCCGAAAAAATAAAAGAGATGGGCAGGAACGCGAGGATATTCGCACAGGAAGAGCTTGGGGCCGAAAAGCATTACCGGAAACTGATGGATATATACGAGATGGCCTTAAAAGGGAAGAAGGGGTAACCGCATGGCCGCGCGCGACAAATACGCGATGTTCTGGATAGCGGGGGCGTTCATATCGTTCCTGCTGTATTATTCCGGCATTACGGCGTGTTATATATATTTCAGGAAGAGGGCGGCAAAAAGGCCGAGAAGCATCGTCATCACCTACCACAGGATCAATGATGACGATGACGACCCTTACATTTCGGTATCAACGCTAAATTTCAGGCGCCAGATGGAGTATCTTAAAAGGGACTTTGAGGTCGTCAGCTTGAATACCATGATATCCGGCAAAGGCCCGGCAGGGAAGGATAGGGTATCGATAACGTTCGACGACGGCTACAAGGATAACTACCTGAACGCCTACCCCATCCTTAAGGAATCCGGTCTCCCGGCGACGATATTTATCTCCACGGGGGCTATCGGAAGCGAAAAACGGCTGAGCGCGGACGAAATAAGGAAGATGAAGGACGACGGGATCGATTTCGGAAGCCATACGGTCACGCATCCGGTCCTGTCGAAGATCAGCATAGAGCAGGCGGCCGCGGAGATACTTGATTCGAAAAAAAGCCTTGAGGGCCTCCTTAATGAAAAAGTGGGGTATTTCGCTTATCCTTTCGGCAAGAAAGCCCATTTTAACGGGCAAATAACCGATATCATCAGGAATGCGGGGTATAAAGCGGCTTTTACGACGGAGAACGGGGAAGTCACAGATACAAGCGAGCCGTTTTCCTTAGCGCGCGTAGGTATAAGGAATTGCCCCTTGTTCGTGTTTAAGGCGAGGATATCCGGCATATTCGAAAGCCGGCCGTTCACCTTTGTAAGGCAACTCCTGGGGGTAACATGACGATAGTCATATTAGGGACCCGCGGGTTCCCGAACGTGCAGGGCGGCGTCGAGAGGTATTGCGAAAACCTGTCCGCGCACCTCGTGAAGCTCGGATGCAGGGTCATAGTGCTGACGAGGGCTCCGTATGTGGACAGGAATATCAGGGAATTTGCCGGGGTCGAGCTTGTGGCGCTGCCGTCCCTCGAGACGACGGGATTGGAAGCATTCCTCCACACGTTCATAGGCATTTTCGCCGCGCTCCGGTACCGCCCCGATATCCTGCATATACAGGCGATAGGCCCGGCATTTTTTACGCCGTTGGCGAAACTTCTCGGGATGAAGGTGGTCATAACCACGCAGGGGTCAAACTACGAGCATGCCAAATGGGGGAAGTTCGCTAAGATGATCCTGAGGGCCGGTGAGTATCTAGGGATGAAATTCGCGGACGAAGTGATATGCGTCACAAAGAATATAGCTGATGATATGGAAAGGAAGTACGGCCGGAAATGCCGCGTGATCCCTAACGGCGTCCTGGTCCGCGAAGCCGCGGCATCCCGCGAGACGCTTAAGAAGTATTCCCTGGAAGAAGGAAAATACATACTGACGGTCGGAAGGTTCGTTCCGGAGAAGTGCTTCCCGGACCTTATAGACGCATTCCAAAGAAGCGGCCTGAAAGACAGGAAGCTGGCCATAGTCGGTAAGGTCGACTACCCGTGCAAATACAGCGATGACCTGATAAAAAAGGCCGAAGCCGCCGATGGCGTCGTCATGACAGGCCTGTTGAGCGGCGAGCCGCTGCGTGAGATATACAGCCATGCCGGCCTGTTCGTCCTGCCGTCCTTTTACGAGGGCCTGCCGATAGTATTATTGGAGGCGATGAGCTACGGCTTGTTCTGCCTGGCAAGCGATATTCCGGCCAACCGGTCGGTTGGGCTCCCCGACGGCAACTATTTCCCGGTCGGGGATATTGAGCGCCTCTCCGCGAAGCTCAGGGAATCCGTCGACAGGCGCCTGTCTCCGGAGGAGAAGGCCCGCCAGATAGCGGTGATGCGTGAAAAATACGATTGGGATGCAATAACTAAGCAGACCCTGGAAGTATACAAGAAAGCGTCCGGAAAAGAATGAAGAAATTCGCCATTAACATGTTATTGACCGTTGTTTTTATCTCGGCGGCGTGGACTTTAGCCATGAGATTCGACTTCCTTAGCGCGGAGAGCAATACCGCCGCCGGCAGGTCATTGGCCGCGCAGGCGGCCGCGGCAAAAGACATGATACCTCTTTTACTTGAAGCGGAAGACAGATATAAAAGGGCATATAAGCTTAACCCTCACGATATCGTGAACATTATCGAGTATGCCGCATTGGAGAAGGAATTATTCCTGGCCGCGCCGGCCCTGTACAGAGACAGGTTGGATAATTCCCTGGATTATTACCGCAAAGCATTCACGACGGACCCGAATAACTACATCGTAAATTATGAGATCGGGCGCAATTATGCCGCGTTATGGAAATATATCGGCGATGAGGACAAAAAATATGCCGTCGAAAGGCTCAAGAACTGCCTGGACCTCGCGCCGCATTATTATGACGGCGTATGGCAGATCCTGGCGAGCCAGCCGAATAATCGCGAACTGTGGAAATACAGGAGCGAGATCTTCAGTAAAGTCAAATACGGGAAGAAGGCCTATGAAAATGGCAATATGTATTGGGCAGGGACCTTAAGCAGGACCATAGAGGCGCCGCAGGGCAAAGTCCTCATAAAGATAAAGGCGAAAGGGGAAAAAGCGCGCGGTGTATGGCCGTATATGATCGTGGAATTGGATGGAAGGGACCTGGGAGGGACGTTTGTAGATACTGCCGGATGGAAAGAATACAGGTTTACGTCGGAGACCGAAGGCGGCAGTAAGGTGCTGAATATCATATTCCCGAATGACGCCAATGACGAAACAAAAGGCGAAGACAGGAACCTTTACGTCGGGGAAGTCAGGGTGCTAAGGAATGAATAATGCGCTGAAGAATATTTCAAGGTACGGGATGGCCGCCGTCATGGTATTCGCGCCGTTCGCGCTCGGGGCAAACCGCCCATGGGCCGTCACCGTTATTGAGTTGGCGGTCCTTACCATGGTTTTTGCCTGGTTCCTGCGCATGAACAACGCGGACGGGTGGGCCTTTAAAAAGACCGCGCTCGACATGCCGGTATTTTCGTTCGCCCTGCTGGCCGTATTGTCGGTTGTCTTTGGAATATACCTGCACGCGGGCCTTCTTTCGCTTGCGTGGGTATTCGCGGTCATCGCGGTATATTATTTAGTAGTAAATAACTTCGGGCCGAGATCGACCGGGCGCCTCCTGCTCCTGATAGTCTTCATAGGGACGGGCCTGTCGGTATTCGGGCTTGGCCAGCACTTCCTGGGTTGGCCGTCCTCATGGTGCGCCAACGACGGATTCATAGCTTCGACATATGTGAACCACAACCATTTCGCGGGCTACCTTGAAATGGCGATCCCGCTCGCGCTGGGTTTGCTCTACGCGAAAGGCGATCCGAAGCGCAGGTTGGGGCTTGCCGTTTGCGCGGTAGTGATGATCGCGGCATTCATATTCGCCCAGTCGAGAGGCGCATGGGTATCGCTTACCACGGCCACGCTGCTCACAACATTTTATCTCTCAAGGAAGAAGGTCGTCGGTAAATATGTATTTTTCGTCGTCGGACTTCTGGCGATATTGGCCTTCACGCTGCTATATTCCGGGGAGGACAGCCTTTCGGCGCGGCTCGGGAGCATGACGGACGCTAAAGGCGACGCGTCGTTCATGACACGCGTGAAGATCTGGCAGGGGGCCATAGAGGTAATAAGGAATAATCCCGCCATCGGGACCGGTATCGGCACCTTGGAGTGGAGCTATCCGCGCTACAGGCCGGAAGGGCTTTACGTAAAAGTTGATTATGCCCATAATGATTACATCCATATGGCGGCAGAGATGGGGATACTTGTTTTGCCGGTATTTCTGTGGATGTCGGCCGTAATATTTAAAAAGGGTTATTCGTTATTGAGGCAGCCGTTGTATGCGGGGATAGTAACGGGGCTTATAAGCATCATATTGCACGGTTTTATGGATTTTAATTTCCATATTCCGGCGAACATGGTACTTTTTGCCGTTTTGGTCTCATTTTTGATGCTCGGAGAGACTAAATAAAGATTTGACATTATTGCGTTTGGCAGGTAAAATATAGACAATAGTAACAGTCAAATAAGAGGTCCCACAATGAAAAAAATAATAGCGAGCTTATTGGCGGTAGCGGTCGTTTTCCTTTCCGGAACGCAGTTTTCGCAAGCCCATGCGGAAGGATTGACGGCAAAAATCAGTAAGATCACCGGCGAGGCTAAGGTCATCAGGGCGGGCCAGCAGGAAGAGATCGCCGCCAAAGAGGGCATGGAGCTGAATCCCGGGGATATCGTCAAGACCGGAAAAGAGAGCTTTGTCACCACGACATTCCTTCCGGATACCTATATTGAGCTTGCCAGTGAATCGCAATTACGCATTACGAAATTCGAATTAAATCCCGAGACGTCCAACCTTACGGGCAGGATAGACATATTATCCGGGCATATAAGCAAGACTGCCATGAATGACCTGCCTGCCGGTTCCGTTTTTGACGTTGTGCTTTCCGACTATGTGCCGCCGGCGGCCGAAGGATATTCCGCGCCGGGGCAGCTGCCGGGTATTTCGGCGCCCCTGTGTGATACTTCAGCAGGAGAAGCGGCCAGCGAGGCAGTAATAAGCAATGTGTCCGGCATTGTGGAAATATTCAGGGTAGGCAGTGTTAAATCGACACAGGCATCAAACGGCATGAAACTTAACGTCGGAGACATGCTCAAGACAGGAAAAGACAGTTTCTCGTCGATCTCCTTCCTGCCCGGAACCTATGTAAAAATGGGGGATAACTCCGAGGCAAAGATCATAAGGAACGGCGTAGACCAGAATTGCATGCTTGACACAAGAGTAGACGTCCTCTCGGGCCATTGCAGCGAGATCTCGAGCGGGAACCTTCCTCCGGGGTCAAAATTCGAAGTCGTGCTGGTAGATTATATACCTTTGCAGGCTGAAGGATACACGCCTGAAACGACGCCGGTTCTCACGCCGGTAAATTTTCAATCGGCCAGCGACTCATAAAAGAAATCAAATATGACAGAAGGGATCGGTACCTTTAACGGATATCGGTCCTTTTTTTTGCCTTAACGCGCAGCGCCGGAGGAATGATGGACAAGCTAAGGAATTATTTTTATTACTGGCTCGGAATAGTATTTATGGCCCTTAATAAGATAAGGCATATGGCCCGGGGCTACCGGACACCCCGGACGTTCACCACCAGGCAGGGGGACCTTTGCATAAACTACGATTTTAAGATCGTGGACGGCTGGGTCGACAGTTTAAACGAACTGACCGGAGGAAGATCCTCTTTTGCGGGCAAGAACGTGCTCGAATTGGGCCCGGGAGATGAGTTGGGCGCCGGATTGATACTTTTGGCCTTGGGAGCCCGGAAATATAACGCGATAGACATTAACCCGCTGGTGAAACAGGTCCCCATCGGTTTTTACGAACCCCTGTTAGCAAGTATCAGGAAGCGGGTCCCGAACGCCGATCCGGAGCTGTTGAGAAAACAGCTGAAACTGTTTTATGAAGGCGGCAACGGGCAGATCAACTATATATGCGATAAGGGATTTTCCTTCTCCGGATTAAAAAGCGAGAAGATCGATATCGTATTAAGCAACGCGACTTTCCAGCTTTTGGATGATGTCGAGAATACAATAAAAGAGATCAGCCTGTTAGTGAACAGCGGAGGCTGTATCATATCAGGGATCGACCTGCAGACGCATACTAGATTTTTGAGACAGAAGGACCCCCTGAACATCTACCGGTATGCGGAGCCTGCCTACAAGCATTTATCATTCAGGGAGTCGCCTAACAGGGTCAGGCCATACGAGTATAAAGGACTCCTTGAAAAATACGGATGGGAGGGCATAGTTTTTGTGCCCCGTCGTTCATTGGCGCAGGACCAGCTGAGGGCCGCCAAACCGTATTTATACGGAAAGTTCAAGGAATGCGGCGATATGGATATCTTGTCCGGTACCCTATTTGCCAGGAAGAAATGACATCCCCAAAAGATGGCTTGACAGGAAAGGTCGAACGACGTAAGATGTTCACATAATTATCGTTATGTTAAACTATTCTGGCATTCTATGACAAAACAAACAGTATTCGCAATATCAATGGTGTTTTTGTGCCTTTGCTCATGGGCAACCGTGGGCAATGCGTGGGCTTACCGCCTCGGAGAGGCCGAGATAAAGCTCCACGGCGGAGTATCGGAATTATATGATGACAACATCACTTATGTAAAAACTGACAGGGTCCACGATCTTATCACGCGCCCGACGGTGGGCGCGACCGCAGTATACGAGGGAAAAACGACGCGGTTTACCGCCGAAGGCAATTATTACCATGAGTTCTATGCCGACAACTCAAATTTCAACAACAATTCCGGGAATTTTACCGCGTCGCTTAATTCAGAACTATCGAAATTCGACAGGATATCCATAGGGGAATCATACACCAAGACTTATGAACCGCGCAGCTTCGAAGACCAGTTCGGTTATACGGGCGGGCGCTACAGCTCGAGCAGGAACAGGGTCAATCTCGGCTACACGAGAGACATGTCGGCGCATACAGGCCTTTCGGTGCGTTATGCGAACGAGATCAACAGCTACTCGCGCAGCGACATCTCTAAGTCATACCTGAACACGGCGGGTGTCGAGGGCGCGTATATATTCAGCTCTGACCTGAGCGTCTTCGCGGCGTACGATTTTTCCAGGCGTGATTTCGACCCGGGCTCGGACGCGACGACAAACACCGTCAGCGGCGGCCTTCGTAAATATATCACGAAACAGCTTTATTTCGACGGTATGGCCGGCGCGGACTTCATCAAGTCTTATTCGGGCCGCGATTACACAAAACCGATGGCGATGGTATCGATGACGGATGACATCAATGACCGCACCCGCGGGACGCTGTCATTCATGAAGCGTTTCGACACGATATCCTACGCGCAGGACCTCTTTGACCAGTGGCGCGTGAACGCGGGGCTCTCTCACGAGATAACGCAGAAATTAAGCGGCTCGCTGTCGGCGTTCTACGGCCGCGGCGAATATATCGGTGACGCGGTCGTAAATAAATTGCTCGGCTCGGGCGTCGGCCTGTCGTACGACATAAACGACAATTGGAAGGCGAACGCGGGATATTCGTTCTCGCGGGAGACGTCCTCCGGCGGCGGGGGATACAAGAAAAACACGGTAACACTGGGACTGACGGCGGAATTCTAGGTCGGAGATCATGCTTAAACAGCACTCGGATATGTTCAAGAAATTGCTGATCCTCGCGGATGTGTGCCTCGCGGCAGGGGCATTCATCATGGCCTATTATTTAAGCAACGAGATGAGGACGTTATATCCGCTGAACGACTACGTAAGACTGATGCCGTATTTCATCGGCGTATGGGTAGGGCTGCTGTATTTCCTCGGCATGTACACATCTTTCAGGATGAAGCCTATTTCCGACGTAATTTCGATGGTATTCGAGACGGCATTCTTCGGTTTCGTCGTGTTCAGCAGTATCGTATATGTCGTAAAATTGCACGATGTCAGCAGGGCGTTCGTATTCATGGTGATCTTCGCAGCGTCCGCGCTGTTCATCGCGGAAAAAGTGATCATCATAATTACGTTCAGGTATATGCGCGGGAAAGGGTACAACACGCGTAACCTCCTGATAGTCGGCACAGGCCGCAGGGCGCAGGATTTCGTGAAGAAGGTCAAGGACCACGGCGAGTGGGGCTTCAAGATAGTGAAGATGATAGACGAGGACGAGTTTGGCGACATGGCCAAGATACTTCACCGCAACGTCATCGACCACGTGGTCTTCGTCGTGCCGCGCCTCTGGTTCGAGAAGATAGAGGATTTGATACACCTATGCGAGACAGAGGGGATCCCCGCGAGCGTCGTCGTCGACTTGTATGAACTGAAGTTCGCGCGGGCGAAGCAGACGGACTTCCTCGGCATCCCGATGCTGACGTTTGAGTCGGCGCCGGACAGGGTGTGGGAGCTGCTTATAAAACGCGCGTTCGATATCATCTCGTCGGCGATCGGGCTCATTGTCCTGTCGCCGCTTTTCCTGGCCCTGGCCGTGATAATAAAAGCAACGTCGGAGGGGCCGGTATTATTCAGGCAAAAACGCTGCGGGCTTAACGGCCGCAGGTTCACGCTTTATAAATTCAGGACGATGGTAAAGGGCGCCGAGGAGAAGCTCGCCGACCTGCAGAAATACAACGAGATGAACGGCCCCGTATTCAAGATGAAGAGCGACCCGCGCGTCACGACGATAGGGGCATTATTGCGCAAGTTGAGCCTCGACGAATTGCCCCAGCTCTGGAACGTCCTGGCCGGAGAGATGAGCGTCGTCGGCCCGCGCCCGCCGATACCTGCCGAAGTCGATAATTACGACAACTGGCAGCGCCGCCGCCTGAGCATGAGGCCCGGCATCACGTGCCTATGGCAGGTAAAGGGCCGCAACGAGATAACGGATTTCAACGAGTGGATGAGGCTTGACCTGGAGTATATAGATAATTGGTCCGTATGGCTGGACCTTAAAATATTGTTCACTACCATACCGGCAGTCCTATTAGCGAAAGGAGCTAAATGATGAGGTACGCAATACTTGCATTTCTATTAATTACGAGCGCGGCATTCGCCGATGAGACTGCGAAGATGCCGGATTACGCGCAGCCTTCGGAATACCGCGTCGGCAACGAGGACGTCCTCGATATCGCCGTGCTCCAGCCGGAGCCTATGGCGCTGACGGTGACGGTCTCACCGGACGGGTCGATAACGTTCCCGTATATCGGCAAGGTAGAGGTCAAGGGCAAGACCCCCGCCGAGGTGCAGGACGAGATCCAGCGCCGGCTTGCCGACGGGTACCTGAAGTATCCGGTCGTCTCGGTCGCGGTAAAGGAATCCCGCAGCAAGAAATTCTATGTCTACGGCGAGGTCCTCAAGCCCGGCACGTATTTCCTCGAGGACAATATGACCGTGCTTAAGGCGATCTCCTCGGCCGGCGGTTTCACAAAATACGGCAATTCGAGCCGCGTAAAGATATTGCGCACAAAACCCGGTTCCGCGGGTTATGACATGATAAAGATCAATATGAAACTGATCATGAACGGCCTCGCGCAGGACACGGTGTTGGAACCCGGCGATATAGTACAGGTAGAGGAAGGCGTTTTTTGAAATTAGACTCCGACAAAAAAAGGCTGGCAACAAATTTCTTCAGCCTGTCGACGATAGAGGCGGCGAACTACCTTCTGCCGCTCATCACGGTGCCGTACCTGGTGAGGGTGCTCGGGCCCGGCAAATACGGGCTTGTGGCTTTCGCGCAGGCGCTGATACAGTATTTTATCACATTCACGGATTACGGGTTCCAGCTGACCGCGACGCGGGCGATATCCGTGGCGCGGGACGATACGGATAAAGTATCGCGGATATTCTCGGCGGTCACGCTGATAAAAGCCGGATTTATGCTGGTGAGTATAGCCGCCCTGGCGGCGATCGTATATTTCATACCGAAGTTCAGGCAGGACGCTCTTTTATATATTTTCGCGTTCGGGATGGTGATCGGCGACGTGCTCTTTCCCGTATGGTTCTTCCAGGGGATGGAGAGGATGAAGTTCATCGCCGCTATCAACCTTCTTGCGCGCACGCTCTTCGTGTTCGCGATATTCCTTTTCGTCAGGAAGGAGCAGGACTACATATACGCTCCGCTTATAACGTCGGCCGGGGCGGTCATTGCCGGGCTGGTGAGCATGTGGATGGTATTCACACGCTTCAATATCAGGTTCATAATGCCGTCGGCGGCCGAGATAGCGCGGCAGATAAAAGAAGGATGGAACGTCTTCGTATCGATGGTATCCATCAGCCTTATAACGACGAGCAACACGTTCATACTCGGGTTCTTTGCGCCGCTCGAGGCGGTAGGGTTTTACTCGGCGGGCGAGAAGATAATCCTTATAGCGAACAAGGCTTTCAACCCGATCTTAGTCGCCGTATATCCGCACATCGCGAAGACGGCGTCAACGGCGCGCGATATCGCGATAATAAAGCTCAGGAAATTATTCGTTTTGGTGATGACATTTTCATTCGCCGCCTTTGCGGGAATATTTATCTTTAGCGGCGCGATCGTCGCGGTAATACTCGGCCCGAAGTTCGGCCCGACGGTAGATGTCCTGCGTATCCTTTCGCCGATGGCGTTTATTGTCCCGATCGCGTATATTTTCGCGAATCTCGGGCTGCTGCCGTTCAAACTTGACAGGTATTTCGCGGGCATATATATATTCGGCGGCGTCCTGAACATCGCCCTTTTGATATCGCTGCTTTATTTCTTCAACGCGGGCGCGATAGGAGCGGCTGTATCGGTGCTCATTACGCAGGTGGTCATAACTACGCTAATGTACGGCGCGCTCAGGCGCAACGGGATAAAGATAGTGAATATGGACGTGCCGTCGCTTTTGGCGGTATTCAACAGGAAAGCGATCGTTGACAACTGAATATTATTCTAATAAGCGCGAGGAGATACTCCGCCTGATCCCTTCCGGCGCGCATTTGATCCTGGATGCCGGCTGCTGGGACGGCACATTCGCGGCGCTGGTAAAGAAGGAACGCGGCGCGGAAGTCTGGGGCATCGAGATAAACGGCAAGGCGGCGGGATCTGCGCGCGGTAAGCTGGATAAGGTCATCGAAGGGGATATGGCGGAGGCGGTAAAAGGCCTGCCGGACGCGAAGTTCGACTGCATAGTTTTTAACGATTCACTCGAACACCTCGCGGACCCTTATAGCGTTCTTGGTGAGGCGAAGAAGAAGCTGGCCCCGGGCGGGGCGGTCGTGTGCTCGGTACCGAATATGAGGTATTTCCCGGTTTTTTGCGGGCTGGTCTTTAAAAAGGAATGGAATTATGCGGATACGGGCGTCCTCGACAGGACGCACCTGCGGTTTTTCACCGAGAAGAGTATAGCCGGTACATTCAAAGAACTGGGCTATGAGGTCATAAAGATGGAAGGGATAAACGGAATTACAACCTGGAAATTCAATATATTAAACGCATTGTTATTGGGATCTATTAAAGACACAAGGTACATGCAATTTGCCTGCGTTGCCAGGCCAAACGGGAGGTAGAAATGGACGAAGTCACTTTAAGGGACTATTTAAAGGTACTGTTCAGGCAGAAATGGGTCGTCATCACGTCGATAGTGACGGTGACGGCCGTCGTAGCGCTGGGCCTCTGGATAAAAACGAATACCTATGAGGCGACGGTAAAGATGCTTGTCACCGCGCAGAAAGGGGTGGAGGCGCCGTATTACGGCCCGTTGGTCAACATGCAGAACGTGCAGGTTGCGTTCACCCAGAGCGAGATAGTCAAGTCCACACCGGTAATGGAGCGCGCCCTAAAGGCGATAGGCCTCAAACCTCTCGACTTCGAGAAGAAGTTCGCCAGCCCGCTGCGCGTCATAATGATCGACCGCGAGGTTGCCTCTATCAACGAACAGATATCAAAGATGGCCTTAAAGCTCGATGACGCGAAGCTCGCGGAACAGCAGAAGCAGAATATCCTTTTCCGCATGGCGCTTAAGGGCCTCGAAGATAACGTAAAGGTCGAGCCGATCCGCGACACGAACCTTTTCGTCATCTCATACAGGGATTTCGATCCGGGCGTTGCCGCAGCTATCGCCAATATCATCAGCCGCTCGTATGTGATCTTCGACCTCGAACAGCAATTGGCGGAGATGCAGATGAAATACGGCGACAAGAACCTCGCGGTAATACAGCTAAGGGACAGCATAATGCAGATGGAGAAGAACCTGAACGGCCAGATACTGCCGAATATCGAGGCGATAGGCCCGGCAAGCGTCAAGATAGTCAACCAGGCGCTTCCGCCGATGAGGCCCACGGGCATGCCAAATATGATGACGCTCATTTTAGCGTTCTTCATGAGCATCTTCCTCGGCATAATGCTCGCGTTCGGTTTCGATTATATGGACCAGACATTCAAATCTCCGCAGGAACTCGAGACCGTCCTCGGCGTGCCGTATCTGGGCTCAGTGCCGAAGAGGGCGCGCCCGGAGGCATACCACAAGATAGCCGAACAGGTGTACTTTGAGATGAAGGACAAGAAGGTAAAGGTGCTTCTCGTAGCTTCGGCGATGCCTAAAGAGGGCGTTTCGACGGTGACGGCATACCTCGCGCGCCTGATAGCGTCGAAACCCGGCTGCAAAGTCCTTGCGATAGACACGAACCTTCGCAAACCCGCGCTCCATCACCTGCTTAAGGTGGCAAACAGCGCCGGGCTCGTAGATGTTCTTGAAGACAAGCTGTCTTTCGATAAAGCCGTCATCCATGTGAGCGATAAGGTATCGGTGCTTACCGCGGGAAATGCGGACCTCAATCCCGTGACACTGCTTGAATCCCATAAGATGGCTGAGTTGTTAAAGAACGTCTCCGAGAAATACGACGTCGTCCTGATAGACGGCGCGAACCTCAGGGAGACGAAGGACGCCCTAAATCTCGTGCCGCTCACGCAGGGCACGCTCATAGTGGTTGATGAGGGCAAGACCCGCAGGCATGTGGTCAAATACGAGTTTGAGTCTATTCTCGAGAAGAAGGCCGTCATCGGCGCGATACTCAACAACAGGACCTTCGCCATCCCGAAGGCGATATATGAGAGAATTTAGGAACAGGGACTGTCCCCAGAGGGGACTGCCCCTAATTGTCCTTGCTTTCGCGATGATGCCGTTTGGAGCAGGCGACGGCATTATTAGCGAGGTGCCTAAGCCCAGGATAATCGCGCCTTGCGAGACCGTTGACCTTACAGGCAAAAACGCCATCGAGTTCAAGTGGTATTCCTACCTGAGAGCTACCGAAGCGTCAGGCGGATACTTGGACCTGCGGGTGTTCAAAGGCACCAACATGTACGAAAGCAATATGATCTTCAAACAGCAGGTCGACCCGCAGAAAGACAGGATAGAGGTTGACGTTAAGCTCTTCGAGCCCGGCCAGACATATTCGTGGGAGATAAGGCAGGTCAAATACGATTTGCGCAAGAGCGATTGGGTGTATGAGAGTTTTAGTGTTACAGAAGGAAGTAAATGAGTCTTAAGCAGAAAACAATAAAGGGCTTATTCTGGTCGGGAATATCGCAAGGCGGAAAACAGGTAAGCCAGTTTGTTATAACAGCTATTCTCGCGCGCTTATTGTCTCCGAACGATTTCGGCCTGCTTGCTATGGCTACCGTATTTATTAATTTTGGTATGATATTCAGCGAGATGGGGATAAGCAGCGCCCTTATCCAGAAACAGGACACGCACGACAGGCATTATTACTCGGCGTTCTGGTTGAATGTTGTTGTAGGAATAACGCTGACATTAATATTTATCGCGATTTCTCCGCTGATTGCCAGGTTCTATAATAAACCGGAGCTGCAACTTATATTAACGGTAATTTCAATAAACTATTTGATTTCTTCCTTTGTGATAATACAGCAAACAATCCTTACGAAGGAAATGGATTTCAAGAGTCTCGCAATAAGGGATATCATTGCCATCGTATTATCCGGCGGGATAGGCATATACATGGCTTTCCATGGATTTGGGGTGTGGAGTTTAGTGATCCAGTCTGTTACCTTCACATTATTTAATGCGATCCTTCTATGGGCCCTATCTTCCTGGCGGCCTAAATATCAGTTCGCAAAGTCGGATATAAAAGACATATTCGGTTTCAGCGCAAATCTTACCGGGTTTAACGTTATAAATTACTTTAGCAGGAATATCGACCAGCTATTGATTGGAAAATTCCTTGGAGCCCAGGCATTAGGATATTACTCACTGGCCTTTAAGCTGATGATATATCCATTGCAGAATATTTCCTGGGTAATCGGAAAGGTAATGTTTCCCGCATTTTCAAGAATTCAGAATGATTTAGCTAAGGTTAGAAATACATATATGAAAATGGTAAAAGCAATATCCTTTGTATCATTTCCATTGATGCTCGGATTATTTGTAATAGCTACTGAATTTGTATCCATTGTATTCGGACAACGATGGGAGCCAGCGGTAAGGATTATTAAAGTTTTTTGTTTTTGCGGTTTATTTAAATCCATAGGAACCACGGTAGGGATGATATACCTATCGAAGGGGAAGGCTGATTTGCAACTTAAACTTGAATACATAAATGTAATATCTTTGTTTTTGTTGATTGTCGTTGGTCTGACGTGGGGTATTTATGGCGTTTCAGTCTGTATAACTATTCAAGCTGTTGTTTGGGTAATTATTAATTTGTATCTTGTTATGAGGCTTGTTAATTCAAAATTTTCATCCTTACTGATGGCATTATATAAGCCATTGCTTATGTCGCTAATATTTGTTTCAATAATTTGGTCAATAAAAAAAATATATGTAATAAAGGATATTTATTCTCTTCTAGCTATATTTGCTGTTGGCTGTGCATGCTATATTGCATTATTCGTGATTAGCAAGGAAATTACTATTGAGGGTAAAAGGATTATAATTAGTTTTTTAGAATAATCTGTTTTTATATAACAACGAGGAATTAAATGCCTGGCATAGTTGGGTTTACTAACAGTAGTATATTGCCGGAGGCAAGGGCTGAAATCATACATAAAATGCAGGACCTTGTTACGCATCGGGAATTTTATGTAAAAGATCCCGCGTATATAGATAGAAATATTTCATGCGCAAGAGCGCATATTAATGTTATTCAAAAAGAGCCACAACCATTTCACAAAGCAGGTATATATGTGTGGATTGATGGAGAATTTTATAATCAAAAGGAGCTCGGAGTAATTAAGGAGAATGTGTCGGATGCGGAAATATTGGCCGACTATTATATAAATGATAACGAGTTATCATTTCTAAAATTATTAGATGGTATCTATTCTGCAGTTGTCTATGATTCTGTCAAGGATAAAGTATATTTAATTACTGACAGGTATGGTTTGCGCCATATATATTGGGCAAGTATTAATTGTGACTTTATATGGTGTTCTGAAGCAAAAGCATTGCTAGCTCATCCGGGGTTTATCCCACGCATAAATATGGAATCAGTGAAAGAGTTTCTTTCCTTTGGCTATTTATTAGAAAATAGAACATGGTTCGATGGCGCAGAGCTTCTCCCCTCGGGTACTATACTTAGTTACGATCTAAGAACAAAGAGTATCTCTAAAAATCGATATTGGTGGTGGGATGAAATACCGGAGCCGCAGAGTAAGTGCGATGAAAAGGCAACAATTGATGAGTTGGAGCGGTTATTTGTTAATGCCGTGAGTTTACGTTGCAGAAGAAATGAAAAAATAGGCCTTACTTTGAGCGGTGGACTTGATTCAAGAGCTATTATGGCTGCATTACCTGATTATGTTAAGTCAGCTCCGGTCGTAACATTTGGTAAGGTTGGCTGTGATGATATAAAGATTGCCGCACAAGCATGTAAAGTTAAAGGGCTAAAACATTATATATATGATATCAATAAGAATAATTGGTTGCATCTGAGGGTTGAGGGTGTATGGTGGACCGATGGGCTAAAAAATTTGCAGCATATGCATGGGCTTACTGGTATTGAAGATACGCGAGGAATCTTTGACATCAATCTTGACGGTTTAGCTGGAGATGCTTTGATTGGAGGCTCGTATGCTAATAATAAGATACTCTCACCCGTTGAAGTATGGGATTACAGAGTTAGAAGATTCACTGTTATGGGACAGATCATGAGAGAGAAATATCTTCAGCAGAGGTTCCCCTTCTATGATAATAAATTTGTTGAATTTGCCTTGGCTATTCCTTTATCCTTGAGAAAAAACTCGTATATCTATAAAAAAATGCTATTACATGCATTTCCAGCGCTATTTAACACAATACCGTGGCAAAAAACCGGTTTTCCAATTTCATATCCGACCGTGATAACCAGAAGCTCTAATATAATAAAACGTATTAATAACCGAATTTGTCGTGCAATTAGTCCATCAAAATATGCAATTTTATATTCTGGAAGGAACGAGTTCTATACCGACTATCCAAACTGGCTGCGGCAGGAACCCGCGAGATCATTTCTTATTAAATTGCTGAAGGATAAACAATCGTTATATTGCGATTATATTGAGAGGAAGCAGGTGATGAGTGATATGGAGGCACATTTTATGGGTCGCGATAGAACTGAAATAATATGCTTATATTTAACGTTCGAAATATGGCTTCGCCAAGTATATAACAAGGAATATAGAGAAGGTTATGATGTAGAAGGTAATATATGAAGTTAATGCTATGTTCCATTGACTATAAGCCGCAAGATGGGGGAGTTGCAGAGTTTATGTACAATATTGGCAAGTCACTTTCCGAATCTGGTATAGATGTCAATGCCGTTGCCTTCGACATTGAAGGGGCTGCCAATTTCGATAAATGCAATAAATATTTTCACACTTATAGAGTCCCAGAAATAAGTAATATATGCTCATTCTCTTTCAAGAGGATTATTACGCGTTTTGTTCATTTTGTTAAAACTTTAGGTGGCTTAATAAATTTATATAAATATATATCAAAAATATTGGATGAAAAAGGCATAAGTCATACTGTTTGTTTTCATTGGGACGTATTTGGAGTCGTATCTTTTTTTATAAGAAAGAAAAGAAATATTCCATATTATGTCGTGGTTCACGGATTGGATGTATTAAGAAAAGAAAATAAGTTTGTTTGGCTATCGAAATACTATTTTCAATGGTCAATTCAAAGGTTGGTGCTTAATAATGCTAACGGGATTTTTGTTAATAGCCAGTATACAAAGGATATTGTATTAAAGGATGCTACTATCAACAAATCGATTTATGTTGTAAATTGTGGAGTAGATATTAAAAGATTTATCAAATCGCATACTAGGCCATTATTATTTAATAAATTGGATGTTGGTAATGCTAAAATTTTATTGTCAATTACTAGGTTAGTAAAGCGTAAAGGTATTGATAACGCTATTAAGGCATTTGCAGAGGTTCTAAGGAAGCATAAAGATTTGAAAATGTTGTACCTTATTGGTGGTATAGGCCCTGATTATGAAAGATTGAAGAATATTGTTGATGAATTGGGATTGCGGGATCGAGTTGTATTTTTTGGTTTTATATCAGAAGAACAAAAGAACGAGTTTTATAATCTTGCAGATGTATTTATTATGCCCAGCCGAGAGGAAAAAGATGGGGATGTTGAAGGTTTTGGAATTGTTTTCCTGGAAGCAAATGCTTGCGGGAAACCGGTTATTGCTGGGAATTCCGGTGGTGTAGCTGATGCAGTTAAAGACGGATATAGTGGGCTATTAGTAAATCCTCTTGATATTCAAGATATAGTGAGCAAAATTGAAAGATTATCTATGGATGAGGTCTATGCCGCAAAACTAGGTGCTCAGGGCAGGGAACGTGTGGAAAATAGTTTTACATGGGATATTGTTGCAAGAAGATTTGAATCTGTAATAATGCATGATAGTTTGGTGTAAAAATATGAGAAATATATTTAAAATAATCATATGTATTATTATCGCCTACATTTCTGCTCGGCTTCTTCTAACGGCAATTGACGCCGCATTTTTAGTATCTGAACATCCTGAATTAAGTTTGTTGATTAGGATGATATTTTTATTATTATTAGTTCTGTTAGTCGTGGTAGGGAAAAAGGAGCTAACCGTATATGCTTTAATATTGGGATTCCCGTTTTACAGGTTCAGTTTTAATGGAATAAGCGTAGCTCTGATATTCACCTTTATGGTAGCTATATTATTTAGAAAAGAAATATCAAATCATTTGTTTAAGAACAAGCAGGAATACAAATTACCTTTTATGCTTTTAGCTATAAGTATTATACTTTCAATCGTTATATCAAAGCATCATTTAACAGCATTTACAGAAGCGGTTTATATAGTCAATCTAATTTTGTTGTATTTTATAATTGCATCATATTTGGCATCGTGGGATAGGGTACGAACCTTGTTGGGATTATTGCTAACCGTGAACGTTATAGGAATTGTTGTAACAACATTACAATTTATATTTGGAGTTAATTCGATAAAGTTTTTTATTGGGGAATACGCGCCCAACGTAGGGATTTATGATAGCGTAGAAAGAATTCCAGGGTTCTTTTGGGAGGCGCAAGGGGCAGGAATATATTATGCAATTATGTTTATTCTGAGTATTGGTATGCTACCAGCAGCAAAGAAGCATAGAATATTGCTAATAGCGCTGGTAATTATGAATATTGGCGCGCTTTTATTAACTGGCACAAGAATTGCGTTTATTGCATTAGTATGCGGGATAATATTGTTGATGGTATGGGGAATTAGCATAAAAAAATTGGTTCTCTACATTTGCCTGTTGAGCATCTTGGCAGTTTGCGGAGGATTTATATATAATTATATGATTCCTACGCAAATGAAAAACAGGATAACCGGATATGAACTTGAAGGCAGCTACAATGAACGATATATGATTTGGATTACAAGCATACCTATTGCAAAGCATAACCCGCTTGGGGTTGGCTTGAGCAAGTCAGATTTATTTGATGCAGCATACAAGGAAAATTCTTACCTTCAAAGCAAATACTATATTGAACCTATGTTACGTGAAAGAATGGGGTTTGAATCTTCTTTTCTGGATATCCTGTATTCGCTAGGTTATCTGGGCCTTTTGGGATTCCTCGCTTTGCTTTTACGTTATTTTACACTTGCTTTCAGAAGTGCAAACTCTAGGCCGTCATCTGAGGAATCGAAATATTCCAAGTACCTGATTTGTTCTATGGCGGTATGGTTGGTTGGAGCGGCAACAAGCGAGAAGATATATGAGATACAGCCGATGACAATGTTCGTCATTATGCTAGCAGTTGTGCATTCAACATACGGCAGAATCCATTCAGGCAGGACAACGTGATGAGTTCCTTAGTATCCGTAATAATCCCGACTTATAACCGCGCGAATACTATTATCCGAGCGATTGAGAGTGTTCTCGAACAGACATACGCAAATATAGAGATAATCATTATAGACGATGCCTCGGGCGATAATACTGGAGGTATAGTCCGAGGGATGGTTAACAGCCGCATAAAGTATATAAGGCACGAAACTAACAAGGGCGGCGGAGCGGCTCGTAACACCGGAATCGATGAATCTAAGGGCGAGTATGTTGCTTTTCTTGACAGTGATGATACATGGTTGCCTGAAAAAATTGAAAAGCAAGTGAAGCTGTTCGAGCGCGCCGATCCCCGGGTTGGCGTGATCTATACGGGATTTTACCGTACGGACGAGGATGACAGGATAACTAAGCAGGTGTCCCCTTCAAAAAAAGGGAATTTGTACAGCAGGTTATTGGAAGGGAACTTTATCGGAACAACGTCCGTAATAATGGCAAAAAGGGAGTGCCTTAAGCAGATTGGAGGTTTTAACGCCTCATTGCCCAGTTGTCAGGACTGGGATCTATATATCCGGTTAAGCAAGGTGTGTCTTTATGATTATATACCGGATCCGTTGGTCCGGTTTTTTTGCGGGGAAGGTCACAATAAGATAACCTCAAATAAACAATGGGTGATTCTAGGCCATAAGTATATTTTTGATAAATACAACATAAGCTCACTGCCGCGCAGGTCCAAAGCAAGGCACTACTACTACCTGGGCACTATATATATATATCTGATAGGTGACTTGTCAACAGCCGCCGGTTACTTTATGAAGGCATTTGTTATGACGTGCAATATCTATTATCTTAAAGGCATATTACTTATAATAAGGAAAATAGCCCTGAATTTATAAGTTTAAATGAAAGACCTTAGTGCATGAAATCCAAATTACTATTTGTGATCCCTTCACTGATTAACGGCGGGACCCAGCAAGTACTCGTACAGCTGGTTAACAGCTTAGATAAAAATAAGTACGATATACTCTTGGTTCTGTTTGAAGATATTTTTGATTATAAAGAAGAGTTAGATCCTTCTATAATAATGGTTTTTTTACATAAAAAGGACAAATGGGGTATTTTTAAATTAGTTTTTAGGTTAAGAAAAATAATGTGCGATTTTAAACCGAATGTGGTGATGAGTTTTTCTCATTATGCAAATATTGTAGCTGCACTACCAACTTTTTTAATAAAAAAAGAATTCAAGTTCATTGTTTGTGAACACAGTTATTCCCCCAAGTACTTGCCTGACGTTGGATTAAAACACCTGAGAAGTTGCCTAATGAAAATTAGCTATGCAAGGGCTGATAAAATAGTAGCTGTTTCCAAAGGAATCAAGGAAGCAATTGAAACGGATTTTAATGTAAAGTCAGAAAAAATTGCTGTTATACATAATCCAATTTCCTTAGAAGAAATTAGAAGCAAATCTCAAAAAGAAACAGGGTACACTTATTTTAAAGATAAAAATGTTAATGTAATTATTAGCGTCGGGAGATTATCTAAAGAAAAAAGATTTGATATTCTTTTAAGGGCATTTGCCTTAGTAAAAAGAGAGAAAGAGAACGTGCGACTAGTCATCTTGGGTAAGGGTAAGATGCAAAAAGAATTGGAGACTTTGGCATCGCGATTGGATATCGATAAATGCGTTGATTTTGTCGGGTTCCAGTCCAATCCTTTTGCCTGGGTATCTAAGGCTGATATGTTTGTCCTATCATCTGATTTTGAAGGATTTCCAATGGTACTCTTAGAAGCAATGGCTTGCGGGGTGCCTGTTATCTCCACAGATTGTCTTTCTGGTCCCGGGGAAATAATTACAAACGGAAAAAACGGGATACTGGTGCCAACGGGAGATGAAGAAGCTTTGGCAGGGGCGATATTGGACCTGGTCGGCAATGATGAAAAAAGGAAAAGGTTGTCGGAGGAGGCAAAAAAACGAATCCGGGAATTTGAGGTCGATAAGATTATTAAGCAATATAGTGAGCTATTATGAGCAAAATGAAGGAATTATATTTAAAATATCGCGACAAGCTGCCCAAATCCATTGATGGCTGTATTAATGTATTGTTGTTTATAATTAATCGTCGTCCCTATATCGGAGCAAGGCCTTCGCCAAAGTCATTCGGCGCTATAGAAATAGCACCATATAAATATGATAGAAAGGCCGCTTTTTGTGTTTCCGCCGATTTTGAGCTTTCCTGGGCATGGATGTACGGCGATCCTAATCTTGCATATAATAAAGCAATGCAAGCAAGGAAGAATTTCCCGCTTTTGTTGTCATTGTTTGAAAAATACTCTATACCTATTACGTGGGCAACGGTAGGCCATTTATTTCTTGAAAAGTGCAGCAAAGGAACTAATGGAGTGGCGCATCAGGATATGCCAAGGCCGGTTAGCTATTACAAAAATGAGCATTGGAGGTGGGCATCAGGAGACTGGTATCAATATGATCCCTGCACATGTGTAGAAACAGACCCTTTATGGTATGCGCCTGATTTAGTTCGTGAAATAATGAAAAGCAGCGTGCAGCATGAACTTGCCACGCATTCATTCAGCCATATTGATTTTTCTGACCAAAATTGTTCGAATGAACTGGCGGAAAAAGAGATCAAAAAATGCATTGAGGTAATGAAAACATACGGCATAACTCCCAGATCAATGGTATTTCCCGGTAATTTTGAAGGACACCTTGATATTCTTTCGGGGTTGGGGATTATAGCCTGTCGAAGCTACAGAGACGGGATAGAACTATCATATCCAACTAGAAGTAAAGAGGGGGTTTGGGATATTCATACAAGCACGCCGCTGCGTAATGCCCGTGGATATGATTTCTTCAAACGAGCTAAAGTCTTTATCAGGAAGGCAATTGAAAATCGCCTGGTTTATCATATCTATTTTCATCCCTCCGATGACAATGAGCCCATAAGTACCGCTTTTGCTAAAATTCTTGAGTATGCCGACAAAGAAAGGTCTCGTGGGAATCTCTGGATAGCCACGATGAAGGAAATCGCCGGTTATTGCGAGGCCAGGGAGACTACATCTATTCATTCAAATATCGATGGAAACGTAATTAACGTTAAGCTTAGCACAAATTTGGAACAAGATAAATATGGTAATCCAGAAATAACATTGAAAATTAATATTCATAATAACAAGTATCCCGAATCTGTTGAGTGCGATGGTAAGAAATTAGTTATGGGGACAGAGGGATGCTACATCAATGAAAATATGAATGGCAGATATTTAGTAGTCACTTTACCCGTAGGTACAAACCTACTGTCTATAAGTTATGGGGAAATCGGATGAATATATTATATGTCCTGCATTCCCTGGAAATCGGAGGGGCGGAAAAAATAACAGTTGAAACCGCTATAGGAATGAAGGAAAGAGGCCATCGCGTTGTTGCCGCCGCACCGCACGGCCATTATGAAGATACTTTGCTTAAAAATGGCATAAAGATATATTTTCTTGATTTTAGGCCTGAAAAAAAGTCTTTAATGTTATTCCTAAAGTCATTCATGGAGGTCATGAAAATACTTAAGGAAAATAATGTAGAAATCATACATACAATTCATAGATGGCCAAATCTTATATGCTATTGCGTTGCGTATTTTACAAAAACAAAATTAGTCTGGACAGACCATAATGTTCTTGTGGGCAAAAAGATGCTAACAGTATATAAAGATGCAGTAATCTCGATCAGCAATACTAATCGGGAGTACCTAATAAAGTATTTCAATATTCCAGGAAGTAAGATACGCGTAATATATAATGGGGTTAGGCCTTCAAAATCTATTGGACATAATGAGATTGAAAGCTTTAGGAGCAGGTTAGGATTCAAACGCGGCGATATTGTGTTCTGTAACATAGGAAGGTTGACGGAACAAAAAGGACAAGTATATTTGGTAAAGGCATTGGAGCAAATTGTAAAGGTAAAACATAATGTCCACTGCTTAATTGTCGGAGACGGACCTTTGATGATGGATCTTAAAAAAACAGTATTGGAGAAGAAGCTTGAAAAGAATATTCATTTTCTTGGTGAGAGGGAAGACGTTCCCTTAATTATAGCTTCTTGTGTTTTTATGGTGTTACCGTCGCTATGGGAAGGATTTCCGCTGACTATTCTGGAAGCATTTTGTTTGGGTAAACCGGTAATAGCATCCGATGTTGGTGGAATTAGGGAGATGGTTGAAGAAGGGAAAAATGGGTTTTTAGTCCCACAGGCTAACTCAGAGGCGCTCTCGGGAGCCATCTTGTTAGCTATATCAAATTTAGAACATCTCGATAAACTTGGAGAATACGCAAAAGAAACAGTAAATATAAGGTTTGCATTTTCAAAAATGCTTTTGAATATAGAAAAAGTATACGAGGAAGTGTTAAATGCCAGAGCAAATTAGCATATTGGGATTAAAGATAGATAATGTTTCTCTCGAACAACTTTTTGACAGTATCAAAAAGTTCATAAATGAGCGAAAAGCAAAAACGCTAGTTTTTATTAACCCACATATAGCAATTGAAGCATATAAGATGCAGGCCTTAAAAAGATATATAAATTCAGCAAGCTTAGTTGTTGCTGATGGAATCGGAATAGTTTGGGCCAGTAGATTCTTAGGTAATCCAATTCAGAGTAAAATAACAGGAACTGATTTTATGTACTTAATTTCGAATTTTTGCGCAGTTAATGGCTATAGCATGTATTTTTTTGGCGCAAAACCAGGAGTTGCCAGCGAGGCCGCCGAGAATTTAATTAAAAAATATCCTAAACTTAAAATAGCGGGAATCCAGCATGGTTTTATCGATGACGATAGCCAAATAGTAAGCGATATTAACAAAAATAATCCTGATATTCTGATTGTGTGCTTAGGCGTTCCAAAACAAGAGCTATGGATTGAAGAAAATATCCATAAATTGAATGTTCCCGTTGTTTTTGGAAATGGCGCTGCTTTTGATTTTGTTGCAGGTTGCTTCAAAAGAGCTCCAGTCTGGATGCAAAAATTTGGTTTGGAATGGTTGTTTCGTTTGCTTCAGGAACCAATGAGGCTTTGGAGAAGATATTTAATAGGGAATATGTATTTCATATTATTAATAGTGAAACAAAAATTTAGAATCCTCAAGGAGAACTAATCATTCTCATTAAGGTTGGAGCTGTACCCCAATCAAACCTTCCTGAAGTATTCCAACCGCTGTTGGTATTCTTGATCCGGCCTATCTTAGGGACTGTCCCCGCAGGGGGCTGTCCCTTCAAAAATATCCTGCTTCCATAAGAGCATAGGATCAGCTGCTGGGCGTTGGGATTGATATTGAAATAACTATTGATGTTATTATAGTTAGCATTATCGTCGCAACCGTGGCTCCAGGCGAACTGGAAGAGCGCGTCCCAGTCTTCTTGTCGCGCGACCGAAGCGAGGAGCGTCGGCGTCTCATAGGCGTATGTATTGGGGTAGCAGTGCATCCATTCGCCGATTACGTAAGGCATGTTTTTGGGGGCACTTTTTTTAAACTCACCTATTAGCCCAAGCTCCTTGTCCGCCAGCATTGATTTGCCATGTATGCGGAAGTCGCTATTGTCCCAATCTTTGTTCGGGAATTGCGGGTGGTCCCAATAACCGTGCCTGTCCACGTAATCGAGGCATTCTTGCTGGAGCTTTAACTGTAAGGGGTTCCAATGGCCGCCGATGCCTATGGGAACCTTGACGCCTATCGTATCGCGCAGATAAGAACGCATCTCCGTAAGGTATTTCTTCTCTAGGTAGACCTTAAAATCTCTTATACTGGCCGCCATTGGGCTTTCGCTGAAAGTGACATTCTTAATAGTGATGGTTCCGGGCACGAAGCCGACTAAGAAGCCGACCTTGGCGTTATCGCAATTCTCTGTAGCTGTAAAGGGCGCCTCGAAGGTTTGGAAATCCCCCGAAAGGCCGAAGGTCCCGTATAGGCCGAGATTGTACCATGGGTCATATGCCTGTTGGGAAACGACTCCAATCGGACCGTTACCTTTAGCGGTAAAAGTAAGTAAATAGCTCCTGTCTTTTTTGAGTATGACGCCGGTAGTATTGTATTGCAGGTGCCAATCGGTTTCAGTTACGTTGCTGATATTTAAAATAGCTTCTTTACCGGAGACGGATACGGACATCTCGGCACCGGAATGTTGTTCTGTTTCCCAAGCGGTAATATCGGCAATGGGGACACGCTCCTCCGGAGCATGTCCCCGATTCTTTCCTTGATTTGCTTTCCAGCCGTTATTTAGCTCATCATATTCCTTCCTATAATACTCCGGCAAGGAGGAGGGGTTGAGTTCGGCAAGGGTATTCTCGTTTGTTATCTCTACCAGGCAGACGGCCGGGTCATCGCGGTAGCGGAGTTTTGTGTAAGGATTCAGGTGGGTAAGGAGATCTTTTGAATATTGTTTCTGTAACTCTATGAGCCGCGCGTCGAAGAGCGAAACCGGTTTGGCAGCCATGCCAAGATTATCTGCATCAACAACGCCTTCGGATTCCCTGAAGAAACGGGAAACAAGAGTATTTATGTTAATGTAAATACCGCGCTGCTTAAGCAGGAATATAAGATAGTCGAGTTTGTCGAGCTGACGAGGGCTAAGTTTGCCCGGGGATTCAAAGATCCCGTTCGGCTCAATTTGCATATCCATATGGTGCAGGCGCACCGCGTTGAACCCGAAATAGGCGATGCGGTTTGCCATGACCTCGGCGTCCTTGTGCTCAGGGAAGCAGGCGCCGAAGCAGAGGTTCGTTCCCCAGAAGCGAGCGCGGGTGCCGTCCTCGAAGTAGAAATGCCCGTCCTTAACCTTTACGAAGCCGTGCTTGCCTGCGGGTGCGTCCAGGACATCCTTGCCGGCATTGAATGTTGAGGCCGGTAAACCTTGGAAATCAGGCGCTGTCGCGGGATCCGCAGGGAACCAGTAGGGGAACCAGCCTTCTTCAGCGTGGCATACCGCCGCGAAAAACATCAAAGCAAGCAAAAGGGGACGTGTCAGAAAGGGACAGGTCACTTTTTTCATAACTGAATTATACCACGCAAATCAAAAATAGTTGAAAGAAAATCCCTCCGGGTTGCGTCTATTATTATAGGTATAAAGCAAAAGAAATAAATTTGACAAAATATGTCATATGACATATAATATGTGCCAAAGAGGTTAACATACCATGCTAAAAAAGCTTATAGGATCAAGGACAAGAATAAATATCCTAAAACTATTTGTTTTTAATCCAAAGGCCGAATATTACATTCGCGAGATGGAGCGTGCCATAAAAGAACCGTTTGACCCTATGCGGAGGGAGCTTATTCGCCTTGAATCGGTCGGACTCCTAAAGGGTCGAGTCTCAGGAAGGCAAAAATATTATTCTGTGAACACAGAGTACCCTTTATTCCCGGAGTTTAAGTCAATTATTCTTAAAACAGTCGGGCTTGGGGATGCCCTTAAAGGTTTAGCCGAAGGCAGAAATGACATAGAATCAGCGTTTATTTACGGCTCCTATGCTAAAAATTCGGAAAATATGGAAAGCGATATCGACCTGTTTGTTTTAGGGGATATATCTTCCAAGGAACTGCAGAAAATAATATCGGCATTGGAGACCGAGGTGAAGAGGGAAATCAACCCTGTTATCTATTCGATCAAGGAATTCAGGGACAAAATAAAGGCAAAAAATCATTTTCTTATCTCGTTGCTTAAAGAACCTAAAATATTTCTGAAAGGGGACGAAAATGTCTTTAGAGGATTGGCTTCAGGCGGCTAAAATTGTGAAACATAAGACAAGCAAGGAAGAATTGGAATCGATATTTGGCGTTGTAGAAAGAGATTTCAGGGATGCGTCTTTAAAAGGATTATCAAGCGACCTGAAGTATATCCAGTCGTATCAAGCGGCCTTTGAAGCGGCGCTGGCACTCCTGTATCATAAAGGGTATAAACCCGTAAAGTCCGGACACCATACCGTGACCTGGCAATGCATGAGAGAGATTCTTGATCCTCAACACCACGAAATGATACTTCTTTTTGAAAACGCGGCTAAGAAACGGAGCAAGATGAGCTATGATATGGCTGGTATCGCTTCGCAGAAAGAGGCGGATGAGATATTCAAGGAAGCGCGGGAGTTTGTTGATGTGGTTAAAAATGAGTTAGAAAGTTATTTATGAAAAACAAGATTTATGGCTGGCTTCCTGACATCCCGGACCAAAGGGACTTCTTATATAAGGCGATACGGCCGGTCATCCGCCTGCCGCGCAAGATCGATCTGCGGGGCCTGTGCTCGGAGATAGAGATGCAGGGGGAGCTCGGAAGCTGTACCGCGCAGGCGCTTGCCGGCAACATCGAATTCCTCGATAAGATATCCGACTTCAAATACACCGACGTGAGCCGGCTCTTCATTTATTACAACGAGCGGGCGCTGATGCACACCATCCGCTATGATTCAGGGGCATCCCTGCGCGTGGGCATAAAGACCTTGAAGAACTCGGGCGTGTGCCAGGAGACGCTCTGGCCTTACAAGACAAGCAAGTTCACGCGAAAGCCGCCGCTTAAATGCTTTACTGATGCCAAAAAACACCGCATAACATCATATCACCGAATAAGTACCCTCAATGAGATGCTTGCCTGTATCGCCGAGGGGTATCCGTTCGTCTTTGGGTTCGCCGTCTATGAGAGTTTTGAGTCGCAGGAGGTGCTCCGGACGGGGACGGTCCATATGCCCAAGAAAAAAGAGAAAGCCATAGGCGGCCACGCCGTGATGGCTATCGGTTATAACCGCACGACCGAACGTTTTATAGTCCGCAATTCCTGGGGCAAGGACTGGGGAAAAGGCGGATACTGCACGATGCCATTTGAATACCTGCAAACCCTCGCCGGGGACTTCTGGACTATCCGTAAGTAGGCGTAAAAAAGACTAAATTATCGCTTGACACGATATTGTCCATGAGGATACAATATCTGCACATGAAATAAGCCTGCCTGAGTGGGGGACCGGCAACGGCAATCGGAGGGAACTACGATGCGAAAAATTGCCTTTTCGGTTCTTTTTTTATGCTTACTTTCCAGTGTAGCTTCAGCTGACATCTCTACGATAGTGCTACAGCCCGGGCCTACGGATGGAAAAGATTCCATGGTTTCGGGAGCGGTGCCTAACCTCAATTATAGCCCGTCAACCGGGAACTATTTCGGCACATTCCAGAGGAACCAGGCACTGCACGACGGCATTTACAATACCAACCATTCGTTTGCACTTTACCAGTTCGGGATGCCGTCGGCGCTTACCGGACAGGATATCTTAAGTGCCACTTTCGAATTATACATATGCAACAATGTGATAAATACGGGCGGGGCGACCGGAAATAAGACGTTGGGCGCGAACCGCATAACGAGCGCGTGGGACGAATGGGCTGTCACGTGGAATACGCGGCCTTCCGAGGATACATCTGTTGTGGATTATTCAAATAACTTCTACGGCTACAATACATGGGCTTCATTCGATGTGACGAACTTTGTAGAAGGGTGGGTGGCGAACCCGTCATCAAACTACGGCGTTTACGTAAAAGACCCTTGGAGCACATATTACAGCTACACGTGCATACAATCATCGGATTTTGACACTGCAACGCTGCGGCCGAAGCTCACCATCACCTACAATGTGGTCCCTGAGCCGTGCAGCTTGATGTTATTCGCGGCGGGAGGGGTTATACTGGTTCTTAGACGAAGGTTTACTAAATAATACATAAAAAAAGCAAGTAATTTCAATTGACATTTTAGTGTCTTCTGTTAAAATATCAGCGTTACTTTGATTATACACCTTCCTGTGACAAATCGTGGTATTTCTTGTTGTCTGAAATGCGTTGTAAATCAATAATACTTTTTAAACAAAGAGAAAGAAGGTTATCAAAATGAAAAAAACAGTTGTTTCGCTATTTATTATGGCATTTATCGCCGTATCAGGCCTGGTGTTTGCCGATAACGGGCACGGTAATAATGGCAACCATGGCAACAACGGTAATCATGGCGGCCAGGGCGGCGGAGATTTTTGGAATGGAGATCATGGCAACAACGGCGGCTTTGGAGGCGGATACGGCAATCATGGTGGTTATGATGGCCATGGCTGCGGTAATACGGCGCCTGAGCCTATCAGCACGGTATTGTTCATCGCCGGCGGTTCGGTACTATTAGCCCGTAGGCTCAGAAAGGTAAAGAAATAGTAATGAAAAGAGTCCTGATCTTAGCATCTATCATATTGTTGGCCGCGGGCACGGCTTCGGCCGACCAGGTGAATTTTATCTGGGACACTGGTGCAGGCGGGATCGAGACACTGCAGGGTGTCGATCCGGATACCGGCGGATGGTCGGATAACAGCTCGACCGTAAATCTCAATACGAATACATGGAGCCTGCTTGGCGGCACGGGTTCGGTCAACGCTTATGTGAATTGCGGTGACGGCTTGCTGACGCAGACAGGAACCCGCGGGTTGGGGATATTCGGAGGCGGGGAAGGCGATGAGATCGATACCGGCCTTTTTAGGCAGGAGAAGCTTGTCGTAAGCTTTGAACAACCGAAATATCTCAATTCCCTTGAAGTCAGGTCGCTTTTTTACGAGCCTATAATATGCAATTTCGGGTACAGCGAAATAGGCGTTGCGGATTTCTGGTTGGGCGACGAGAAGGTATTTACGCAGAGCCTTATAGGCACTGAGAACATACGTATCAACGGCACCGACGGCTCGGCGGTCTACGAATACGACAAGCCCTATGAGATCGACAAGATTGTTTTCTATGTCCCCAACTGCCAGGTAAGGACGCTTGTGAGCGATTTTTCGGTAGCGAAGATGGATGTGACCACCGCTCCGGAGCCCGTCTCGACCGCTTTGTTCATCCTTGGCGGGGCGACTTTGGCGGCAAGGAAATTGCGCAGGAAATAGTATAATTAAAAAGGAGATGCGCCATGAAGATCCGGATATTCCTGTCAACGCTCCTGGTATTAGCGTCAGTTGTGCCGGCATTCGCTGAATTTGATGTCAACTGGCAGGCCAGCTGGGATGATCCGTCCAAGCTGGGAACGGATTATTTGGCGGACTGGTTAGTTGCTAACGGATACTACTCGGATACTGCGACCGCAAAGGCCTTCGCGGAAACAGGGTATATCGGCTACGATTCCGGAGATCTCGATCCTTTCTTTTGGAATGGGGGCAGCACCACATTTGAGATCGTGCAGGAGATAGCGGGCGGCGCCGACCTGAATACCTTCGGTTACTACCAGGGAAGCGGTTCCTCGAAAACCATGCAGCAGATCTTCGGCGGAACGGAAAGCGGCCCCGCGACATTATCAATAAGCGGAGATTTTGGTTTATACATGTATACGTCCCATAACTACACCTGGTTTACCGACCGTGCCGAGAACTCGGGGAATCCCCAGGCGCTTATTTATGAATTAATACCGAATAGTGAGTGGCTGGTCGCATTGGAAGACCGTGTAGTTCCCGGCGACACCGATAACGATTATAATGATATGTATGTCAAGGTTACCGCGGTGCCCGAACCCATCAGCTCGGCGCTGTTCCTGTTGGGCGGCGCGACGCTGGCGGTAAGGCGCCTGCGTAAAGGCAGGAAGAGCTAGGTTGAACGCAGATCCATTTCACGCGAGCGGGGAGAAAAACTCCCCGCTTTTTTATTAATCATTAATCAAAAGGAGGGAGTGATGCGCAGTATCGTGTTTGCAGCTCTTGTTTCGGTCCTGTTTATCGCGACAGCAATGACTGGCACGGCCTCGGCGTATACGGAATCGTCGACGGACCTCTGGAATTATGAGAATATAAGCAATCTTTCATATAGCATTGACGCTGTCCCGACGGGAAGCCCCGATTGGGGAATTGGTACTATCCCTAACACTTGGCAATATTATAATTTATTCGGGACGACAAATCCTAACAACGAGGGCAGCCCTTCCAGCGTTACACTGCTTTCTGATATGTACGGAGCCTCGGGAACGGTGCATACAATTACTTGGACCCTTAAAGATGTGGTGACAGTCGGAAGTTTTGAGCTTATAGCCGCGCACGATGGCGGTGGCAGGAACATAAGCTATCGCGGAATAGGCGCTTTTAAATTGTATTCGTCTGCCGATGGGACGAACTGGGGAAGTCCGGTATATGCGTATACCGTATCAGGCAGCTATTATAATCCTCCCACAAGCAACCCGGACTACAATATATTGGACTTAAATGTTGATATAGGAAGCATAACCTCAAAGTATTGGAAGGCGGAATTTTATGAATCATTGAATCCTGCGCAGTATGCGCAGGGCGGCAGGATAATTGAACTGGATGGATTTGCGCCAACGGCCGTGCCGGAACCAGTTTCAACCACTCTGTTCATCATTGGCGGCGCGACGCTCGCGGCGAGGAAGCTTCGCAGGAAATAGATTTTGGGTGAGAACAAGACAACAAGGGGGATGAGAGGATGAGGAACGTTCTTTTTGCAGTGCTGTTCGTGGCGCTCGCCGCGGCGCCTGTGTACGCGGATACTAATATGGTTTACAACTCCGGGTTTGAGGCGGGGGACTTTTCGGGCTGGGGAACGTGGGGCACAGCTTGGACCGGTTCGGAAAGCCACAGCGGCGACTACGCGGCTTATTCATGGATAGGAGCCGGAGGATGGCAGGATATCGCTATAACGGACCCGTTACAGCCGTTGAAGATAAGCGGGTGGCTTGCTGACAGCGCGGGAGATCCGCTTAACAATAGCGCCTATGTGTGGTTCCGCCTGGAATTCAAGGATTCCTCAGGCAGTAAACTCTGGCAGTGGGAATCGAGCAAGATATACGGGACCGGCACAGGATTGGATTGGTCCGAATTTTCCGGGATAGTAACTCCCGGCGCCGGAGCCGCAAAGGTGACGCTGGTATGGGAGACTCAGGGAGGCGGGAAAGGTACGGGCCTTTTTGATGATCTTAAGGTAAGCGCGGTGCCCGAACCCATCAGCACGGCGCTGTTCCTGTTGGGCGGCGCAACACTGGCGGTGAGGAGGTTGCGCAGGAAGTAGCTATTTTCCGAATATATATTCGGACTGTTCGGGAGTGAGGCTGCGGGAAAGGTCTATTACAAAATCCTTCGCGAGGCGCAGGGCGGTATCAGTGCCGCCCGTGCGTGTCGGTATATCGAGCCGGACCATAAGCCCGGCTTTTTGCTTTTGTATGATAGACGACCAGAGCTCGATAGCTTTCTGCTCAGTCCATCCCACTATCTTCTTATCTATGCAGATCCAGTAGACCATCGTGAGGCCTTCGCCGTCCTTGTCCATTGATAGGGCGTGGGCCTTGAACGTTTTATTCCCGGCGGTAAGCTCGATATCGTCGATCTCGGTGATCTTGTAGCCGCTCGAGCCGTAGCATATCTTCGGGTTATGGAAGTTGCCGGCGTCGAGCACGAGGAAGAGAAGCTGTTCGCCGAGGAAATTCCTGTAGACGCGCGCGAAGACGTCGCCGACAAAGTTGTATACTTCCTGTTCCTTCATCTTCGATCTCATGTTGCCGGAGACGTCGACGCTTTGCCAGCCGGTCATCGCCGGCGGGATATTTATCTTCGACAGCGTATCAATACCCTTGTATTTCCATTTAGGCAGGGCGAAGGATATAACTATCGCCGCGGCAAGCATGATTATAAGTATGATGGGGCGTTTCATTTTTTCTCGAATTTCTCCAAAACAGCCTCCAATACCAACAGGCCGATTATCATTATCACGAATATTACGCCGCCGCTGAAATAATGGAAGAAGCCCTGCGCGACCTTCTCGCCTTTATGGTACGTCAGCAGGCAGAGCATAATGACGCGTATCAGGTTGCCGAACAGCGCCAGCGGTATTATCGCGGCGACAAGCGCCAATTTCTTCCAGAGCGTGCCCTTGATCACATAAACGTAGAATACTCCGAGCGAGAACATCGTTATCAGCGAGCGGAAACCGCTGCACGGGGCCCCCATGAATATCTCATGGGTGCCGAGGTAGAGCATCAGTCCCTCGCGGTGGATAGGGTAGTGGACAGCGTTCAGTATCGCGACGGCGGCTACCGAGATGCCGTGGCGCATCGGTATCGTTATCGCGTCAAGCACGCCGAGCGGCGGCGG
>Ga0172381_10000604_pt1 | contig 43660 bp, 54 predicted proteins | sample Leawel6488metaG_FD_119754 | JGI IMG/M metagenome (GOLD analysis project Ga0172381, IMG submission 119754) | Leachate microbial communities from a municipal landfill in Southern Ontario, Canada - Leachate well 64-88 metaG | ecosystem: Engineered > Solid waste > Landfill > Unclassified | place... | reverse complement strand
GTCGAAATAGAGCCACATTTTATACACCGAACATTTCGTTTTTTCAAAATATCCTCCTTTTACAGAGGATACATCAGGAAGGGAACAGGTTGAGTAATCAGACGATAACTACAACGCTAATATAAAAAAATTGTTGACAAGCCGATAGATAGGGTATATAATAATCTAAGATAAAATAAAGTATAGTCAACTAGTGATTTTTGAAGACTGCTAATTTGCAGGGGGGTTCACTTGCTGTATGCAAGTGTTTTGTGTGTTATTTGGTAAATAAAATTTAAGGGGAAGAGATCATAATGGCTAAAAAAAACACGCCTAAGTCATATACATATTTTACAGATGAACACGTTCGGGTGGAGCTTCCAAATCTTATCGAAATCCAAAAAAGCTCTTACAAATGGCTCTTTGAGGAAGGGATAAGAGAACTTTTAAATGAAATTAGTCCTGTTGATGATTTTACTGGAGAGGCGTTAAATCTTACTTTTGGCACGTATACATTGGGAGAGGCTAAAGTTGATGAGATTACCGCCAGAGCGAGAAATCTTACGTATAAAGCCCCTCTGATGTGCGATGTTGTACTAGACAATAAAATTACCAAAAAATCAAAAGCATCCCGGGTGTTTCTCGGTGACTTTCCAGTAATGACGGATAGAGGAACTTTCATAATCAATGGAATCGAAAGAGTTGTCGTTTCTCAAATAGTTCGTTCATACGGAGTTATTTTTGTTAGCGAAGAAGTTGCCGGTAAGAAATTTTTCGGAGCTAAATTAATCCCCTCAAGAGGTGCATGGCTCGAATTTGAAACCTCCAACAGAGGTGTAATTTCTGTAAAAGTTGACAGAAAAAGAAAAATTCCTGTTACTACTTTTCTAAAAGCGATGGGTATGAAGTCGAACGAAGAGATTGCCAGAAAATTTGCAGACGTTGATGATAACAGCGAATTAAAATACATCGACCAAACCCTGGCAAAAGATGCCGCCAAAGATCAAGATGCAGCACTGGTTGAAGTATATAAAAGAATAAGGCCGGGAGATCTGGCAACTGCTGAAGCGGCAAAACTCTTCATCGATGCTCTGTTTTTCAATCCAAAAAGATACGATCTGGGAAAGGTAGGGCGTTACAAGGTTAACAAAAGACTCGAAGTATCCGTCAAAGAAGATCTTGCCGGCAGAATTTTAAGGCTTGATGACGTGATCGAGATCATCCGCGAGATTATAAGATTAAACAACGATCCGATGGCACAGCCTGACGATATTGATCATTTGAAAAACAGAAGAGTTCGAGCTGTCGGCGAGCTTGTTCAGTCAAGGCTTAGAGTCGGATTCCTTAGAATGGAAAGGATCATCAAGGATCGAATGAGTGTCGTGGAGCCAGAAAATGCAACACCGGCCCAACTGGTTAACTCGAGGCCTATAGTTGCTGTCCTTCAGGAATTTTTTGCCTCATCGCAAATGTCTCAGTTTATGAATCAGACAAACCCATTGAGCGAACTCGAACACAAGAGAACTTTATCTGCTACCGGTCCTGGCGGATTATCAAGAGAGAGAGCGGGATTTGAGGTTAGAGACGTTCACCAGTCTCATTATGGAAGGATTTGCCCAATAGAGACTCCAGAGGGACCAAATATTGGATTGGTAGGATATTTGGCGTCATATGGAAAAGTTAACGAATATGGTTTTATTGAAACCCCATATTTGATAGTTGAACAATCCGGCGGCAAAGCCAAGGTTACAAAAAAGATTGTTTATTTGGATGCATCAGAAGAAGAAAAGACAGTTATTGCTCCTTCTTCAACCAAAAAAGATAAAAATGGTTATATCATCGGGAAAAGAGCTGCTGTTAGAAAATCAGGTTCACCTTCTATCGAGCCGGTGTCCGATATACAATACATGGACGTTTCACCAAAGCAAATTGCTTCAATTACAACCGGGCTTATTCCATTTATCGAACATGACGATGCTGTAAGAGCAAATATGGGATCGAATATGCAGAGACAAGCCGTCCCGGTTGTTAAAACTGAAGCTCCGATTGTCGGAACGGGAATGGAGTCTGATGCTGCCCGCTCGTCTGGCCATGTAATCCCGTCTCCCGTGGATGGTACGGTTGCAGAAGCTTCAGCGGATAGAATTGTTATTCAAGACAGCAAAGGCTCAAAACACTCAATCCACTTAGAAAAATTTACTAGATCAAATCAGGGAACGTGTATAAATCAGAAAATTTTTGTCAATGCCGGCGATAAAGTTAAGAAAAACGATATTGTTGCCGACGGAGCAGCTACCGATAGCGGACATCTTGCTCTCGGGAGAAATGTTTTGGTTGCCTTTATGAGTTACAGAGGCGGCAACTATGAAGATGCAATTATTATTTCCGAGCGACTGGTAAAAGAGGATGTTTTAACCTCGATTCATATCGAAAAGTACTCAATCGAGGTTAGAGATACAAAATTAGGGCCGGAAATTATTACAAGGGATATTCCGAACGTTGGAGAAGAGGCACTAGCCAATCTCGATGAAAATGGCGTAGTTTTAGTTGGTGCAGAAGTTGAGGCCGGCAACATCTTGGTTGGAAAAATTTCACCAAAAGGTGAGACGGAATTATCTGTTGAGGAAAAATTGCTACGGGCAATTTTTGGTGAAAAAGCGAAAGACGTTAAAGACTCATCGCTGAGGTTGCCTCACGGCGAAAAAGGAAAGGTTATCGAGGTTAAGTTTTTCTCAAAGGATGCGAACGATGAGCTTCCCGAGGGTGTTTCTCAGATGGTAGAAGTCTCAGTTGCTCAGATGAGAAAGATTTCCGTTGGAGACAAACTAGCAGGCAGACATGGAAATAAAGGAGTTATTTCAACGGTTTTGCCAGAAGAAGAAATGCCCTATATGGCTGATGGCACACCGATTGATGTAATATTAAACCCGCTTGGAGTTGTTAGCCGTATGAACCTTGGTCAAATTCTCGAAACCCACCTCGGTCTTGCTGCAGACAAACTCAAAATAAATGTTGCCACACCCGTATTTGATGGTATTAGTGTTGAAAAGATTAAAGAATTACTCAAACAGACTGGCTTCTCCGAGGATGGAAAAATGACTCTTTATGACGGGAAAACCGGAGAGCCTTTTGAGTCGAGAATAACAGTTGGGCAGAAATATATTCTAAAGCTTGCCCACCTTGTTGACGACAAAATGCACGCTAGATCGGTCGGACCTTACTCGATGGTTACACAGCAACCTCTTGGCGGAAAAGCTCAATTCGGCGGTCAGCGATTTGGAGAAATGGAAGTTTGGGCGCTCGAAGCTTACGGCGCCGCTCATATTCTGCAAGAAATGTTGACTATTAAATCAGACGATGTTACCGGACGATCCAAAGCATATGAATCGATTATTAGAGGCGAGCCAATCGAAAAGCCTTCAGTTCCAGCATCATTTAATGTTTTGGTGAGAGAGCTTCAAGGTTTATCCTTATCTCCGGATATGATAGGCGGCAAAATTGAAGTTCAGGAAGAATCTGTCAAACCGCGCGCCTTGCCGAGGAGAGAGGACTTCCTGCCAAAAAAACCGGAGATTGAAGTAGAAAAACCAATAGAGAAGGAAGACAGGGAACTTACAGAGATATTCGCAGGACAAGAAGTAAATCCACCCGTTGAAGAAAGCGTGGACAAGGAGGAAAATGAATAATCAACCGAAAATGCAAAAAGAAGTTATATTGAAAGACTTTGAGAAGATTAAGCTGACAATTGCTTCACCTGAGCAAATCCTCAATTGGTCATACGGAGAAATTACAAAACCGGAGACAATAAATTACCGGACCCAAAAACCCGAAAGAGATGGTTTGTTTGACGAGAGAGTATTTGGTCCAGTTAAGGACTGGGAGTGCTACTGCGGTAAATACAAAAAAATTCGCTACAAAGGTGTAATCTGTGATCGCTGCGGAGTTGAAGTTACGAGAAGCGCTGTAAGAAGAGAGAGAATGGGGCATATCGAGCTTGTAGTCCCCGTAGTTCATGTTTGGTATGTCAGAGGAGCCGGTGGTGTGATTAGCACGATCCTCGATATGAGTATTTCCGATATTGAGTCAGTCTCATATTTTGCCGCTTTTGTCGTTATCGGAGTGAACGAAGAGCTCAAGGCGCAGAGCCTGGAACAACTGCAAAAAGAATTCGAAGAAGCTAAGCGTGATCCAAAATTCAAAAATAATGAAATAGCATTAGTCAAGTTGGAAAGCGCCTTTAAGGCCTCGCGAAGCGAGCTTCAGTCTATCCAGTATAAGAAGGTCTTAAGTGAAGCGGAATATACTTCTATCTCGCTAAAATATGGAAATGTCGCCCAGGTGTCAATTGGAGCTGAGGCAATTTTTGAGCTTCTCAAAAACACTGATCTTGATCACGAGATAAAAGAACTTGGAAAAAAATTAGAGGGAAGTGTTACGGCCAACAGAAAAAAACTCCTTAGGTCTTTAAAATTGTTCAAAGACATGAAAGCCACAGGGATAAAACCGGAATGGCTGATATTAAAAAACCTACCGGTCATACCGCCGGATCTAAGGCCTATGGTTCAACTGGACGGGGGCAGATTTGCCGCATCTGATTTAAATGACCTTTACCGAAGGGTTTTAAACAGAAATAATCGTCTGAAGAAACTCTTAACCGCTGGTGCTCCCGAGGTTATCTGCAGAAACGAGAAAAGAATGCTTCAAGAAGCTGTTGATGCGCTTTTGGATAACTCTGCCAGGCGCGGGCGTGCAGCGGTTGCCGGCAACCAAAGAAAACTAAGAAGCTTATCCGATATTTTGAGAGGTAAGCAGGGAAGGTTTAGACAAAATCTTTTGGGAAAGAGAGTTGATTATTCCGGAAGATCTGTAATTGTTATCGGACCTGACCTCGCTCTGTCTGAATGCGGTATTCCAAAGGTGATGGCGCTTGAATTATTTAAGACGTTTGTGATAGCTAGACTTATTGCTGACGGACACGTATTCAATGTTAAAAATGCAACAAAATTGATTGAGCAAAAAGATCCAATCGTTTGGGACATTTTGGAGCAAGTAACTGCCAATCATCACGTTATGCTCAACCGCGCTCCAACGCTGCATCGACTTGGCATCCAAGCATTTCTACCGGTTCTAATTGAAGGAAAGGCGATCCAGATTCATCCTCTTGTTTGCCAAGCTTTTAATGCTGACTTCGATGGCGACCAAATGGCTGTCCACGTTCCTCTCTCTGCGCACGCCAGGCGTGAAGCTGGGGAGATCATGCTTTCATCTAAGAATCTTCTAAAACCGGCATCGGGAGAGCCTATTGTTACGCCGAGATTCGATATGATTCTTGGTTGCTACTATATTACTGACATGAAGAGCGAAACGGAAAAGGTGAAAGTATATTCTGGAAAAAATGAAGCCATTATGGCATGGCAGACGGCAAATATTACCCTGAAAACAATCATCAAAATCAAAATGACCGAGGACATTCACGATTCCGATACGGAGATTGTGGATAAGGGAGATTATAAAATTGTTGAAACTTGTGTTGGGCGAATTCTTTTCAACAATACTCTCCCTGACGGTTTTGGCTTTGTTAACAAAACCATAGATGCCAAACTGATGAAGAAGATCGTTTCTGAAGTATTTAAAATTCACGGACCGGAAATCACTTCTATTCTTTTGGACAAGGTAAAAGAGTTAGGCTTTGAATATGCCACAATCTCAGGAATGTCGATTGGAATCGAAGATATAATAGTTCCAAGCGAAAAAGAACAAATTGTTGCCAAAGCCCAAGGAAAAATTGAAGAAACAGAGACACTGCTTCGAAGAGGCTTGATCACTCCGGAGGAAAAAAGGATCAAATCTATAGATTATTGGTCGGCTGCAAGAAGTGAAATCGAGAAAAAAATGCTTAATTCATACACCCATGAAAATCCTGTGATGTCATATGTTTCTTCTGGAACCAGAGGTTCGGTAGCGCAACTTATTCAAATGGCCGGAATGAAAGGGCTAGTTGTTAATCCCGCAGGAGAGATTATCGAAATTCCGATAATTTCAAATTACCGTGAAGGCCTGACCGTATTTGAGTATTTTATTTCGTCTCACGGATCAAGAAAGGGACGATCCGACACTTCTCTTAGAACTTCAGACGCAGGTTATCTAACCCGCAGACTGGTTGATGTTGCCCAAGAAATTATTGTTCGGGCTGACGACTGCCAAACCACTGAAGGCATAGAGATAATCCGTAGTGAATCGGAGGAATTCGGAGAGGGGTTTGACCAAAGAATTGACGGAAGGGTTGCGGCTCAAAGTGTAAAAGACGATAAAAAAACTCTTGTTAAAGCCGGTGAAGAAATTACCAAGGAAATTGCTCAACAAATTAGCAAATCTGCAGTTGAATCTGTGTTTGTACGCTCAGTTGCTTTCTGCAAGGAAAAACATGGCATTTGCCAAAAGTGTTATGGAAGGGACTTGGCAACGGGTAGAATTGTCGAAAAAGGTGTTACTGCCGGAGTAATTGCCGCTCAAGCAATTGGAGAGCCAGGAACTCAGCTAACGATGAAAACCTTCCACCTTGGCGGTGTTTCAGGAGAAGATATTACCTCGGGACTTCCTAGGGTTGAAGAACTTTTCGAGGCCAGAAGGCCGAAGTTTGAAGCTCCAATCTCTGAAATTTCCGGTTTCGCCAAAATTTCCAAAGGACGAGAAGGAAACATCATTGATATAATTTCGGATGAAGATCTTATGGAAGAGATCGAAATTCCAGAGGGATATGAGTTCGTGGTCAAAGACAAAGACGAAATAAAAGCCAAAAAAGCAGTTGCTGTCTGCAAAGACAAAAAAGCAATTCGCACCAGTATAAATGGAAAAGTGAAAGTAGGAAAAGGCAAGATTACAATTACATCGCATGATAAACTCTCGGCATCGTACATTGTAAACCCGGGCCTAACGCTTTTGGTCAAGTCGTCAGACAAAGTTGAAAGGGGTCAAGTTTTAGCGGAAGGACATCTCAATCTTTCATCGCTACTCCAGCTAAGAGGAAAACAAGATGTAATCAAATATATCATCAAAGAAGTTAAGTCAATCTATATGTCGCAGGGACAAACAATCAATGACAAGCATCTTGAAGTTATAATCAGACAGAATCTCTCAAAACTCAGGGTTGTAGATGAAGGCGATAGTGAATTGGTTCCGGGCCAGGTTCTTGACTTGATTGAGTTTGAAAGAGAAAACGAAAAACTTATAAAAGCTAATAAAAAAGAACCTAAGGTTGAGCCAATAATCATGGGAATCACCAGAGTTGCCTTGAAAACAGAGAGCTTCCTATCGGCCGCATCTTTCCAAGAAACTACAGGTGTTCTTATCAACGCTGCTATACGCGGAGCGATAGACGAACTCAGGGGCTTGAAAGAAAACGTAATTATTGGTAAACTTATCCCCGCTGGAACAGGATTGTCTACTTCTAAAAAGGAGAAAAAGTAAAAATGCCCACAGTAAACCAATTAATTAAAACAGCTAGAAAGATAAAAATCAGGAAAAGCAAGAGTCCAGCTCTGGCTAAGAATTTTAATTATCTTAAAAATAAGCCGACGCTAGCGAGCAGGTCAAATTCGTTCAAAAGAGGTGTTTGCACCAAGGTAACAACTATGACACCTAAAAAACCAAACTCGGCTCTTAGAAAAATCGCTAAAGTTAGGTTAACGAACGGTCAGGAGATCACGGCTTATATTCCAGGCATTGGACATAATCTTCAAGAGCACTCAGTAGTATTGGTCCGAGGAGGAAGGGTTAAAGACCTTCCGGGTGTCAGGTATCATATAGTAAGAGGAAAATTGGATACCCAGGGGGTAGATAAACGGATGAAATCGCGTAGCAAATATGGAGTGAAGAAAGGATCGGGTAAATAAATGCGTGGAGTAAGTAAATACAAAAAAAGACTGATTAAGCCCGATGAAAAGTTTTCCTCGACTACGATTTCAAAATTCATCAATTACATAATGGAACGTGGCAAAAAATCAGTTGCACAGAAAATTGTTTATTCTTCGCTTGAAGAGGCTAGCCTAAAATTAAAAAAAGAACCACTCGATATTTTCAATGGAGTAATTTCGGCAGTTGCTCCTCAGGTAGAGGTAAAGTCAAGAAGAATCGGTGGGGCAAACTATCAAGTCCCGATTGAGGTCAAAGAACCTCGCAGAACAACTTTGGCAATGCGCTGGATTATTGAGGCGGCTAAATCAAAAAAAGGCATGCCAATGCATCAAAGGTTGGCTCTTGAGTACCAAGATGCCTTGTCGGGTGTTGGAGTTGCAATTAAAAAACGGGAAGACACTCATAGAATGGCAGAGGCAAATAGAGCTTTTGCTCACTTTGCTAAGATGAGATAAAAATTCGGATAAAAAATGTCAAGAGAATATTCGCTAGAAAAAACAAGAAATATTGGGATAATCGCACATATCGATGCCGGAAAAACAACTGTAACCGAGCGGATTCTTTTTTATACCGGTAAAAAACACAAAATCGGTGAAGTTCACGAAGGTCAGGCAGAGATGGATTGGATGGAGCAAGAAAAAGAGAGGGGAATTACAATTACCTCAGCTGCCACTACTTGTTTCTGGACCCCGAGAGAAGAAAAAGACAATGCTAGCAGAATTAACATTATTGATACCCCGGGACATGTAGATTTTACCGTTGAGGTTGAGCGTTCTTTGCGGGTATTAGACGGCGGCGTCGTGGTTTTTGATGGAGTAGCTGGGGTTGAGCCGCAGAGCGAGACTGTTTGGAGACAGGCCGATAAATATAACGTTCCGCGGATATGTTTTATAAATAAACTAGATCGAATGGGTGCTGATTTTTTCAGATCATACCAGAGCATTCTCGATAAACTGGGAGCAAACGCGATCCCTCTGCAAATCCCGATTGGTTCTGAAGAAAATTTTACCGGCTTGGTTGATTTAGTTGAAATGAATGCCTACATATTTTCAGACGACATCGGAAAAAAAGTAGATAAAACAGACATTCCCGAGGAAATGCTGGAGGAAGCAAAAAAATGGAAAGCCAAACTCGATGAAAAAGTTGCAGAGACCAGCGAAGAGCTATTGGATAAATTTTTGAGCGAAGGGTCTTTAAATGAAGCAGACCTCAGATCTGGAATAAGAGCGGCAACAATAAAGAATGAATTAGTGCCGGTTATGACAGGCTCGGCCTTAAAAAATAAAGGCATTCAGCTTTTGCTGGATGCAGTAGTCGATTTTCTTCCAAGTCCTCTTGACGTTCCCCCTGTTAAGGCGACAAAATTAAAAACCGAAGAGGAAGTTGAAATTTTGACAAATGACGAAGACCCATTTTGTGCCCTTGCCTTTAAAATTGCAACCGACCCTTTTGTAGGGAGGTTATCGTATATCAGAGTTTATGCCGGAGTTTTAAAGTCAGGCAGTTATATTGTTAATACTTCGTCTGGCGAGAAAGAGCGAGTTGGAAGAATTCTCAGAATGCACGCAAACCACAGAGAAGAGGTTCAGGAAGTTTTTTCTGGAGAAATTGCTGCAATTGTCGGATTAAAAAACACAACAACCGGAAATACCCTGTGCGATCCGTCTCGAGAGGTTTTGCTCGAGTCAATCGAGTTCCCTGAGCCGGTCATAGAAATTGCAATAGAGCCAAAAACCAAGGCTGACCAAGCAAAAATGGGCTTGGCGCTTCAAAAACTTGCCGAAGAAGACCCGACTTTCAGGATTCGAACCAATAGTGAATCCAACCAAACTCTTATTGCCGGTATGGGAGAATTACATCTTGAAATTATTGTTGACAGAATGAAAAGAGAGTTTAGCGTTGATGCCAGCGTAGGTGCTCCCCAAGTTGCTTACAGGGAGACAATTCTGGAGACGACCAAGGCGGAAGGGAAATTTATCAGACAATCCGGCGGACGCGGACAATATGGCCATGTCTTTATTGAACTTGCACCAAAAGAACGCGGCGAGGGTAATGAATTTATCAATAAAATATTCGGAGGATCAATTCCGAGAGAATTTATTCCAGCATGCGAAGATGGTATCAAACAGGCATTAGACCGAGGGGTAATTGCAAATTTTCCCCTAGTTGATATATCGGTTACCTTATATGACGGCTCGTATCACGAAGTGGACTCTTCAGAGATGGCATTCCAGATTGCAGCTTCAATGGCGCTCCAAAACGGTGTAAAGGATGCCAAGCCGGTTATTTTAGAGCCGATTATGAAGGTTGAAGCTGTTGCTGCCGAGGATTTCTTGGGTGACATCTTAGGTGACCTTAATTCCAAAAGAGGCCAAATTGGACAGGTTGAAGACAGAGGAAATGCTAAGGTTATACCGGCTGAGGTTCCTTTGGCTGAAATGTTCGGTTATGCAACGGAGCTTCGATCCATAACCCAAGGGAGAGGCAGCTATACCATGGAATTTTTGAAATACGAGGTTGTTCCAACGAATATTGCAAATTCTCTTATCGAGGGCCGAAAACCTTCGTCATAAGTTGACGAAACGAGAAAAATTTGTTAGAATTAATTGAAATTTAAAGGATTAAACGCTCAACGAGCGAAAGAAAAAGGAGTAAAGAATGGCTGAAAAATACGAGAGAACAAAACCACACGTCAATGTTGGTACGATAGGTCACGTAGACCACGGGAAAACGACTTTGACTGCTGCTATAACTCAGGTTTTGTCAAAAAAAGGACTTGCACAAGCAAGAAAGTTTGAAGATATCGACAATGCCCCCGAAGAGAGAGAGCGTGGAATTACGATCGCTACTTCTCATCAAGAGTATGAGTCGGAAAAAAGACACTATGCTCACGTAGACTGTCCTGGGCACGCTGACTATGTCAAAAACATGATTACCGGAGCGGCTCAGATGGACGCTGCAATTTTAGTTGTGTCCGCCGCAGATGGGCCAATGCCTCAAACGAGAGAACATATTCTTCTAGCTCACCAAGTCGGTGTACCGAGAGTTATTGTCTTTATGAATAAAGTTGACCAAGTCTCCGATAAAGAGCTCCTAGATTTAGTTGAAATGGAAATCAGAGATTTACTAACCAAGTATCAATATCCCGGTGATGAAATTCCTATCATTAAGGGCTCGGCCCTTAAGGCTCTCGAGGGAGATGCGGAAGCCGAACAAGCAATTTTGGAGTTGGTTAAAGCTATGGACGATTACATTCCAGATCCAGAGCGAGAAATAGACAAACCATTGCTTATGCCTATTGAGGATGTATTTTCGATCAAGGGTAGAGGAACTGTTGCAACCGGAAGGATCGAAAGAGGCGTGGTAAAGGTTAACGAAGAAGTAGAAATTGTCGGAATTAGACCAACGAAGAAAGTTGTTGTAACCGGAGTCGAAATGTTCAGGAAGCAACTCGACGAGGGCCAGGCTGGAGACAATGTCGGTCTTCTGATCAGGGGAGTTGAAAGAGAAGATATTGAAAGAGGCCAAGTTGTTGCAAAGCCGGGCTCTGTTACTCCGCATACTGAATTTGAGGCTGAAGTTTATATTCTCTCCAAGGATGAAGGCGGAAGACATTCTTCGTTCACAAAGGGATACAAACCACAGTTTTATATCAGAACCACTGATGTTACCGGGGAAATAACTGACATTCCGGGCGGAGCTGAAATGATAATGCCCGGCGATACAGTGAACATAGCTGTCAAATTGATTGTTCCGATTGCCATGGAAGATAAGATGAGGTTCGCTATCAGAGAAGGTGGCAAAACGGTCGGGGCAGGGGTGGTTACCAAGATAATCAAATAACTATAACACTAATCAAGAACCGTACATTAAAATGCCAAGAGTAAATACCAAAGAAAAAATCAGGATCAAAATCAGAGGATATGATTACCGCATCCTAGACAAATCTGTTAGACACATCATTGATACTGTTGAAAAAACAGGGGCTAAAATAATTGGTCCGATTCCTCTTCCGACCGAAATACAGAAGATGACGGTCTTGAAGTCAACCTTTGTTCACAAAGACGCAAGAGATCAATATGAGATTAGAGTTCACAAGAGGTTGATTGATGTTGTAGAGATCAATACTAGGACTATTGACCAATTGATGACCATTGAGTTGCCCGCTGGTATTGACATAGAAATCAAAACCTAATAAGGTAGTTAGGCAATCCAGCCCTTCGGGGCTGGGAGCGTAACTAACTTCAAAAAAAAGGTTAGTTCCCGAATAATCCCCCGCAAAGAAAAAATAAAAATGGCGGAGAGTTTTTGGGAGAAGGTTTAATAGTGAAAATTTTTGCAACCAAAATCGGCACAACGCATTTATATAGCGACAACGGTTCTCACCAGGTCGCAACTGTTTTGAAGTTGCAAAAAACCGTAATTGGACGGATTAAAACCCAAGATAAGGACGGCTATGATTCGTTGGTTTTGGTTCAGTCATCCGAAAAGGCAAAAGCAAAAAAGACATTAAGCGGACAGTTCAAAGATTTAAATCCCAAAAAAGTCATAGAAGAAAGACTAGACGCGGCCGGAGATAATAAATTAAACGACGAATTTTCAATTAATAACCTTACAGAAGGTGATTTAATATCTGTAATCGGAACAACCAAGGGAAAAGGCTTCCAGGGAACCGTCAAAAGACATGGATTCCAGACCGGTCCAAAAACACATGGATCGAGAAATTATAGACGCCCGGGTTCGATTGGTATGACAACGCCTTCGAGGGTTGTTAAGGGGAAAGAGATGGCTGGTCACATGGGACATGATAAAAAAACCATTAAAAAGGTAGTGATTGCGAAAATAGACGAAAAAACAAACACTATCTGGGTAAAGGGTCATGTCGTTGGGCCGAATAAGGGCGAGTTAATATTAAAAAAATGAAATTAAAAATCCCTTTTTATAAAAATACTGGAGAACAAGGCGAACCAATCGTCATAGAATTTGATGGAGAAAAATTTAAGACTAACCCTGTTTTGATTAGTCAAGCAATTCATGTTGAAAATAATCACACCATGGTCAAGCCGGGTCAAGTTAAAACAAAAGGCCTCATTTCTGGAGGTGGACGAAAACCTTGGAAGCAAAAAGGTACCGGAAGGGCGAGAGCCGGATCGAGCCGTTCACCGCTTTGGCGTGGTGGAGGCATAACTTTTGGTCCAACAGGAGAAAATAAGATTCTTGCAATTCCAAAAAAAATGAAGGAAAAAGCATTCAAAATGCTATTGATTGAAAAAATAAAGGGAAACGACGTAGCAGTAATTGAAAATATCAGCCTCAAAATCGCCAAAACAAAATTTGCCGAACAAGTTTTTGGCAAAATCTCTCCTACACAAAGGGCGGTTTTAGCTCTCGAGGAAAGTGATTTTGAAAATACTATTGCTTGGAGAAATCTAGGCTTGGTTGAGATAAAAACAAAAGACGAAATTAAATTAAACGATTTAAATTCCAAGAAGAAATTAATTTTAAGTTTAAAAGCCTTTGAATCTGTAAAATCAAAAGTTAAGATATGAAAAAAATAAATCCTTATATCACTGAAAAGTCGGTACGCCTTACGGAAAATGGTAAGTTTACTCTTGAAGTTGACTATAATTCTACGAAAGGCGAGATAGCGTCACTGGTTAAAAGGTTTTATAAAGTTAAACCCGTCTCGATTAAGATTTTAAAAACAAAATACTTAACATCTGTCAAAAATCGTAAAGCTTTTCTCGACCGAGGGGTAAAAAAAGCGATTGTTGAATTGGAAGAGGGTAAAAAAATCCCGGGATTTGATTTTGAAAAAAAGGAAGAAAAAACAAAAAAGCCTCTGAAGGCGAAGGCCGAAGGTAAATAAAAATGGTAAGAAAAGTAACAAAACTTACATCCGGATACTTCAAGCAAAGTTTTGAAGTAAGAAGCGACCTTAACCAAACAAAGAAGGCCAAGTCTTTAATTACCAAGTTAAACAGAAGTTTCGGCAAAGATGACACGGGAAGAATCAGCTCGAGACATAAATCAGGCGGAGCAAAAAGACTCTACCGAATTATCTCTGAGCTGATGCCAGAGCAGGGGGTGGCGAAAGTTTTAGATCTTCAGTATGATCCGAACAGGTCAGCAAACATTGCGCTGGTAGAATTTGAAGATGGATCAAAAAAGTATATTGTAGCTCCAAATGCTGTAAAAGCGGGAGATAAAATACAGGTCAAAGATTCTGGTAATATGAAGCCTGGTGATCGAGCAAAATTAATCAATATTCCAGTAGGATCGCAAGTACACAATATTGAAATTATGCCCGGATCACGGGGCGTCATAGCCCGCGCCGCGGGTACATCTGCAACGCTTATGGCAACAGAAGAAGGTTATGCTCTCTTAAAGATGCCATCCGGGGAGCTGAGAAGAATCAACGGGGAATGTTTTGCAAGTTTGGGAAATGTTTCAAACACAGAACATTCAATTATAAGGATAGGAATGGCCGGTCGTACAAGGCATATGGGAATTAGACCGAAGGTCAGAGGTAAAGCGATGTCCCCCAATTCCCACCCTCACGGCGGTGGAGAGGCGGTAAACCCAATCGGCTTGAAATATCCCAAAACTCCTTGGGGCAAAGTTGCAATCGGTAAAAAGACCAGAAAAAATAAATTGTCAGATAAGTTAATAGTTAAAAGAAGAGCCAAAAAGAGAAGGTAATTATGTCAAGATCGCTTAAAAAAGGTCCATTTGTAGATGAAAAATTGATGAAAAAAGTCTCTTTAGCTAAGGCTGGAGATACGATTAAAACATGGTCGAGAAATTCAACCATAGTTCCCGAAATGGTTGGGCTTTTTATGGCGATTCATAATGGCAAGGACCACACTCAAGTCAGAATAGTTGAGGAAATGGTTGGCCACCGGCTTGGAGAATTCTCTCCTACAAGAAAATTTAAGCGTCACGGCGGAAGAATGGCACGAGAACAGGAAAAAACTGCAACAACTCCGGCTGGAGTGACCACGAAAACACCTGAAGATAAAACCAAAAGCGATAAATAAAATAAATGGAAAAAATTATCACATCAGTTTCGCTAAGAAACCAAAGAGTTAGCCCGAAAAAAGCTAGGCTTGTTATGAGTTTGGTAAGGGGGAAAACCGTTGTCAACGCAGCGGATATCCTCTCGAACACAAACAAAAAAAGCGCCAACCTTGCCTTAGCTCTTTTAAAAAGCGCAGTAAGTTCAGCGAAAAATAAAGATTTTAAAGAAGAGGAATTGGTAATTTCTGAGTCGATTGCCCAAGAGGGAAAGAGGATGAAAAGATTTTTTATTAGAGCAAGAGGCCGATCAGCAAAATACGAAAAAAGAATGTCGCATTTAAAAATTTCACTTTCGAGACAAAAAGAAAAGAAGGAAAGCAATGGGAAAAAAAGTTAATCCGATAGCATACAGACTGGGAGTTTATAATAACTGGAAAAGCAAATGGTTTGCTAAGGGTTCGGATTATGCAAAATTCATTCTTCAAGATAATGATATTAGAGAAACAATTAAGAAAAAAACCGGTCCATCTGCCGCAATCTCTGAAGTCCAAATTGAAAGAGGCATCGGAAAATTAGATATTATCATTCATACCGCAAGGCCGGGTGTGTTAATCGGGAGAGGTGGAAAACAGCTTGAATCATTGAGAAATGACTTAACAAAACAAATAAACGAAAAGTTTAAATTAGAAATTGTCGAGGTTAAAAAAGCCGATATGGATGCCCAAGTGGTCTCTCAAACTATCGGCATGCAAATTTCAAAAAGAATGCCTTTTAGACGAGCCTCCAAACAAGCTCTGCAAAGGGTTAAGGATGCCGGAGCGCTTGGTGTGATGATTAGAGTTGCTGGAAGATTGGATGGAGCAGAAATATCTAGAAGCGAAACATTTAAACATGGTTCAATTCCTCTTTCGACATTAAGACACGAAATCAGCTTCGGTAGATATTCCGCCCCGACAACTTATGGAATTGTTGGGATTAAAGTCTGGATCAACTTAGGCGAAAAAATTCAATAATGTTAATACCAAAAAAACTTAAATACAGGAAGCATTTTAGAGGCAAAATGCCCGGCAATGACATAAGAGGCAGTGTTATTACTTTTGGTAAATATGCTTTAAAAAGCGTTGAGCGAGAATGGATTACTTCGAGACAAATAGAGGCTTCAAGGCGTGCCATGACCAGATATTGTAAAAGAGGGGGAAAAATCTGGGTTAGAATATTTCCCGATAAAGTTGTTACAAAAACAGCTGATGAGGTTGGAATGGGCGGCGGTAAGGGAGGCCCAGACCATTTTGCCTCAGTTGTAAGGCCTGGACGAATTCTATTTGAAATGGATGGAGTTAATCAAGAAACAGCTAGAGAAGCAATGAGGCTAGCCGCAAGCAAATTGCCGGTTAAAACAGTTTTCATGGAGAAAGAATAATGGCTAAAAGTGGCATTAAAGATATAAAGGCGCAAGACATAAAGGCTTTGATTGACGAAAAAAACAAAAAGCAAGTCGATCTTGTTGTTGAAAAAGCTAATCTTGCTCAGTCTGGCAAAAAAAATTCCAACCAAACAGCTAAATTAAAAAAGGAAATCGCCAGACTAGAAACCATAATTACGGAAAAAATTTTCACTTCGATTGGCTAAAGGATAAAAATGGCAAAAACAAAGTTTGTAGCAACAGTTGAGTCAGTAAACCAAAGCACGGTTAGTGTTTTGGTTGTTTTCAAAACAAAACACTCAAAATATCAAAAAATCATAAAGCGCAGCAAAAAATATCTGGCCGACAATCGATTTGCCGACTTGAAGATTGATGATAGGGTCGAGATTGAAGAGTGTTCCCCGTTATCCAAAAACAAGCACTTTAAGGTTGTCAAGGTGATAAAATGATTCAATCATACACAAGATTAGAAGTAGCTGACAACACTGGAGCGCGAGAAGTTATGTGCGTCAGGGTTTTGGGTAGGGGACGTTCAAAGTTCGCCGAAATTGGAGATGTCTGTGTTGTTACGGTCAAATCTGCTACTCCTCGAGGTATGGTGAAGAAGAAAGAACTTCACAAGGCTGTTGTTGTCAGGCAAAAGAAGAATTGCAGAAGACGCGACGGATCAGCAATTAGGTTTGATGAAAATGCGGTTGTTTTGATAAATGCCGACAAGACGCCAAAAGGTACGAGAATTTTTGGTCCAATTGCACGGGAAATTCGCGAAAATGGTTATTCAAAAATTGTTTCGATGGCCCAAGAGGTTATTTAAAAAAATCATGAAAATCAAAAAAAACGATATGGTATTGGTGACAAAGGGAAAAGACCGAGGTAAGTCGGGAAAGGTTATCGGCGTTGATCTTGGCAAATCTAAAATCATCGTAGAAGGCAGAAATATTTATAAAGCCCATGTTAAACCTTCGAAGAAGTATCCTCAGGGGGGCATTATAGACAAAAATATGCCTATCAGAGTTGAAAATGTAGCGATAATCTGCCCGGGTTGCAATAAGGCCACAAAAATAAAGTTTAGCGGAAGCGGAAAAGATAAAAAAAGACTTTGTGTTAAATGTAGGGAGACATTAGATGCGATTAAGTGAAAAAGTAAATAAAGAAATTTTGCCAAAGATGGCCTCTGAATTCAAAAGGTCTCAGATGAGCTTGCCACGTCTTTCAAAAGTGGTCGTTACGGTTGGGGTCGGGCCTTTTATGGAAAAGAAAGACTCGATGGAGGCAATCGAGAAGGAATTAACACAGATTACAGGGCAAAAACCAAAATACACAATTGCTAAAAAATCAATCTCTGGTTTTAAATTGCGCGAAGGGCAAACCGTAGGATTTCAAGTAACGCTCCGCTCGAGAAAAATGTGGGATTTTATTGAAAGACTAAATAGTGTTGTATTGCCGCGGTTGAGAGATTTTGATGGCGTTAGCACTAAGTCATTCGATAGAAGCGGAAACTTAAGTCTTGCCGTAAGGGAACAAATTATTTTTCCAGAAATAAAAGCAGATGAAGTAAAGGAAAACTGGGGAATGGGAATCACGCTCGCGCTTAATGGCCCGCAAGAGATTGAATTATCAAAATACTATTTTAAGGAAATGGGATTTGTTTTTAAATAAACTAATAAAAAAATATGGCAAGAAAAGCATTAATAGAAAAATCCAAAAATAAACCAAAATTTTCTTCGAGAACAATACGAAGATGTGGGAAGTGCGGTCGATCCCGAGGCTTCATGAGAAAATTCGGCATGTGTCGTATTTGTTTTAGGGAATTAGCCACCAAAGGTGAAATTCCTGGCGTAATAAAATCATCGTGGTAGTCAGGTAAAAAATATGAATGATACAATTTCAGATTTATTAGTAAGGGTTTCGAACGCCAAGTCTATCGATAAAAATAGTCTTGTCTTGCCATTCTCAAAAATAAAAGAAGGCGTGCTTAGCGTTCTTAAAGAAGAGGGCTATGTAGGCGAATTCTCTTCTGATAAAGACAAAAAATCGATCACGGTAGACTTAACAGGATCGAGCAAAAATTTTCAAAAGATAAAGAGATTGAGCCGGCCGGGTAGAAGATTGTATATTAAGAGTAAAAATATACCAAGACCAAAGGGCTACGGTATTGTTATCATATCTACACCAAAAGGCGTTTTGAGCGGTTCAAAAGCAAAAGCCCAAGGTTTTGGTGGCGAATTAATTTGTGAGGTTTGGTAATGAGTAGAATTGGAAATAAAATTATAGAGATACCAGACGGCGTCAGTGTAAAAATCCAAGGCGATTTTCTTGAAGCTAAGTCTGAGGATAAAATCAACAAAGTGGAAATTCATCCCCTGGCGGAAGTTTTAATTGATGAAAAATCGATTAAAATTAATAGAAAAAATGAAACTAAATTGGCAAAATCTATCCATGGCTTGATGAGATCTCTGATTTTTAATGCGATTGAAGGTGTGAAGAATGGATTTTCAAAACAGCTTGAAATTATTGGAGTTGGATACAGAGCCGCTGTCGAAGGAAATAAATTAAAACTTAAAGTTGGGTTTTCTCACGAAGTAGAATATACTGCCCCCGAAGGAATAAGTTTTGAGGTCAAAAAAAACATAGTTACAATTTCCGGGGCCTGTAAACAGAAAGTTGGCCAGGTAGCAGCTGATATAAGAGCAATCAAGAAACCGGAACCTTACAAAGGAAAGGGTATAAAATATGTCGGTGAGAGAATAATTAGAAAAGTAGGAAAAGCGGTTAAGGGAGCAGGAGCAGCATAATGGAAAGAAACAAAGTTGTAATATACAAAAGCAATACTTCAATAGAAGCTCAAGTTAAGAAAGACAGAAAAACTTTATTTGGGAAAAAGTTTATATTTAGCGGTTCACTCAAACCAGCTGAACAAGCGAAGGAATTCGGTAAGGAGTTTGGGAAACTTCTGTCAGAGGCTAAAATTAAACAGATTTCTTATGTAAGAGGCAACTCTAGGTATCACGGCAAAGTTAAGGCTTTTGCCGATGGATTAAGAGAAGCTGGAATAGAATTTTAACTACGCTAGAGGAAAATAAAAGGAATATTATGGCTGAAGACAAACTATTTGAGGAAAAAGTAATAGAAATTAAACGGGTGAGCCGTACTGTTAAGGGTGGAAAGAGAATATCGTTTAGGGCTTTGGTCATTGTTGGCGACAAAGTATCAAAAGTTGCTATGGGGCTTGGCAAGGCAAACGATGTTTCAATAGCGATAAGAAAGGCTAGTGATTCGGCCAAAAAAAACCTGACCAAGATAAATATCACTGAATCAGGTTCGATTCCAAAAGAAATAACTATGAATTTGAATTCAGCAAAAATACTAATGAAACCGGCGCCTGAAGGCACTTCTATTATTGCCGGTGGTGTAGTAAGGTCGGTATGTGAGCTGGCCGGAATTAGAAATCTTGTCAGCAAGTCATATGGCTCAAACAGCAAGATAAATACAGCGCGGGCTACAATTGAGGCCCTGGTTAAATCATCAGAGATTTAAAAATGAATTTAATAAAAATAAAACAAAATACAAAAAGAGTTGGACGCGGAAAAGCCTCCGGCAAGGGAAAGACCTCTGGCAGAGGCATGAATGGCCAGAAATCAAGAACCGGGGCATCCACGGTTTTTCAAGGCGGTGGTCAAACCAGCTTCTTCATGCGGCTTCCAAAAGCCAAAGGCTTCAAAAAAGCAAAGAAAAATTATACTTCGATTAATGCCTCACGGCTTAATGGTCTTTTTAAAGAAGGCGAGAAAGTCACAAAAGAGGAAATTGCAAAAAGACTTAAAATTGAGTCAATTGAATCAAGAGTCAAGATTTTTGGCTTAAATAACCTGAAGGAAAAGCTTCAGTTTGACGACCAAATTATTTTAGCTGTTCCTAAGAAGAAATAATGATTGATTTATCAATCCTAAAGCGGCTTTTTACCTTAAAGGATTTGAGGGGAAAGGTTCTTTTTACTATATTGATTATTGTAATTTTCCGCTTTTTATCCCACGTACCCCTCCCCGGTGTTGATACGACAGGATTGCAGTCATTTTTTCAAAACAATCAGGTGATGGGAATGCTCGACCTCTTTTCCGGAGGTTCAATCAGTAGGTTTTCTTTGGTTATGCTCGGAGTTGGACCGTATATTACATCTTCGATTGTTTTTCAGCTTTTAACAATGGCAATTCCTTCCTTAGAGGCTCTTCAAAAAGAGGGAGAATACGGGAAAGAAAAAATTAATCAGTATACAAGATACTTGTCGGTTCCTCTGGCTGTTGTTGAGGCATATGGTCTGGTTCGCGTTCTTCAGTCACAGGGCGTTATTTCGCAATTATCTGCAGGAGATTTAACATTAATTATAGTCAGTGCAACAGCGGGGAGCGTTTTCCTGATGTGGCTAGGTGAAATTCTTTCAGAAAAAGGCTTTGGTAACGGATTATCTCTTATTATCGCTATAGGCATAATCGCTGGCCTTCCGGCTCAAGTTGCCTCAACAGCTCAAATTGTATCCAGCCAGTATCTGGTTGCCGCAGAGATAATTGTGGCATTTATTGCGATGATTGCATTTATCGTGTTTGTAAATGAAGCAGAGAGAAGAATTCCTGTGAGTTACGCCAGGCGAATAAGGGCTGGCAGGACGACTGGCAAGATAGATTCTTATTTGCCAATCAAGGCAAACGCAGCTGGTGTTATTCCAATTATATTTGCAACCAGCTTGCTTGTTATTCCAAATGTTCTCTCGCAGATGCTAAAGACGGCATCGAGTGAAAAAATTCAAAATTTCGCCTCAGGCATTACCAATATATTTTCAAACGATTTGTTTTATGGCATAACATTTTTTGTTCTTGTTTTCCTTTTTACCTTCTTCTATACTTCGATAATTTTTCAACCGAAACAAATCGCGGAAAATCTGCAAAAACAAGGTGGTTTTATCCCCGGGATACGGCCGGGGTCGCAAACAGCTGAATTTTTAGGTTCGATCATATATCGAGTTACTTTCCCGGGAGCATTATTTTTAGCAATCGTTGCTCTGTTTCCGGTTATATTAAAACAAACAACCGGAATCCAAACATTAACAATAGGTGGAACGGGAATCCTAATTATCGTCTCGGTGGCTCTTGAGTTTGTCCGTTCGATAAAGGCTCAATTAGCAATGCGCTCGTACGATGACATTTAATCATGATAACTATTAAATCAAAAGAAGAAATTCAAAAAATCTCAAAATCGGGTAAAATTGCCGCTTTTGTACTTAAGGAACTGCAGAAAAATATCAAAGTTGGTACATTGACGGTTGATCTTGATAAAATCGCCAGAAGAATAATCGAATCACGCGGAGCGACGCCGTCTTTTTTAAATTATCAAAATTTTCCCGCTTGTATTTGCGTTTCAATTAATGATGAGCTGGTTCATGGTTTACCCTCGAACAGGGCAATAAAAAAAGGCGATCTAATCAAAGTTGACGTAGGCGTAAATTTTGAGGGCTACCATAGCGACACTGCGATCACAATTTACATAGGACGGCCAGATACAAAAATTTTAAATCTCATAAACGGCGTAAAATCATCGCTTTTCGAGGCAATTAGGGTAATTAAACCCGGCTTGCGGGTCGGTGCGATTGAACAAAAAACTGGAGAAGTGCTAAAAAAACATAAGTTATCTCCCGTGCTTTCACTGTCAGGTCATGGAGTCGGCCGGGCAATTCACGAAGAACCCTCGATCAAGTCCGATGGAAGAAGAAATGACGGAGAAATAATTAAAGAGGGTATGGTTTTTGCTATTGAACCTATGGCAACCATGGGAAGCCATAAAGTTCAGACTGCTTCCGATAAGTGGACCATCAAAACTTCAGACAGTTCACTCGCTGCGCACTTCGAACACACCGTCGTAGTCACAAAGTACGGTGCAAAAATATTGACAGTATAGGTAATTTTTGTTAAAATACTAAAAGTAAAGATTGTGTAAAGGTAGAATGCCCGATAAAGATATAATAGAGTTTGAAGGTGAAGTAGTTGAGGCATTACCTAATGCCTTATTTAAAATTAAGTTAGATTCAGGCCAAGAAATAATGGGTCATCTCAGTGGAAAAATGAGAATGCATTATATTAGGCTGGTTGAGGGCGATAGGGTTTTGGTTGAAATGACGCCTTACGACCTGAGCAAGGGAAGAGTAAAGAGAAGGTTAGATCCAAAAAGATGAAAGTTAGACCGTCAGTTAAAAAAATGTGCAATAAGTGCAAGCTTGTCAGAAGAAGAGGAAAAAAATCTCCTACTAAAATTATTGTAGTTTGTGAAAACCCGCGACATAAACAGAGGCAAGGTTAAAAATGATAAGAATAGCCGGAGTAAATTTACCAGAAAACAAAAGAGCTGTCATTGCTCTGACTTATCTTGAGGGTATCGGTATAACCTCATCGAAAAAAATCCTATCACAAGTTGGAGTATCCGAGGATGAAAGACTGGGAAAAGTCGCAGACGACAAAATCGAAAAAATTCGAGTGATAATTGAAAAAGAATATTCCGTAGAAGGCGACCTGAGAGTTGAAACGCAAAATAATATTAAAAGATTAAAAAACATTGGGTCGTACAGAGGGGTAAGACATATCCACAACCTTCCAGTCAGAGGCCAGAGAACAAAAACAAATGCTAGGACAAAACGCGGCAAGAAGGTAACGGTTGGCTCGGGCAGAAAGAAAGCTGCAGAAAAGACTTAATATGGCAAAAATTCAAAAAAAGAAACAGGCAAAGATTGTTAATCACGCAAAAATATTTGTTAATTCGTCTTTTAATAACACGATAATGACTGCAACGGACGAAAAGGGAAATGTTTTTGCTTGGTCTTCTACTGGAAAGGCAGGCTTTAAAGGAACGAAAAAATCGACTCCTTACGCAGCTACCCAAACCGCTAAAATTCTAATAGATAAAATGATTGATAGCCAAGTTAGTGAAGTCGAAATTTATGTCTCCGGAGTCTCTACTGGCAGAGATGCAGCTCTTCGAGCACTAGGTAGCGGCGGATTCAAAATAACAAAGATCAAAGACCAAACACCGATTCCTCATAACGGATGCAGGGCTAAAAAACCGCGAAGGGTATAAAAATGGAAAAAAACGATAAATGCCGAATTTGTAGACGAGCCGGAGAAAAACTCTTTTTGAAGGGTGATAAGTGCTATCTTCCTAGTTGCCCTGTTACAAAAAGGCCTTATGCTCCGGGTCAGGGCGGTGCAAGGTCAGGCAGGAAGAAAGTTTCGGATTATGCAAAACAACTTCTAGAAAAACAAAAAGCTCGGGCAATTTATCAAGTATCAGAAAAACAAATGTCAAATTATTTTGCTCAGGCCCGAAAGAAAAAGCTTTCAACCGGAAATGAACTTATAAATTTGCTAGAAAATAGAGTTGACAACATGATTTTCCGATCCGGTTTAGCTTCAACCAGAGGCGAATCAAGACAAATGGTAACCCATGGTAATGTTTTGGTAAACGATAAAAAAATTCAATCGCCTTCGCTACAACTTAAAGTTGGCGATAAAGTCAGGATAAATGCGAAACTTAAAAAAGAGATAAAAGGGGAAGCTTTACCGTGGCTCAAAATTTCAAAAGATAATCTGGAGTTTGAGCTGATAAACGCTCCTGATATAGACAGCATGACATCGTCAATCAATATACAACTAATAATTGAATTTTATTCAAGATAAGAAGGAGTTTCAATGGATTTCATTTTACCCGAATTAGGCCTTCTGCAGGTTAAATCAACTATTTCTGACGACGGAAGAGATGGGAATTTTGTTATAGAGCCTTTGCTTCCGGGGTATGGCGTGACAATCGGAAATAGCCTTAGGAGAGTTTTGCTTTCCTCTCTTGAAGGGTATGCTGTAAAAAACGTAAAAATCGAAGGCGTGGAACACGAATATTCCACTTTGAAAGGGATGAAAGAAGATGTTGTTGATCTAATCCTCAATCTCAAAATGGCGCGTTTTAAACTCAACGGTGTTGAGTCAGCAAAACTTGAGCTTTCCGTAAAAGGACCAAAAGAGGTTACGGTTGACGATTTTAAAAAATCGTCAGATGTCGAGATTGTTTCTCCCGGTCACTATCTTTGCACTCTGGAAAAAGGTGCTAAGCTCGATTTCACAATCGAAATCGATAAGGGGCGGGGATATGTACCGGTTGAGAAAAAATTGGAAGAAAAACTGCCAATAGGAACAATTATGGTGGATAGTATCTACACACCGGTTAAAAAAGTTAAATTTGATGTGGAAAATGCCCGCGTAGGCGGCATGACCAATTACAATAAGCTTCTAGTCGAAATATCTACTGATGGATCTGTAAAACCGCAGGAAGCACTTAAAGCTGCTTCAATGATACTAACCGAGCACCTGGGTGTCTTGTCTGAAGCCATGGATCAAGCGAAGACAGCTGGTAAAAAAGTAAAAGCGAAATCCAAAAAGAAATCTAAATGAGAAAAGTTAAGCTATCGAAAAAAAACCAGGTGAGAAACAGGATGATAAGGAATCTTTTGTCGTCTCTTGTTCTGTTTGAACAAATACAGACAACTCCCCAAAAGGCAAAAGCCTTAAAATCGAAAGCCAGTTCATTTTTCGGAAAGATTAACAAAGTAGATTCAGAAGTAAGCCTAAAGCGTTACATAAGCTCTTATCTTTACGGCGGCTCAAAACAGAAAGCTTATGATTATAGAAGCAAATTCGAATCGATCAAGACATACAAGGTAAAAAACAGATTTGGTGATAATGCCGAACAGATGATAGTAAAGCTTGTTTTTTCCGAAGAGAAAAAAGCCGAAAAAACCGTCACAGAAAAGGCAAAACCGAAAAAGTTAAATAAAAAAAGTAAATGATAGAATTCAAGATAGATGTTAAAGGAAAATCCTTGGGCAGAGCAGCTAGCGAAGTTGCTAAGGTTATAATAGGCAAGGATTCTACGGATTATGCTCCAAATATTCTTTCCCAGAACAAAGTGATTGTAAGCAATGTTGAATTGGTAAGGTTTACTGGTAGAAAATCAATTCAAAAAAAATACTATTCTCATAGCGGCCATATTGGAAAACTGAAGGAAAAAGCCCTGGAGGATAAATTTAAATTCAATGCAAAGGCATTATTTACAGATACGGTGATGGGAATGTTGCCAAAGAACAAATTACGCTCAGAGATGATCAAAAAACTAAGGTATGAATAATATGGTAAAGTCAGCAGAATATTTTTTTGGTATCGGCAGAAGGAAAAGCTCAATTGCTCAAGTTAGAATTTCTAAAGGTTCTGGCAAATTTGTAAACGCAAAAAGAGAAAATTTAATTATCGACAAGTCATTCACTAAAGATCTTATAGAGCCTCTTGAATTGTTATCATTGACTAATAAGTTTGATGTAAGCTTCATAGTTCATGGCGGGGGAGCAAGTAGCCAGAAGGAAGCTATCAAGCTTGGTCTTTCCCGGGCACTGAGCAAAGTAGCTGAAGAGAACGAAAAAACCTTAAAGAAAGCAAATTTGCTGTCGAGAGATTCTCGCGAGAAGGAAAGAAAGAAACCGGGTCTCAAAAAAGCACGAAGAGCTCCTCAGTGGGCAAAGCGATAAATGCACAAGAGTTTCAAAAAAGAACAAATTGCTCAGCTTGTTAGAACCTCTATTGAACTCTACCTACTGCAAAGTGCCGACATATACGGATACCTGCGTGTAATCGATGTAAATATGTCGGAAGATTTAAAAATCGCTCACATTTATATTGCCTGTCCAGTTGAAAAAAACGAGGAAAAGCTGGAGAATATGATAGCAGGCGATAACAGGAAGATCGTTGAGATTTTCAAAGAGCGGTTTAGGTCAAAGTTCTTGCCAAAATTAAAGTTTGTATTTATTAAAGAATCAGATGATAAATTTTAGTCTTATTTCGACGCTTTTAATTTCTTTAGGGTTATTGTTAGTGTTGATCTTTAATACCAATCCATTCACCTCAAACAGTTTCGCAATATCTGCGTTTTTTGCAGTTCTTCTTGTTTTTTTATTCAGCCTCTTTTCGCTTTTTTCTATATTTTTTGCCAAGCTTTCAAAAAAACAAAAACGTTTAGCGTTAATATTCAGAAGATGTCTGCTTGTATCGATATTGGTAGTTGGCATACTAGCATTCTCTGCCTTGGAAGTTTTGAATTTTATGTCAATTTTAACATTTGCTATCGCGTTGATTCTGGTAGAATTTTTCTTTTCTAGCAAAAAAGTAGAAAAAAATATTAAATGAAAAAAGCTTTACTGGTTCTAATTTTAGGTTTGATTGTTGTCGGAGCTTTTGGATATTTTAGTTTGAAAAAACCGTCAAGCAAAGCGGGTGTGGTTTTAGGGGAGTCAATCAATAATTTTTATCTGGATAAAACAGTGAAAATATATAAATATCCTAAAAAAATTGAATCGGCGCAGAAACTTAATATACTCGCAGATTCTGCCGCGTTAATCGATCCCCAAACAAAATATTCACTATTTGAAAAAAATTCGGAAAAAAGCGCTCCCGTTGCTAGCATTACAAAAGTCATGACGGCGGTTGTTGCTCTGGAATCATACAAACTAGACGACGTGGTTGAGGTTACAAAAGAAGACACACAGATCAATGGTTCAAAAGTATTTCTGAAGGCAGGGGAAAAAATGACAGTGGAAAATCTCCTATATTGTCTTTTGATGCCGAGCGGAAATGATGCTGCGATAACACTGGCTACTTTCAAGCAAAATAGAGACCAGTTTGTTGTGCTTATGAATAAAAAAGCCGAGGAACTTGGACTTAAAAATACAAAATTCATGGATCCGGCGGGGTTAAATGACGAAGGTAGATCCTCTGCACGTGATATAGCGATTCTTTTCAGTTATGCCTTAAACAAAGAGGAATTTGTCAAAATTATATCAACTGCCGAGAAAACCGTTACATCTGTTGATGGAGCCGAGCAGCACGATCTGACAAATTCAAATCGTTTAACAACCGGCGAAATCCCAATGGATGGAATAATTGGCGGCAAGACAGGATTTACTCCAGACGCGGGTCATACGCTTGTTGCAAGCGCGCAGAGAGACGGAAACAAGATTGTGGGGGTAGTTCTTAACACTTACTCGAACAGCCCCTCAGCGTCTGCTGAAGAGATGAGAAAGCTTCTAACATACGGATTTGAAGCGTATTCTTTTTAAATAAAAGCATTTGCGGTACTCCTTTGGGCAACTAACTTGACGATCGTGAGGGTTCTTGGTAAAAATAGTTTATGAAACTTACTGCTTTGTATGAAGCTCTTATATTTATAGAAGATAAAAAAGAGGTCACGCTAGATGATCTTAATTTTCTCGACAAGCCGGTTTTGAGGGGTATTTTGGGAAAAATGGAAGCGATGAAGCTAGTGGAGAAACATGATCCATCAAAGTTTAGAATTTCAAAAAAAGGTCAGGCTCTATTGAATCAGTACCTAGATAATTTGCATATGAGTACGTCTCATTGGGACGGAAAGTGGAGAGCGGTTTGTTTTTCTATGCCAGAGCAGATGCGACCTTTAAGAGACAAATTTCGCCGCGAACTAGAGTTTATGGGGCTCAAGATGATTCTTACTGGTCTTTGGATAACTCCGCTAGATCTTGCCTCGAAAATTGAAGAGAAAGCCAAGGAAATCGGGATATTTAAAAAAGTCTTAATCATAGAAACAGACAATCTCCGCTCCGGAATTTCCAAAGAAGAACTACAAGATTTGTGGGGATTTGAAAAATCCAAAGAAGAAATTTATGAGTATATAGAAGATGCCCAAAAATATATTTCATCAGAGGATAAATCAAGCTTTGGCTTGAAAAAAATGATTTTCAGATATGCGCTGATTCTAGAGAACCAACCTAAAGTCCCAATCGAGCTTTTTCCCAAGGACTGGCCTCAGTTTAGAGCAAATTTAATTTATAAAAAAATCAGAAGACAACTAATAGGATAATATCTCTAGTGCGTGGTGTGCGGCGTCCTGCTCGGCAATATTTTTTGACGATCCTTGTCCTTGGGCAATAAATTTCTCCCCAATATAAATACCGGTAACAAATGTTTTGTTGTGATCCGGACCTTCTTCTTTTATTAAGCGGTAGTGAGGGGTGAGCTTATCCCTTTCCTGAACTTTTTCTTGAAGTTCGCTTTTTGCGTCAATATATAGTTTATCCTCTAGAACCTGATGAACTTTCTTGGCAATTGTCGAGATTATAAATTTTTTAGCCTTTTCATAGCCCGAGTCGATATAAATTGCTCCGATTAAAGCCTCTAATGTATTGGCCAAAATAAGATCCTTGGCTTTTTCTGATGATTTTCTCTCGCCGACAGACAGGAAAAGACATTCATACAATTCGAGTTCTTTTGCAATCTCTGAAAGATTTTTTCCCCTCACTAATGCACTTCGAATTGCAGTTAACTCACCTTCGTTTTTTTTGTAATTTAAGAAAAGATATTCGGTAATCACCAATTCCAAAACTGCATCTCCCAAAAATTCAAGCCTTTCGTTGCTTTCCTCTGAGATCTTGCTTTCATTCAGGTACGACCGATGGATAAAAGCATTATTCAAAAGATTTTTATTATTAAATTTTATTCCAATCTTTTTTTCAAATTTTTCAATATTTTTAACTACTATTTTATTCACTTTTCTCCTCGCATTTATATTGTTCGGTATTTCTATACACTGACCCTAGAACCCCATTGATAAATTTTGAAGATGTTTCCGATCCGAAAGATTTTGCGAGTTCGATTGCCTCATTGATCACAACTTTCGGTGGGGTATCAAAATACAAAAGCTCGCATATCGCCATCCTTAGAATATTTCTATCTATTACGGCTACCTGTTCAATTGGCCATTCAGGTGCGAATTCTACGATCTTTGAATCAATCTCTTTTACTTTTTCTCTGGTTTTAACTAAAAGTTCTTTGGCGAAATCAGTGTTCTCGGCATTCTCATCGATATTTTTAATATGACGGTCAAAGATTTCACTGACATTTTCCGTATCTCTAAAATCCGACTCATAGAGAGACTGCAAGGCAACTACTCTTGCGTAATGTCTATTCATCTTTCTTGTCTTCCTTCAGTTTTTCTTCTGTCTTTTTAGCTTTTTGAATTTCATCTTTTAACTTTAGAATTTTTTCACCCTTATAGTAACCACAATTAGGACAAACTCGATGCGGCAAGATTTTTGATTTGCACTTAGTGCAAAAAACTAGCGATCTGGCTTTGAGCGCATCTTTGCTTTGTCTATTTCCCGACCTGGTTGAAGTTAATCTTTTCTTTGGTTCAGCCATTATTGCCTTTCTTTATACTACGAAATTAATTACTTTGTTTTTAATAAAAACTGTCTTCTTGATGTCATTGTCTTTCAAATTTTTTGCGACGTTTGGAATTTGTTTAGCCTTTTCAATTGCACTCATCTCGTCCCCATCAAATTCTAAAATTCCTTTTTTCTTTCCATTCACTTGAATCGTATATCGAGGGTGACTGTTGGTTATTTTAGCACTTGGCCAGGAGTATGTAAAGATGGAGTCCTCGGAAATTTTCAAATTTAACGCCTCCGACAAGTGGGGCGCAAAAGGACAAAGAAGTGTCAAAAACAACTTCCATTCATTTTTACTTAACAACCTTAAGTCATTATCGTTTGAAAACTTCATAAACTCCGAGATTGCAGTATTGTAAAGGCTCATCTCGATTTTTTCAGTTATCGAATTCACCAACATTTGGAGCTCTGCACCGCTATCCTGCTCTTTAGGCTCAAAAGCGCCGTTTACTTTTTGCAGGAACTTACTTGTACCGGTAATTCCGTTAACGTTCCACACAGCAGGTTGGTCAAAAGGTCCGATAAATAATCCGTACATTCTTAATGCGTCAGCACCGAATTTTTCAATTAAACTGTCCGGATTGATTACATTGCCCCGCGATTTCGACATTTTTTGATTGTCGGGCCCTAAAATCAACCCTACGTTTTTTAACTTCTTGAAAGGCTCATTGTCTTTAACGATTTTTTCGTCATATAAAAATTTGTGCCAAAATCTAGCGTATAAGAGGTGGAGTACCGCATGCTCAGCTCCACCGATGTAAAAATCAACCGGAAGAAAATAATCATCGGCATCCTTCGAGATCAATTCACTTTCGTTTTTCGGGTCAGCGAATCTCAGATAATACCAGCATGATCCGGCCCAGTTTGGCATTGTGTCTGTTTCTCTGGTAGCTTGACCTGAGCATTTAGGGCATGTTGTATGAACCCACTCGTCAGCCCGGGCAAGAGGAGACTCGCCCGTTCCAGTTGGCTCATAGCTCTCCAGGTATGGAAGCTCAAGCGGCAAACCATCTTCTTTCAAGGCAACAATTCCGCACTTCTTGCAGTGAACAACCGGTATTGGCTCTCCCCAGTATCTTTGTCTGGAAAATATCCAATCCCGGAGTTTGTATTTGATTGCCTTCTTTCCAAATCCTTCTTCTTCCAGCCATTTTGCGATTTCCTCTCGCGCTTTAGCGGAAGTCATTCCATCAAATTGGCCGGAATTCACGAGAATGCCGTCTTTTGTGAAACATTGCTCTAAATTTTCAATTGCTTCCCAGCTCACTCCATCTTCCGGCTTGATTGATACTTTTAGCGGCAAATTATATTTTTTTGCCATTTCAAAATCTCTCTCATCGTGAGCATCGGCAAACACCGCTCCCGTGCCGTAACTCGAGAGAACAAAGTCAGAAATCCAAATCGGCATCTTTTCTGAATTTGGGGGATTAATTGCATATGCTCCGGTAAATACTCCTTGCTTATCTTGTATATTTTCGATTCTCTCCATGTCGGATTTCTTGCCTGATTCATCTACATACTTTTGAACTTCGACTTCTTGCTCTTTTGTAGTAATTTTATTTACGAGAGGGTGCTCTGGGGCCAATATTAAAAAAGTGCCAGAGAAAATTGTGTCAACTCGCGTCGTATAGACTGAAATTTTCTCGGTTTCGTTTTCGAGCGGAAAATCGACGATTACTCCTTCGCTTCTGCCAATCCAATTTTTTTGCATTTCTTTGATTGGTTCCGGCCAATCCAAATCTTCCAGGTCGTCAAGCAGCCGATCGGCATAATCGGTTATTTTAAGAATCCATTGTTTTAACTTTTTTCTTTCAACCTTGCTGTGGCAGCGCTCACATTCGCCGCTTATCACTTCCTCGTTTGCTAGTCCCGTCTTACACGAGGGACAAAAATTAATTGGAACTTCATCTTGATAAGCCAAGCCTTTTTCGAAAAGTTTCAAGAAAATCCACTGAGTCCATTTGTAGTAATTCGGGTCGGTTGTGTCGAGTTCTCTGTCCCAGTCGTAGGAAAACCCAATTGACTCAAGCTGTCGCTTAAATTTTTCGATGTTCTGCCCGACAACCTCTTTGGGGTTCTTTTTTATTTTAATCGCATAATTTTCAGCCGGGAGTCCAAAAGCATCCCAACCCATCGGGTGAAGCACATTGTAACCCTTGAGCCTTTTGTAGTGAGCAACTGCATCTGATGCGCTATAACCCTTAACGTGACCTACGTGTAGTCCCTCTCCGGACGGATATGGAAACATGTCGAGAATATAATATTTTGGCTTATTAATATCAAAATCTGTCTTAAAGACTTTATTCTTTTTCCAGAATTCTTGAATCTCTCTTTCAATCTGTTTGTGATCGTATTTCATATAAAATTATTTATAACTTACTGGATTTACAGTAACCGTAGACATGCACACATAGCCTTGACGAAATGGTGGCTTGCCAACCCGAAGCTCCTATTGTGGCGAAGTGGTGGCTTGCCAAGCGAAGCTCCTATTGTGGCGAAGTGGTGGCTTGCCACCCGTAGACTCCGAGTGTTAACGAGGAGCGAAGGGTGGTGGACCCGACTGGATTTGCCCTCAGGTCTCGACTGCTGTCTCGCCTTCGGGCCGGCCTCAGCGCCGTCGCGCTTCCGGCTTCAAATCCATCTGCCCCCAAATAATCTTCCGTCAGGCAGGAAGCCTGCCGTAAGATTCTGGTGGTCTATTCTGGAAATAGTTCGAATGCATTTTGACCCGAAAAATTTGGGCGAAAAGCTTCCGAAAATTCCCGACTGAATTCTGAACTTTGACAATTTCAAGTTTTTCTTTGGCGGCTTACCCCACTAGAGAAATCTTAGCAGATTTCAACCTAGTCGACAAGATTCAGACAAAGAAAAGAGGCAGATCGTGATGACCTGCCTCAGTTACTCGTGATGGGGGGAGCCTTTAGAGCGCGAGGCATAACTCCTCGACGCTCATCTCCTTCCCCTCGACGAGCTGGAGAGCGCACTCGCGCGCACTCTCCGGGATTCGTCCTATCTCGATCGCGAGACAAACAACCGCCTCGCGGTCTTCCATCTCGCCCATCTGCTCGACCGCGTAATACGCGGCCCAGCGGGCGGACTCCTGCTCGCCGCGGCCCAGATGGGCGGCGGCATACGCCACCCGTCCGCACCCGGCGGTCTGGGCCGAGTCGAACGGCGCGACTGCCCATTTCTCGGCAGCCGCGTACGATTCCTCCGGCCCGATCTGGCCGGAAACCCACCCATTCGCCCATGCAATCTGGGCGGGGATGGCGTGACCGCAGTTGAACAACGACTCAACCGCGGTCCGAACGGCTTCTACTGGACTCAGTTGCAGAAATTCTTTCTTGCCAATCATCCTACTCACCTCCCGGTGGTTCTCCTTGCGGAGCGATCGGCTTGTAGGATGCCGATCCTTTAGGTTGTCTGCTCATTCTAACCCGTGTTTCCGGGAGAGCGGCGTCACTTTGACTCTCAAGAGCCAGAAGCGGCGTGGTAAAATATTCTTTTACAAAATAGCTTACCGTGCTGCTCATGGCGTGAGTAATGGCGTGAATTAGTGTTTTATCCCTCGTTGTTAATGTTCCCTCGCTTCAGATCAATCCCATCCTTTTCGATCGTAACCAAGTAGTATAGCATATATCCACAAGAAAGTCAACCCCATGGGGGGCGACCTTATGTTCATAAATGCAATCTATAAAAATTTTCTTTTACAAATAAATAATGATTCGAGCCGATATTTTTGAAACAGATTCTTTGGCAGTTTTGAAAGTTCAGAATTAAGCGGGAACTTTCGGAAGCTTTTCGCCCAAATTTTTCGGGTCAAAATGCATTCGAACTATTTCCAGAATAGACCACCACAACGGAAAAATCAAGTTTTTGCTTCCAGTTTTCGCCGAGCTGGCGGACTCGGCGACAAGTTTGTAGGGAATTTTCGGGACAATTTGCCACTTTCGATTTTGAATGGATTTGTAAAAGAAAATTTTTATAAATAAAGGAGGAAAATGCGATACATAATTTATGCCAGAAAAAGCACAGAGGAAGATGACAGACAAATTTTGAGTATTGAAGCGCAGCTTCATGAATTGTCTGAATTTGCCGCCAAAGAAAAACTTGAAATTGTCGCTTCTTATTGTGAAGCCAAAACTGCCAAAGAACCTGGGCGAATGAAATTCGCGGAAATGTTAGAGTTGATTGAAAAAGAAAAAGCCGACGGGATACTCTCGTGGCACCCTGATCGTTTGGCTCGGAACTCGGTTGACGGTGGGAAAATAATCCATTTGGTTGACCAAGGTAAAATCAAATCATTGAAGTTTCCGACATTCTGGTTTGAGCCAACTCCTCAAGGACTCTTTATGCTTCAAATTGCATTTGGCCAAAGTAAATACTATGTCGATAACTTACGAGAGAATGTCACACGAGGTATGAATCAAAAGATCAGAAATGGAGTTTGGCCATGTCTTGCACCAATCGGTTACTTGAATAATCCCAAAACTAGAGGAATTGATTTGAACAAAAAGAAATCGGCATTTGTGAAGAAAATGTTTGAACTATACGCAAGTGGAAAATACAATCTTCGAGAATTAACCGATTGGGCAAAAGACAATAATTTCAAAAGCAATTTGGGAAGACCGTTATCACCAGGAAAGATTAAAAAGATTTTACAAAATGTTTTTTACCTTGGTCTGATGAAATACAACGGAGAAATTCACGAAGGAACTCACAAGCCAATTATCTCAAAGAAACTTTTTGATAAGGTTCGGCAAGTAATGAAAGAAAAAGGCAAGCCTCACAAAGACAAAAAGCATCATTTTGCTTTTCTTGGCCTGATGACTTGTAAGACTTGCGGTTGCTCAATTACTGCCGAGCTACAAAAAGGACACAAATACTACCGATGCACCAAGAAAAAGCAAAAATGTAATGAAAAGTATATGCGAGAAGAATCGCTTGTTGAACAAATTCAAAATTATCTGCAAAAAGTTTCTTTGACGAGCCAAGACACTGAAAAAGTTTTGTTTGAGTTGGAAAAGGAAGAAGCTCAAGCGAAAAAACAAACGAAAGTATCTGTTCAAAATCTTAAAACAAAACTTGAGGAAACTACAAAACAACTTGAAAAACTGCTTGATGTCTATCTGAGCGAAGTTATTACCACCGAAGAATATACCTTGCGAAAACAAAAATTGTTGAGCGAAAAACTTGAAATAATTGAGCTAATCAAAGATTTTGAACAAAAAGGATTGTCTTGGCTCGAACCGGCCAGAGAGTTCGTTTTATCACTTGCCAAAGCAGAGAAATTAAAAAAATCTGGAGATTATCCAGAAATTCTAACATTTCTCAAAAATATCGGCTCGAACCATTATTTACAAAATCGAAAGTGGCAAATTGTCCCGAAAATTCCCTACAAACTTGTCGCCGAGTCCGCCAGCTCGGCGAAAACTGGAAGCAAAAACTTGATTTTTCCGTTGTGGTGGACCCGACTGGATTTGAACCAGCGACTTCTTGCATGCCATGCAAGCGCTCTACCGCTGAGCTACGGGCCCCCTCACCTACATATCAATTCAGACTATTCTTGATTCTACGTTTTAGTTGAGAATAAGCTTGGGCGAATCTATTAAATCCTACCACCGTTACTCCTGTTTTTCAACCCGTTAGAGGAGAATTTTTAGAAGTCTTTGATTCCCTCAACAATGGATTCGTCAAAATATGCTTGTTTTTTAAAACCCGCTAACTCTAAACAAGACGCTCCAACATTACTTAGCCTGTGTTCATCCTTTAGCGTTACTGTCTCATTGCTGACAACAATAAATGGTACCGGATTTTTGGTATGTTCAGTGTCCAGTCCGCCGTTTGTCGGATTGACCATCTGCTCGATATTTCCGTGATCTGCTGTGATGACAAGAACTAGATTTTCATCTATGGCCGCATTCACAACTTCTTTTAAGATATTATCAATCGTCAATACTGCCTGGATTGCGGCTTTGAAATCACCGGTATGACCAACCATATCTCCATTTGCAAAATTACAAATTATCAGCGAGTATGCCGGATTTTTGATTTGTGCTATCAGTCCATCTTTAACTTGCTCCGCTGACATTTCCGGTTTTTCTGCGTAGGATCTGACCTGCGGGGAGGGGACAAGCGTTCTGTCTTCACCCTTAAAAGGTTCGTTTTTATTTCCGTTTATAAAAAAAGTAACATGAGCGAATTTTTCAGTCTCTGCGATGTGAAATTGCTTGAGGTTTTGGCTTTGATAGAATTCTCCCAAAGTATTTAATATCTTGGTTTTTTCAAATGCTGATTTAGCTTTAATGTTTAACTCTTTTTCTATTCCGTATGGGATGAAAGAGATAAAATTTATGTTTGCCAAAACAATTTTTCTCTCAAACTTATCAAAATTATTCGAAAGTAGCGCCGATGTAATCTGGCGAGTTCTGTCTGATCTAAAATTAAAGAAAATTACCGTATCACCGCTTGCTATTCGTTTTGTATTCTCGATAATTCGAGGGGAAATATACTCATCGCTTTCTCCTTCGCGATAGGCTTTAGATATTGCCGCAAGGGCACTTTTTTCAAGCAACCCTCCGTTGCCATCTACGAGAGCATTGTAGGCGACTTTTGTTTTTGACCAATCTCCCTTGCGATCGAGAAAAATTCTACCCATAAGGGTAGCGATCTTTCCGCATTTTAATTTACTGCAAACTTGTTCGACTTTATCTACAAACTCAAGACTTTTATACTGGCCGGTATCTCTGCCATCTGTAAATAGATGCAAGTAAACATTTTGATGACCGATTTGAGCTGACAGCTTAATTAGCGCAAGAAGATGAACGATATGCGCATGAATACCTGCGTCGCTTAATATCCCCATTAAGTGTAGATTAGTGTTCTTCTCTTTTGATAACTTGATAGGTTCTATTAGATTCTGGTTTGTGAAAAATTTGCCTGACGAGATGGATTTGTTGATGGTATAAACATCTTGCTCGATGATTTTTCCAGCCCCGATATTCATGTGTCCGACCTCGGAATTTCCAACTTCTTCTCCCGGCAATCCTACATCCCGCCCCGAAGCCTTAATTGTGGTATTTGGAAACTGACGGAGTATCCGGTAGTAATTTACGGTTTTGGCTACGGCTATAGCATTACCGCCCCAGCTTGGAGCAACACCCCATCCGTCCAGAATTATTAAGGCAATTCTTTTCATTTCAGCTCATCGACTGAATTATATTGGAGCCTGTCATCTCCGGCGGTTTTGCAAGCCTGCACGCGCTAAGGAGCGTCGGTGCAATATCGGCTAAAAGCCCTATGGGAGTTGAGTTAAAAAACATTTCTTTTGATGAATAATTGCCCTTTAGTTTAGAATTGCAACAGATAAAAGGAACGGGATTTAGCGTGTGCTCTTTATTAGGTTTGTCGGAGTTTATATCAATCATCTCGTCGCAATTGCCGTGGTCTGCTGTAACAAAAACTACGTAGCCTCTTTTTATCAGACTTCCTACAACCTGTCCCAAATAATTATCCATGATAGAGACAGCGTTTACCGAGGCTTCATAATTGCCGGAATGCCCGACCATATCGCAGTTTGCAAAGTTAGCAAAAATAAAATCAAAATTACTTAAAGCGGCATTAATTATAGTTTGGGCAATCTCCGGAGTTCTCATCTGCGGGAAAACATCATACGACGGGATTCGTTTGCTTTGTACCATCCTATTCTCTTGTCCCGGAAAATTTTCTTTTATACCCCCCGCGAAAAAGTAAGTTATGTGAGCATATTTTTCTGTTTCTGCGACATGAAGTTGGGTTTTTCTATTATCTGACACAACCTTGACCAGCGGGTTCGTCAGCGGAGAAGTTTGAGGATCATTTAATTCTATGTTTGAAAATAAAACTTTTGCGTTTAAGTTATCGTCGTAAGTTGTCATGGTAAAAAAATTGCTGCAAATGCCTTGATAATTAAAATTTGGAATTGTTGGGTCTACAAATGCTCTGGTTAATTGGATTGCTCTGTCTGCCCTGAAGTTGGTAAAGATAAAAACATCTTTCGAAAAATCGGTTGGCGAAGAAGAAAGAACAAAAGGTTCAATAAATTCATCGGTTTTTTTGTTTGCGTAAGAGCTTTTTATTATTTGCCCAACTGACTGGCCGCGGTTTCCCTTTCCTAAAATTGCATCATATGCCTCCTGGGTTCTTTCCCAGTTCTTGTCCCGGTCCATCGCATAGAACCTTCCAATCAAAGAGGCGATTTCGACATTTTTGCCGACCTTTTTTATAAACCGCTCAAAATAAACTAGAGAAAATTTTTCTGCAGTGTCGCGACCGTCTGTAATGAGGTGAAGCTTTATCCGGGCTTTTGGTCTTTCCCTGCGAATAAGCTCTATGATCGCTATTGCGTGGTTCATGTGCCCGTGAATTCCACCATCGGACAAAACCAAAATTAAATTTACACTCGATCCCTGGTCGATGAGCCCCAATATTTCTTTGAATTGCGCTTTCTTCTCGAATGTTTTTTCTTCAAAAGACTTGTTTATTTGCAATAAATTTTGAAGTACGATCCTTCCCATGCCTATAGTTGTGTGACCAACCTCGCTAGAGCCAAATTCCCCCCATGGCAGACCAACTTCCTCGGCCGAAGCCTTTAGCAGAGTTTTTGGAAAAGACTGCAAAATCGCATCAAAATTTGGAGTTTTTGCGTTTAAGACTGCATTTCCCTTTAGCTCTGGTGTAATTCCAAATCCGTCTAGGATGATAAGAGCGGCTTTACTTTGGTACATTTAGTTCCTCTTCGATCCGAAGGAGTCGATTATATTTTGCAATTCTTTCTCCTCTAGATGGTGCTCCGAATTTTACAAAATCAGCGCCAACACCAACGGCAAAGTCGGCTATAAAAGTATCTTCGCTCTCGCCGGAGCGGTGAGATACGATCGTTCTAAAACTGGCTTGTTTTGCTTGACTTGCAAAAGCAATTGTTTCCGTAACTGTTCCTATTTGGTTAGGCTTGATGATAACGGCGTTAACAGCCTTCTGCTCAATAGCCTGTTTCAAAAGAGCGCTGTTTGTTGCCAGAAGATCGTCTCCAACAATCAAGGCTTTATTTCCATATGTTTTAACCAGCTCCACCCACCCCTGCCAATCGCTATCCCCCAAAGGATCCTCTAAACTTGTAATCGGAAATTTGGTCAAAAGTTGTTCTATGGTTAGGCCTTGCGGTATAACGCCGGCCATATCAAGAGCCAGTCTGAATTTTCCGCAAGCTAAAATAAGCTCTAATGCTTGCTCGTCACCTTTAAGCATTGGAGCAAAACCCCCTTCGTATCCGACTGCAGTTCCAAGTTTCTTCTCTTGAAGTATTTTTTTTAAGCCATGGAAACTCTCGGACGCCTGTCTATAACTTTCCTTGAAAGATGATTGCTCGGGGATAACTAAAAATTCTTGAATTTGCAGGTTGTTGTCGGCATGCTTTGCCCCTTCGATGAAGTTAAACATCGGATAGGGGATTCTAAAGGCGCTATTTGAGCTTAGTTCGGCTATATACCTATAAAGCGGCAATTTTTTCTCTCCAGCTAACGCTTTGCAAAAAGCAATAGAAACCGCCAGCATAGCGTTTGCTCCGAGCTTGCTTCGATGTTCACTCTGGTCTAGATCGATTAATGTCTGGTCAATATCTTTTTGTCTTATTATCTCTTGACCTGTGATTGCGGGTGAAATAACATTGTTTACATTCTCTATTGCCTTCAAAACCCCCATCCCGTTAAATCTCTTCGGGTCGTTATCTCTCAGCTCCAATGCCTCATGAGAGCCGACCGATGCGCCGCTTGGCACAGAGGCGATTGTTTTTGTACTATCGGAAGTTAGTTCTACTTCGACTGTCGGGTCGCCGCGTGAATCAAGTATCTCCCTACCTATAACCTTCGTGATTTTCATTTTTTTGCCCCTCACTCCCATTTCAGCGCTCCCAAACAGGAAGCTGAGAACGGGAAGCCCTTCCGAAGCACCAATCTATTTTCAAAAGAGGAATTATAACCTATTTTTGAAAGAGATTGAGCGAAGGAGGGCCATATTAAGTGTTCTCATATATCTTATCGAAGCCACGCCCTCTTGTAAACTATCAGCTTCCGCAATTTTTGACAGAAGGGAATTAACGCTTATAATATAAAAGCAAGATCGATCAAAATATAAATGCAAAATTTTAGGGAGAAAAAATGTCTATCGATTTAAGTGAAAAAATTGGATTGCCGGTAAAATTAAACGAACAAAATAAACTCGAGCTTGGCAAAGATGTCGTATTTGACGGAGAATCTATTAGGTCCATGGCTGATTTGGCGGTTGTGGCTGCAGACGAAAGCCTCAAACTTGACGATAGCCCCGCATATTTTATGTATCGAAATGTTCACCGGCCCAAGGATGAGCAAGCCATAACAAAAAACAATCAACGCTTTGACCTGACTGTCATTCCGCCGGCAACGCTAGGCAAGGAATTTATAAAAACTTCAGGCCACTACCATCCCCAAAAGCCGGGAACTGATGTTGAATATCCGGAATTATATTATGTAATATCCGGTCAAGCAACATATCTGATGCAAAAGCACGAGGCCGATGGTTCAATTAGCGATGTTATTATTTCCAGAGTTTTACCCGGCAATGCCATAATCATGCCTCTTGGCTATGGCCATGTAACGATTAACGAGTTGGACGAGCCGCTAGTGATGGCCAACTGGGTTGAAAAAAACTTCAAGTCTGAATATGGCGATTTTGCAACCAAAAGGGGAGCGGCCTACTACTTAAACTCTGACGGCTCAATCGCCAAAAACCCTAAATATACAGACGTTCCCGAAGTTCGAGAAATGCAAGCTGACCCAAAAAAAATCGCCAGCCTCAGTGACACACCGATATACGACTACGTAAAAGACTTAAGTCAAATTGAGCTCATCGCCAAACCGGAATTGTATTTAGAAGATTTTAAAATAGATAAATTGTTTCGGTAAAAAATGGTGGCTGTGCCAACCGTAGTCGTTTTGCTTAAAACAAAACGCGAAGGTTGGTGGGCAAGGTGGGAGTCGAACCCACAATCCCTTGCGGGAATAGGTTTTTGAGACCTACGCGTATACCGGTTCCGCCACTTGCCCTACTCGAGTAATTGTAGCAGAAATTCTAGGGAAAAGGAAGTTCGCCCTCCCTTATAACCCTAGGCTCATCGTCTTGAATATCCACTACCGTTGAAGGTTTATGAGCTTTGAAATCTGTTTTTTCGATAAGAAGGTCTGCTTTTAAATATATTTTGGCGTGTAAGTTTTTTATGCTAGTCGCCGGACTGCTGCCAGTTAAATTCGCCGAAGTTGCGGTTGTCGGCTTTCCATAGGCGCGAGTAATATCGACGATTATTGAATCCTTGGGAACTCTTAGAGAAACATCTTCGGCAATGACAAAAGTGTACGGACCCGGAAGATATTTTTTTAAAATTACTTTTTGTTTGTCTGTGGGCGAAAGGTACTTTTCGATCATCTGATAGTCGGAAAAATTAAAAGAAAATTTTTGATCAGGTCTTCTTCCTTTCAGCTCTTCGAGTTTTTTGATCGCTTCGCCGTTGGTTCCGTCAACAGCAATTCCATAAACAGTATCAGACGGATAGACAATTATTCCACCTTTTGACAATATTGAGATTGCCTTGTCGATAATTTTTTTGTAATTTTCTTCGTTCAAAACTATTTGCATACTTGATAAATCCACTAATTAAATATAAAATGGCCTTTGTAGCCGTATTCATTTTATTTGAAAACAAAGGTTTTCGCAAGACGGGCCTATAGTTAAACGGTATAATATAGCATTCGCATTGCTAAGTTCTGAGTTCAATTCTCAGTAGGTCCACCAACCTTCGCGTTTTGTTTTAAGCAAAACGACTACGGTTGGCACAGCCAGAATATATTAAATTTAGGTAAATTAACTAAGGAGGAAAATGGCTAAAAAGAAATCAAAGTTAACTACCAATGCGGACAACGAACCGATCCAAATAAACACGATCCTGCGCACCGAAGAAGAACATAAAAAGTGGTACGATCCGAATGTCATGGGTAAACAACGCGGTAAACCGAGATATGATTTAAAGGAAGTGAAAAAACCAAAAAGATAAATAGATCATAAGGGAAAAATGAAAACTAAGGAATTGGTAAAAAATCTTAGTATTTGGGGAGCGGTGTTTGTGATACTTCTAGGGACCGTACTTCACTTTTTTTATGGTTGGAGCGGAAATAATTTTATAGTCGGTCTTTTTGCACCTGTAAATGAGAGCCCATGGGAACATATGAAATTAGTTTTTACGCCCCTCGTTCTATTTTCATTTGTCGATTATTACTATTTGCACTCGCATGTTAAAAATTATTGCTTCGCGTTGATGAAACAAATCGGTTTCGCCATCGTTTTTATTTTGGCGGTTTTCTATATATATACTTCAATCACGGGCCATAGCATTTTGGCTATCGACATTGGATCGTTTGTCGCAGGGATTATCTTGGCTAAATATTTTGGCTACAAAATTCTCACCGGCGGATTTAAAAAATGGGAATTTAGAGGCTTGAATGCTCTTTCGGCAGTTATTCTGATTATTTTAACCGCTTTTTTCTTTTATGCCACTCTAAATCCTCCCCACGTGAATTTATTTCTTGACGAAACAACCAACACTTACGGAATTTATCAAAACTCTTGATATGATCAAAATTACATATTTCGTACACGGAACAACTACGGACAATGAAGCCGGTATTTCATCCGGCTGGAAAGATGTTGAGCTATCCGAGCTTGGCGAAAAACAATCAGTCGAGCTTAAAAGTAAAATCGATGCTGATAAATTCGATCTGATTTTCTGCTCCGATCTTAAAAGGGCGGTTGACTCAACCAAACTAACTTTTGGCGATGACTCAAGGATTAAAATTGACCCGCGTCTTCGCGAATGTAATTATGGCGATTATAATGGCAAGCCGTCCAAAATTGTCGAGCCGATGCAAGAGAAAAACATCGACACGCCATTTCCAAACGGTGAAAGCTACGAAGATGTCAAATTGCGAGTTCAAAATTTTTTAGATGACTTAAAGGAAAACTACGACGGCAAACACATCGCTATCGTCGCCCACAAAGCCCCGCAACTAGCTCTTGATGTCTTGCTGAAAAACATGACATGGCAAGAAGCCTTCGCCCACGACTGGCGCCAAACCAAATCCTGGCAACCCGGGTGGGAGTATATTTTAGATCTCCAAATTCAAAACAAATAGTTTATTTATTGTGAAAAATTTCAGATTTCTCTAACTGTAATGCCGTTCTTTTTTAGCAATGCTGCAAAAACTCCATAACCCACTTTCTTTTTTCCAGTAAATGTACCGTCATAAATATTTCCGCAACCACAAGAAGGGCTTCCGGACTTCAAAATTGCTTCTTTTGCGCCCAATTTAATTACTATATCAAGTGCTTTATGCGCTCCAACTAAATATTTTTTGGTTACATCTTTTCCGCTAGAGTCAATTATTTTTGCCTTACCTGTTAAGACATCAAACCCATCGCCTGCCACAATTTCACAAGCTGGTCTAGGTATCCCGAGATTTGCTAATAACTCGGGACACAATAAAACCGACTCACTGTCCGTGAATTCCTTAAAAGCATCTTTTGAGAATTTGTCTTTACCGTTATATCTGCAATTGATTCCAAGCAAACATGCACTTATTACTTTTTTCATACTTGTATTTTAGTTTAATTTTTAAAATGAGCAAGGCCCTCGATTGCTCGAGGGCCTTGGAGCCATGTGGTCGCGGTTGTTGTTATACGCTTGCGTCCGTGATGCACCATAGTGTGTAGGGATGTACTTCTGAGTCGATGAACGCTCTCACCTCATCGCGGTGTAATAGCAAATTTGGGTGCTTTTTTCAGCCTACTTTGACAATATTTCATCAATCATTTTGCGTTTAAGTTTGTAAGAAAGTCCTCTGTGGATTCTAGTTAGTTCTTTGAGGTGGGAG
>Ga0172381_10000603_pt1 | contig 43729 bp, 37 predicted proteins | sample Leawel6488metaG_FD_119754 | JGI IMG/M metagenome (GOLD analysis project Ga0172381, IMG submission 119754) | Leachate microbial communities from a municipal landfill in Southern Ontario, Canada - Leachate well 64-88 metaG | ecosystem: Engineered > Solid waste > Landfill > Unclassified | place... | reverse complement strand
TGTTTGTAAAGTCGGCCGTTATTGCGCACAATAAAGTCACCTCCTTTCCGTCGGTGACTTTATTGTAACTGCTACGCTTCAAACGCACACGCCAGCTATCGCTGGCGGTTTCTTTTAAGTAAAACGAGCGCCCTGCCCGACACTCCCAGGGGGAGCGAACGAGCAGGGCGCGAGACGCGGCAAGGGCCGCTACTGCAGCGGTAGTTTGGGCGAACGTGCCCTCACCACCACCTCGTAGAGACCGGAAGATATCGCGACACAGTATCCCCAGCAGGCCAGAAAGGCCCACTGGGTGTCGGTGCTGGGAGGCCACTCCCAGCAGTTCTTCAGGCCACCCCAGAACAGGGTGGCTATGGCGGCGAGAACGACGCCACATACCATATTGACAGCAAAGCGAAGGACAAAACGATCCATACGAATTCCCTCCTCGAGGGAAATGATATCCGACCCATCAGGGCCGGGTACTATATTCTCCTGTCTGTCGCGAAATTTGGCCTCGCAACAGACAAGAAAATATACCATAAAAAACAGAAAAAGTCAACTCAAAAATAGCCCTGTGGACTATTTTGATGGTGCGGACGGTGGGAGTCGGTCACCGATCAAAATCTGCTGATTTTGCTAGATTCGAGTTCCGCCCTCGAAACCCCCGGCTCAGCCCCGTCGGGCTTGCGCCTTTCAAGTCCTCTCGGGTTACCAAAAAAAATATTAATCACCAGCTGGTGATTAATATTTTCTGGTGCGGACGAGAGGACTTGAACCTCCACGGGATTGCTCCCACAGGCACCTCAAGCCTGCGCGTATACCAAATTCCGCCACGTCCGCATCAGAGACAATTATAGGTTAAAATTCGATTTTTTCAAGAGTAAAATGCAAAAAGTGTTGATTTATTAAGGGTAAAGATGTACAATTTTCTCTTCTTTGACAATCAGGGTTTTTTAAGAAACACCCGAAGGGAGGGTAGACGAGAGTATCTGCAAGCCGCTAAACCCAAACCGCTTCGTGCGGTTAGACAGAGGAGACAAGCCATGTGGCAACCTGGCCTTTCGAAGTGTATCGCATTTCAGGACGCGGCCGAGTGCGCCCGCATACGCACGATCAAGAAGGAAGAGATCACCAGGCACGCCAACCCGGACTTCAGGATCCGGGTCGTCGAGGAACTGGCGGCCTTCTACACCCAGTTCGCTTACGACATCGTCAGCCGGATCGTCACCGCCCAGCAGGAGGGGCGGCCCTGCGTCCTGATCCTCCCGGTCGGGCCCGTCCCCCAGTACGACATCGCCGCCGGGATCATCAACCGGGAGGAAATCGAATGCAAGCACCTCGTCACCTTCAGCATGGACGAGTATGCCGACGAGAACGGCCAGACCGCCCCCGCCGAGTGGGAAGGCTCCTTCGCCACGGCGATGATGGCCAACTTCTTCGGCCGGATCAACGACGAACTGCGCCCCAAGCCCGAGAACATCCACTTTCCCGATACCGGCAACATCAACGACTACTCCGACATGATCGCGGCGGCCGGTGGCGCCGATTGCTGCTACGGCGGCATCGGCTGGTGCGGGCACATCGCCTTCTTCGAATCCCATCTCGGCAACAACTACGCCACGATGGAGGAGTACAAGGCGGCCAAGGCGCAGATCGTCGAGCTCAACCCGATGACGATCATGCAGAACGCCCTCCATTCCTTCGGCGGCGACTGGTCCTGGGTGCCGCCCATGGCCGCCTCGATCGGTCCGGCGGACATCCTGGGTGCCAAGCACCGCTCCTTCTGGCTGGACGGTATGTGCGGAGCTGGCACCACCATGGCCTGGCAACGCTTCATCGCGCGCCTCGCCGCCCACGTCTATCCCAACAAGTACGTCCCGGGTTCCCTCCTGCAAGAGGTACCGGGCGACTACACCATCCTCGGCGGCGTCGCCGACGAAGTCAAGATCGAGATGAGCTGAGCCCAACCAGCCCGTCAAAAAAATCCCTCTCCGAGGGTATCCTGTTTCAGAAAGGCAGATCATGGACCGTAAAGTCAGATGGGGAGTGATCGGCTGTGGCGGCATCGCCGACCGGCGCACCATCCCAGAGGGGATTATGCCGTGTGATGTCGCAGAGTTGGTGGCTGTCCAGGACGTTGTCCTGGAACGCGCCCATGCAGTTTCCGGCAAGTACGATGTCCAATATACGTACGGCGACGAAAACCAGCTTCTCGCCAACCCGGACGTGGACGCGGTCTACATCGCCAGCCCGTCGAACTGCCATCTAGTGCACGTCTACGCCGCCGCCAACGCCGGCAAGCACATCCTGTGCGAGAAGCCTCTGGGCATCTCCGTGCAGGAAGCGCGGTCTGCGGTCGGCGCGGCCAAGAACTGTGGCGTCAAGCTGGGTGTCAACTTCATGATGAGGTTCCACGATGCTCACTGGCAACTCGTAGACCTCGTCAACGACGGCAAGCTCGGCAGGATCGTCATGGTCAAGGCCGAACTGTCCTGCTGGTATCCGCCTATCCCGGACGCCTTCCGTCAGGATCCGGCGCTCGGAGGAGGTGGCGCGCTCATCGATATGGGCAGCCACGGCATCGACCTGCTGGAGCAGCTCTGCGGACCGGCCGTCGCGGTATCCAGTTTCACTAAGACGAAGCTCGTCCAGGACTACAGGTCCGAGGACACGGCCGCCGTCCTGCTCGAGTTCCAGAACGGCGCTCTCGGTGTCGTGACGGCGCTGTTCAACGTCCCCGACGACGCGGCGCGCAATGAAATCCTGGTATATGGCACCGGTGGCTCTATGCACGGACTGACCATCGGCCAGGCCTCGGACGGCAACCTCGAATATGCCTACTCTGATCAGGCCGGCTACGACGCCAGCCAGAGCCGCCCATCGGCGGTTGAGACGGGCACGATCAGCGCGATTGAGGGCTCCAACATGTACGAGCACCATATCGCGGCCTTCTCCAAGGCCATCCTCGAGGACACCGACGTGCCAATCCCCGGTGAGGCTGGCCTGCACAGCGCAGAGGTCATCCACGCCTGCTATGTCTCGGCTAGAGAGGGTCGGTCGGTCGCGCTCTAATGCCCGATCGGCAACTCGCTGACATCATCACACCCCCGTATGGTTCGCCCAGCGGGGGTGTTTTCTTTAGATTGCCACTCCGCCAGTTGGCGGATCGCAATGACAACAGGTATGTTTTTCCTCCTTTTCTCCTCTAGAAATTGGTGACAAATTCTTCAAAAGCAAGAATACAATTCTGAAGGGCGTTTCGTAGGCTTTTTGGCTAGGTGCCGCAAAGCGGCCAAAAAGCCGAGAATGAGTAGGCTCGCTCGCTGGAAGCGAGAACTACGTCCCTGAAGAATTCGTATTCTTGCGAGAACTTTTATTTTACCGTCACCGATTTTGCCAAATTTCGTGGCTTGTCAGGATCAAGTTTTTTCTCAAGTGCAATATAATAGGCCATCAGTTGAGTATAAACGATCGCCGGAATCGGAGTCAGATCGCCAAGATCGGCAAGCGGAAAGTATTCGTCAAAGACCGAGTTGTTTGTCGGCGAGATGCCGATGACGTAGGCGCCGCGAGCTTTAACTTCCATCGCATTTGAAATAATCTCTTTTTCCGTCCCATCGGACGAGACGAAAACCAAAACCGGAACATCTTTTTCGATCAGGGAAATCGGTCCGTGCTTCAAATCCCCACCGGCAAATCCCTCGGCGTGAATGTAGGAAACTTCTTTGATTTTAAGACAGCTTTCTAGCGAGTTTGCATAATTTATCGACCGGCCAAGCGCGTAAAGATTTGGAACTTTTGAAAGTTTCTTGGCCGTCGTCTTAATTTTTTCTAGACTTTTTTTCGACAATATTTTCCCGATATCTTCCGCTACTTTTTCAAGATCTTTTTTTGATTGGCTAACCTTTCCTGACAGAGTTCCCGAGAGCATCGCAAACATTGCCTGCTGGGAGATATAGGCCTTAGTCGAAAGTACGCAAATCTCCGAGCCGGCTTTGGTTAGAATTGAGCGATCGGCAAGGCGCATCAAGGATGAGCCAAGAACATTTACAAGCGCCAATACTTTGGCGCCAGCTTTATGGGCTGAGCGAACAGCCTCGAGGACATCGGCAGTTTCTCCCGACTGAGAAACGGTTATGACCAAATCACCTTTTTTGAAAAGGTGAGAAAAATAAGAAAGCTCACCAGCTGAAATTGGCTGGATCATAATGTTATTTCTTTTTGCCAGCAAATAAGAACCGTAAATTCCGGCGTGAAGCGCCGTGCCGCAAGCAACTACAAAAACCCGTTTGGCCGACTGAATTAACTTTGCGGCTTTTTCTAATTCTTCTTTTTCCGTGCCGGCAGTTTTGCGGATAACCAGCGGTTGCTCGAGCATTTCCTTGATCATAAAGTGGGGATGACCGCCTTTTTCAGCCGCTTCAATATTCCAGGCAATTTTGACGACTTTCGGTTTGATTTTCTTGCCAGACGAAACAGCCATAAGCTCGTAGGTCGATTTGCCCTTTTTGTCTTTGGTGATAACCGCCATTTCGCCCTCGTCTAGGAAAACAACTTGATTGGTGTATTTAAGAAAAGCCGGCACATCGGAGCCAAGGAAAAACTCGTTCTTTCCAATTCCGAGGATAAGCGGGCTGGCAAGGCGAGTGCCGATGAGAGTATCGGTCTCTCTGTCGAGGATTCCGAGAGCATAACTGCCTTCGATTTTTTTGAGCGCCGCTCTAACCGCTTTGACCAAATCCTTTTCATGTTTCAATTCCTGCTCGATTAAGTGAGCGATGACTTCGGTGTCAGTTTGAGATTTAAATTTGTGACCTTTTTTGACTAATAATTCTTTTAGCTCTTGGTAATTTTCGACTATGCCATTGTGAACAACAACGATCCGGCCGTCACAGGAAACATGCGGATGGGAGTTTTCGCGCGTTACTCCGCCGTGAGTTGCCCAGCGGGTGTGACCAATGCAAACTTGGCCGGAAAAATTTGGAAGATCGCGCTTCAAATCGAAACCACCGATCTTGCCGACTTGCTTGTGAATTAAAATTTTGCCGTCAGACTTGGCCGCTATGCCCCACGAATCATAACCGCGATATTCAAGTCTTTTGAGTCCGTCAACGATCGCCTCAACTCCATTTTTTTCACCGATATATCCTACTATTCCGCACATCTTTACCTCAATTTTAAATTTTAAATTCTAAATTTCAATTCAATTTTAAATTATCAAATTTTAAAATACTCAGACATAATAACATCATTTAGATTTCCGGTTGTCAAATTGGGCTAGGGAGGCTGCTTGCGTATGCGCTCTGCAAGCGAGCCTCCCCGATGATACTCGGTGACGGATTACGCGACGGCGATGATGCGGACTTCGCCGTCCACCAGTAGGTGTTCGATCGGCGGGCTAGCCGCCCCAAGAGCGATGATACAGCCGCGGAGGTCAACTCCCGGGAGACTCTCCAGCACGCTACGATCCGGGCGGAGGAGAGCGACACCTCCCAGCTCTTCCCTAATCGTGACCCCCACAGTCAAAAAGCATCGGGGCAACGTCTCCATATCTGCCATCAGACACCTCCGATTCGTGGTACCAACAATCGTCCCATCAACGAGCAATATTACATAATATGATGTTATCATACATCATCATACTATTGTCAATAGCTATACACGGGGGAGGAGGCAAAAAAAATTATTCTGGTTCTGAAAGGCAAACAATCAATCAAGCTTTACTTATTCCAAAACTTGATCGCTTTGTTATAGATCTCGAGCGATCCGACGTCGAACCAAAGCCCGTCAAAAATATATCCATGGATTGCTCGATCTCGGGCCAGCCTCGGTAGAACTTCTTCTTCGAGCATAAAAGATTTTTTCTTTGGCAAATATTTAGAAATTTTTGGATCAACAATATGAATTCCGGCAGTAACCAGGTGGGATATGTCGGCAGTTTTTTTGGGTTTTTCTTTGAAATCAACTAAAATATCGCGATGGAGTTTGGCCGAGCCGTACTCTCTCGGATCGGCGACAGAAGTTAAAGCAATTGTAATTAAAGGATTGTCCTCGAGGTGAAAATCAACCATATCCGCCAAGTCAATGTCGGCCAAGACATCGCCCCAAATCATAACAAAAGGCTCGCTTCCCATTTGAGGTAGAGCAATTTTGAGCGCTCCCCCGGTTCCTAAATTTGCCTTTTCCTCGATATATGAAATTTTTACCGAAAATCTCGAGCCGTCGCCGAAATGCTCTTTTATTTTTTCCGAAAGCGGCCCGCAGGCAATAACAATTTCGCGAATATCATTTTTCTTTAATTGTTCGATGGTATATTCCAAAATTGGTTTTCCCTTGACCGGCAACATCGCTTTTGGCAACTCGTAAGTTAAGGGGCGCATTTTGACACCTTTACCACCAGCCAAAATCAATGCTTTTGAAATTTTTGGCGAAAAATGAGAATTTACAACAAATTCGAGCGCGTGGGAGCGGTTTCTGATGCGGGTGCCATCAACTAAAGAATCGACCTTTTTGATAAGATCTTTTCGCATTGTGATGGTAAAAGGTAGTCTTTCCAAGCTTATAGACTCCAGTTAAATAGATACCAGATTCCAGTTCGCTGGCTTCTCTTCTATCACTTTGGCAATTTTATCAATTTTGTCAAGCTTCTATACTCGAGAGAACATGGGGAAGGCGCCCCGCGACAATGCGGGGCGCCTGTGCAGCCGAGAGGCTGTTGGCCGTCAGATGACGGCGATGTGAGGGGTGCGCGGAGCATTGGGCGGGGGGGCGCTGAGGCGCCGGCCGGAGGCATCTACGCCGGTGCAGTGGTTGGTCGGTGCCCCGGGTTGCTGAGTGGTCTGGTCGTCTTTGTTGGCTGTAGCCTTTTGCTTGCCTCTGCCTTCCCAATGACCGGGAAAACTCGGATGATCATAGTCGAAACCGCCATCTGATTTGAACGGACTATGGCCCTTGCTCATACTTGACACACTCCTTCGTAGTTCGTAAGTTTATCTTACTTCTGGGAAATTAGAAAAAAATAGAAAAAGAGGGTTAACAAAACGGCCGATACGAATTTTTCGGGGACAGAGATACTCTCGGGTTTTTGCTTTTCAGAACCAGAATAATTTTTTTCCAGTCATCGTTCGGCATTACTTTTTTCGAGCCCGCGTCAATTTTCCCAGCGGAAAATTGCGCTATATCTCGACCTCGCTCTCTGCCTTCGGCAGAACCGGCCCGCTCGGTCTGCGAAGTCTCTCAAAAAGTAACGCCTCACTAAATAGTGATAGTATTCTTAAAGGCAAAAAACCTCGCTTTATTTGGTAAAACACCCCTCGAAATTGCATCGGCCATTTCGTGTGTAGAGAGGGTAAAATTACTCAATCGCCGAGATCACGGAGATTTTTAGGTCGAAAGGTTTTAATTTAATTGAAAAATTATCATAAACTCCACCGGTAATTTCGAACTTTAAACCTGTTATTTTTGAAAGCGGCAGAGCAATTTTACCCTGAAGATCATAGCGGCTCTTGCCATATTTACCCAAAAATTCACATTTAAGACAAAAGTTTTCTGCTCTTAAAAGATTGGATACAATTTCAACGGTTGCCCTTTGCGAGGGGATTTCGACGGACGAAACCGGTTTATTTTTGTATAAAATTTTACCTTTTATCTGGTCCAAAATTAGATCAGATTGAACCGGCTTTTCGTTAAATAATAATTCGCAGCAGACTTTTTCTTTCGTGTAAGTTCGCAAAATTGCTTTTGCTCTGCGTGAAAAATCGGAAATAATGCCCTCTTTTAAATCTTGTTCTGTCAAAACTCCCTCCGACTCCACACCCCCGTCCCAACTCGTATAGTCAAGCGATGCCCCGGGGATTTCGCGAACCAAACCTGTTAAATTTTCGCGGTAGCGGCCATATGGCAAGGCGAACAAAACCTCTCCTCCCTTGCCGACACCTGTTAATTTACAGCCTGAGCCGATCTGATTGTCGGCTTTATTCGAGAGTCTATGAATTTGCGAGTAAATTTGGTCGATATTCGGCGTTGATATTTCTAGAAAATGAAGAAGGTTCTGGTATTGATTTAAGCCCTCGAAAAATTTTCTTTGGCTGTTGTCTTCTGCGCCTTTTTTGAAAACTTCGACAAAATTCAAAAGCGTTTGCTTGGAAACCTGATCGAGCATTTTTATATAATTATCCCAAAATGAACCTGTTTGAGCGCCGATCAACTGAGAAATTTCCTTTTCTCTTTGAAGTGAAATTCTTTTGATTTCCTCGGCTGAAGAAATTACTGCCGCGCCCTGAACTAAATTTCCGGAAAAAATAAGTCCAAAATCAAAGGGCCAGATCGGATCCTTCGGCAAACGGACGAGCTGGTCTAAAGACTTTCCCCACCACTTGGCTCCGCTTTGATAAAAAACGCTTGGATATGAGGAGGGGGAAAGAGCGGAATAAGCGGTTGCGGCCGAGGTTCTGCCGGTTTGAAGATTTGCGGCAATTGTTCGAGCGATATTAAATTTTTTCTCAAAATTGGCATTTGGCTTGATAAGATTTGCCAGGGCGGCCGAGGTTGCGCCGAGGCCGCCGAGCGATAATCCGAGCGTCAGCTCGGATAAAAAATGGACTCTGTAACCCTTGAGGCTGTCTTCTAGCAAATTTTTCAATTGACCCAGCAGGTGCCGGTCGAGATATATTTTTTTGAATTTCTTGAGCGAGGGAAAATAAGCCTCAAACTCGCCGTCTATTTCCAAGTCATCCTTTGCGATTTCTTCAAGCCCGACATAAAATCTGAGCGGTAATTTGGATGAAATGGTCAATCCGCCGTAAAACCCGGAAAAATCTCCGGTCCAAAAAAATGAATGCGGCGCGGAAACAACCCTTTGGCAGGAGTTGAAAAACTTTTGATAAATTTGCGGAAATTGTCCTTTGAGTTTTTTCGAGTTCATAGACAAAATTAATTTGTTATACAAGTTTAACCTGAAAAACCCGTTGAATGCAATATCCAAAGGTTTATTTATGAATAAAATTATAGTAGTATCAAACCTGTAATTGGGCATGTGGTGAAACTGGTATACACGCTAGCTTCAGGAGCTAGTGGCCGCAAGGTCGTGAGAGTTCGAATCTCTCCATGCCCACCATCCTTCGCTAAAGCTACGGATGGCGCAGCCAATCCGGAATGACATATGGGATTAAAAAATCGCCCTTTGGTGAGGTTTGCGGGAGCTTTTGCAGGGTGGAACTGCAAAATTCCTAAACGCAAACCTAAACCATCATTTAAAATTGAAAATTAGAAAAGGAAGTCAGCGGACTTTCTTTTCGTTTATGTACCAACTCGCCGCTTGAGTAAACCGGTCAGCGGGTGAGGAGCAAATAGGAGAAAGGACAAAACCCTTAATCTTATTTGAGGCGCTGTATTTAGCTGTTAAATTTTTATATTCTACCGCCACTTTTTCCGAGTCAACCAATGTTTTTATCTTGGCTAAAATTTCTGTCTTCTTGGCAAAATCTTTCTCTTTTCTGTATTCCTCTGTTAAAACATCGATATCGGCGTTGGCAAGTTCGGCAAAATTCTGGCCGGTTGAGCTTCTCTCTACGGAATTCCACAAAAGATAAGGGTCGGAATTTTGGCCTTCAACAATTAATATATACAAAACATCATAATTTCTCTTTGGTAGATCTTCTTTGAGCGCGTCCTTTAGAGAAACCTGACGGACTTTGAGTTCAACTCCCGAGGCTTTCAGTTTTGCCTTCCAAGCAATATAATCAGCATCTTCCTGCTGGCCGTTTACTTCGAGAATATCAAGCGATGAAAGCGATTCGGGCTTTTCGCCTTTTAAAATCGATTCTCTGGTTTTTGTCTTCTTCAGGGCACTTCTTGAAGAGTTAATAAATAAAAAGTGTTTTTTGCCGAAAGAGACTTCTTTGGTCTGCCAGTTGCCAGGAACACTGGTTAGATCCAGGGCGCCTGAAATTTTACCCCTATCGGCCGCTTTCTGGAGCGACTCTTGGTCGGGATAAATTCTAACCGTAAACTTGGTAATGAATGGCTTTTGAAGGTGATAATTCTGATTTTTCTTTAATCTTATTTCTGTTTCGGTCTTTTTTTCGACAACATAAGGTCCGTGAGGAAAAATAGGCTGGGCCAAGTCATAAAGGATATCGGAATCAGGGGCTGTGAGGTGGATATTGAGGGTTTTCTGATCAATAGGCTTGATCTCGCTTTGGGGTAGGAAAGTCGGCGTATTTTTGATCTGATCGGCAATTTCATAGGAAGTGACCGATTCGTTCAAGTTTATCTTATAATCAAGCGAATCGCCCGAAACCACCCATGAATTCGCCAAATCCGGCACAATTTCGCCTTTTTCGTTGATTTTTGTCAGACCGCTTTTGATCAGGCGATCGAGATCAACCGAATTAATGTCGCTAGAAACCACTCCCTCGACAAAAGATCCGCCATTTGCGGGGATTGCGCCTTTGGATTGCGAGGCGGCCCATGCCCAAGTGGCGGAGGTTAAGACAAGAAGCAGGGCAATTCCGAGTAGCGAAAGTTTTTCCCACTTCGGAAAAATTGTTTTCCAGTGTTTTATGATAAAACTAAATGTATTTATTTTGACACGGCGAAAGCCGCGTTGAGGTTTCTTCATAGTGCTAGCTTGCTTGAGTCAGCCTGAGATATAGGTGAATTAAAGTTACAACCACCAAAACGACCGCACAAACGATGGTGGAATTAAACAGGAACTTTTCTACACCCCTCTTAGAGCGATAGGCGTTGCCCGATGAGGCAAACGCACCGCCAAGTCCAGTACCGCGGTGCTGCAGGAGCACGGACGCGATAATCAGGACGGAAACTATATATTCGATCCAAACTAATAGTTTTAGCATGACGCTAGCTAGTGTACACCATGGGTCAAGGTTGTCAAGGGGCTTAACCTGAAGAAAGCGGAGATTTACCCGAACATTTGTCGAACAGAAGATTAAAATTATATGGTCTCTTACTTTTATCAAAAGATATTTAATAAACTACAAACATATTTTTGCCCTTACTTTATAAACCTTATAAACTTTATGAACTTTATGAACTAATTTTTTTCTTGATTTTTGTCAGCTTTAGATATATATTTTAACGTAGTTTGCGGGTGTAGTTCAGTGGTAGAATGCTTCCTTGCCAAGGAAGAGGCCGGCGGTTCAAATCCGCTCACCCGCTCCAACGAGATGGCCCTTTTGAAGTTACAGACAGAAGACCAAAAAAACACCGGAAGGTGTTTTTTGTAATATAGCGGTTTACTTTTTATATTTATTTTGGTACATTTTCCCCTTGTGCGCTGATTGGTCGGCGGCAAGTTCGTTGATTTGAAGAAGTCGAAGGGAGGGAAGCCAGGTGCTGCACCGAGAAGTCAAAAAGCTCGGGGAAGGCAGGTCGGCAGAGGTCTTTCTCGTACAGACAAGAGATGGGTTTATTGCCCGCAAGATCTTCACAAGCAGCACCATGCCCGACCTTCTTCACGTGGCGCTCTTCGGAGCGCCCAACCCGTACAGATGGAATTATCAGGCAATCATGGCGGCGCTCTACCGCCGCCGGGTTCTGCACAAACTCCTGAAATTCTGGTTTCCTGACGGGGAGTTGACGATCGCCAACGCTGTTGGCTGGGGGTACGACAAAGAGCGTGAGGCATTCTACCTCGATACCGAGTATGTCGAGGGCCGGACAGCGGCCGTCGCCACTCCGTTTGACGGGGAAATGCCGACAGAGCTTGCGGAGCTCAAAGAGATCATGCGCAAGCTTGATCTCTGCCTGACACTGGCCGGGTTTGCCGGAGCAAGGTGGCAGGCCGGCTTTGGCCAGCCCTGCGCCTATGCCAATTTCTTGCTTGTAGAGAAAGAAGGCAAACGGCGTTGGGCCTGGATCGACTGCGAGTCGGCAGTCCCAGCCATCTTCGCCACCGATCCGGCAGCCGAGTGGGGCTACTACCTCAAGGAGTGGAGCAAGAGGGGGAAACCACTCTTCGATGATGTTGACATCAAGCGACTCGGCGAATACCTCGTCGGAGCCCACAATGGACTGCTGGCGATGTTTGACGCGTCCGAAGTTAACGAGCTGTTCGATGACTTCCACCGTCTCAGCGATCATGAGTCCGCTTGGCGCGAGCCCAACAAACTTCTCAACAACCTCGGCCACCGGTTGCATACCGGGGAAATCACAGCCGAGCAACACCGACACTACAAGGCCAACCCAACTCGGTGGCTCCCGAGAACGATTGGCTTCGGGCTGAAAGACGCTTTTTCTCTCGCTAGAGAGAAGTTACCCGAAATGGCGAGAAAGCTGGGCCGTAAGCTCAACCCAATCCCCTACCTTAGAATGATGCTACCCTCACACCGCAGGCAGGTAGCCTGTAAGTACCTCGAGGATGGCGTCCTTGACTGGCAAGAGGCCGGCCGCTTCTCTGACGATGTAGCCGAAAACACCAAGCGAGCCGGACTGATCTTGTCAAAAGTAGAGAGCAATCCCTACCTGGCCGATTTCGGTGCCCACCTGGCCATCTGGCCAATCGGCAAGATCCTGACTATCATCCTCACGCCAGTCCTGTTTATGCCGCAAGTCAGCGACAAAGAGAAGTGGTTGGTCGGAGCCCTGATCATCTGGGGTGATTCAATCGCCCGCTTCATCTACTCGCTGACGAGAGCAGTGGCAGACAAACTTGCTGGCAAGAGCTTCATGTGGTGCACTCCGATCATCGCGCCAATCAAATGGTTCGGATATGGCACCTACCCCTATGCAATGATCTACTCGGCAAGCGGCGAGCATGAGAGCGAGTTTTTGATCTACCTGCTCTGCTCGCACTTGGCTGAGAAGATCCCTATCTATGGAGGCAAGGGAACAGGCGCTGAGTACCGGCTGAACCGGGTAGCCCGGTCGCTGATCAAGGCACCTTCCCGACTCATCCTTACATGGGGCTACTCCATGGCCACTGTCCCTATCCTTCTTCTGCTCTACTTCACCTGGCCGATGCCAGAGGTGTCGCTCGCAGGAGCAATCCTGTCTGTGGCACTCGGGCTATGGGCCTGGGTGAAGATCAACTCCTACTATTAAGGGCTCCGGCGTACTCCGTCGGAGCCCTCGCTGTTTTTAAAAAACACCCTTTATATTTTGAAAAAAACTGATAAGATTAACCTGTAAATTGGTCTGGTGGCCGAGTAGTTACCCCAGCTGTACAGCAAAGCTGACAGCGGGGCAAGGTCCGCTCCGCTGCCGACTAGTAACTTAGATCGAGTGAAAAAAATATAGTTAGGTTTGAAAATAAGGTCTGGTGGCCGAGTAGTTAGGCAGCGGTCTGCAAAACCGCTTACAGCAGTGCGAATCTGCTCCAGACCTCCACTTAATAGACGCCAGACAAACAGATACCAGATGTCAGTTTATAGATATCAGAATGAAAAAATTCTGAAATCTGAATCCTGGACTCTGGAGTCTATGAACTCTGGCTTCTGGAGACTTTTAAATCATGAGTAAAAAAAATCGAAAAAAACTTAAGAAGATGATGCGGGCACAATTTGAGCAAAATCAAGTAAAGTCAGATGTCGCCTCGCCCGGAGAAAATCAACCATCGGCAGAAAAAGTTCAAAAGGTTAATCAAACACAAGCTATTAATGAGCTCGAAATTGAAGATGAAAAGGAAGTCAAAACAGAGATCAGGAAAATTCTCATCACTATCTTGGTGCTGATTTTAATCGTTATTGCAATTTACATCATCAACATTAAGTCCGATATAATTCTAAAAGTCGGCCAATTTATAGCCGAAAAGTTAAATCTCTCGATATAACTAGTTCGCGACATTTTACTTATTCCACGGTCTGTCGGGGTGGCGTTTTAAGATGTAGTCAAATCTATCGATTGTTTGGCCTGTTGCCTCGTCAAAGAGCGGAGTACCGCCGGAATAAACGGTTCCGGCCGGATCGCCAAACTGGTTAAGCCCGGTATCGGAAATCCAAGTTTCGATTTTTGATCTTTCTTCGGCAGATAAATTATCGCCGGGAGTGATGACCTCTTTGCCCGGAATAATAAGACTGACCTTCTTTTCGGCTTTGATGAGAAAACCGGAAAATGGCTCCAATGTGCTACCGAGCAAAGCCTTAACAGTCGAAACGCTGGAAGATCCAGAGCTGGAGTAAGCTATGAAGTAGGGATCGGACAAGGTGGCATTTGAAATTGCCGTCTTAAGATCATAAGAAGTCCCCGTTTCGCTTCCGGTATCCGAGAGCTCGCGGACCAGAATTTTTGTTCCCGAGAGAATCATCCGTTTTGAATATGGATTGCCTATCTGATTCCAGCCGATTGCAAGAGGAATGGAAATTGTTTCGTTGGGATTGGTTTCCACTCTACTATTTGGCAGGGCATATTCGCCACCCTCCTTATCATAGAGCCAAAAAGCAACGCCCGGCTTAATTTTTGAAACATTATCGGCCGAATTTAGGTCGAGATAGCTGGCAGTAGTCGGATCGTAAACATAAGCCCATTTGGTTTTCAGAGAGGAGAAAAATTCACTTAGCGCCCCCTGAGTGAATAGATAAGGCAGGGAAACAAAGTTGAAACCCGGACGCAATTTGATCTTGCCTGATTCGGCCGGCTCTATTTGAAAAACTCCTGAGGCGATCTGACTATTTCCCGTTGACTGAGTGCATTTCTTCAAACCCAAAAAACCGCACATGGTTGAGGTTAATATTGGCTTAAATAATTTTGTCTCAAGTTTGGCCGGAACCTCTGATCCAGAGGTTATAACTGCGGTTAAGGTTAAAGTTTTTGATTGGTTTGCGGTCAAATTTCCGACTTCAAAGCGGATGCCCGAGTCGCCTTTTTGGTCAAAGACGCTTGATTCCTCTTCGTTGATCTTTCTGACATATCCCGCCTCACCTGACTTTATGTCCTGGGCTTGCTTGATAGTTGGGTTTAAATTCAATCCTTCGCCTTGAATTAAAGCGTAACTATCGGAAAAATTATTGCCTTTGTTGGTGAAAACCAGGTTAAAAGAAATTGTTTCGCCGGTTTTCACTTCGTTTGGCAAATTAGTAATTTTTATCGTTGCCGAGGGGACATCGATGTCGGCCGTAGCCTTATTGCTGCCCTGAAATATAAAAAATGTAACCAAGACCAAAATAAATACAACCAAGACGGAAATTACCGTCAAGTAAGCTTTTCTCGGTAAAGTTTTATGCTTTCCCTCTCGAGGCTGGGCAGCTATCTCGAGAAGTCCGAATGGATCATCCATAACAAATCTATTTTACCAGATGTAAAATAGATTTGAAATTAAAAATCAAAATTTAAAATTATGGTATCCGCAAGCGGATAGTGAAATTTTACAAAGAATAGCGTTTGAAGTCGAAGTATTTTTTGATCAGAAAAATTCCAATTCCTCCGGTTATCGAGAGAATTGAAAGGAAAATTACTTCACTTCCGGTCTCTGCATCATCGACAGCCGTTTGGGTTGCGGAGGTGGCGCTTGTTGTATATACAGGCGAGGTCGTTGCCGTTGTATAGGCCGCATAGGCGGTCGCGGAAGCAACTGCAGTTTGCGATGTTGAATCGTCAGGAAGAAGCGGGAGGTTTGCTCCCGGTTCAGTTGTCTGCGCCAAAACTTTTGCCGCAGACAACAAAACAACTACTAACAAGCCTAGTGTTAACAAAACTTTCTTCATTTCTATCATTATATCAAAACTATTTTACCTCTGCGTAAATTAAAAGTCGTTTCAGGTTTGTGCCAACCGGAACACAGGTCATAATTGTCAATTTAGGCTTGTCAGACTCAAGATGCTCCGCGACCTCATTTTTCCTCATCTCCTCTTTGCCAGAAACCTGGTAGTGATGGAATTCTCCTTTGTAGGTAATTATGATTTCATCGCCTTCGCTAAGCTGAGGAAGGAGTGCAAACACGCTATTATATTCCCCCTCTTTCCACCAATAATTCGAACTGTGTCCGGTGATGAAAACGTTTCCATTGCCGTCGGGCTTAGAAGTTCCCTGAAGATGAACGACATTTTTTTCCAAAGCCTTGGTTAATTCATCGTTATTTGTATCCCAACCTATCGGAGCCTGGACGCCAATTTTTGGAATAAATATGGTGTTATCGGGATATTGCTTGACTCCCGGTGCTAAAGCCGGAGAATCGCCGGCTACAGCCGCCCCTTGGCTCCCGTCTTTTGACGGAAAGCTGTACCCGACCTGTTCTGGATAAACCATATAACGGCCGATCAAAGTCAGAGCAGGAAAATTGATAAAGAAGAAGACGCAAGCAGAGAAAAAGACTACGGTGACAATGTCAATAAACAACGTAAGAAACAAATTTCTTTTTTTCTTGTGAGGAGTAGGCAGCCGGTCAATGTCATGACCGAGGGAGTCAACTAGAACCATTCTCTAATTTTAATATTTTTTCTTCCTGGAGCGACTTGAAAGAGAGAAAACCCAAGCCGAAAGGAATCCAGTAGCCAATAATTCTATAAGCTAGAACCACGATGGCCGATAATTCAACCGGTACGCCCAAATTAGTCAGAACAAAAATCATCGCCGCTTCGACGATTCCGATGCCGCCGGGGGTAATAGAAACCAGCGTAAAGAGCACGCCTATCGCATATGCCGTGATCAAAATTCCCGGGTAGATTGGATATCTGAAAGCTAAAAACAAGTAATAAATCGTCAAAATATCGATTGCTTCTACCAGAAAAACATGGAAGATCGGCAGCCACAACCCCTTCCAATTGTCCTGAATATAACAGATAGATTCGTGGACTTCTTTTGATAAAATATTAACCGCCTCATTTGAAAAAACCGATTTTTTCCTAAAAAGGCGAGTAAAAAAATTAATTATTTGAGCGATCAAGGAGAAAAGCTTATTTAAGCGTTTCGCCTCTTCAACAACGGCAACGGTTAACACGACGATCAAGAAGATCATACCAAGCAAAATTGAGGCAGTAACGATCTGATATTGATAGAGCTGATGATTGAAGACTAGATAAAAAAGTCCGAAGAGTAGAACTAAAACAAAGACGGAATAATGCAAAAAATAGGCAAAAAAGTTTATGAAAGTCGCCCGGCTTTTGGACACTCCGTGCCGCTTGGCCTCGGCAATAAAAATTGCCATTCCCGATAAGCCTCCTGTCGGAGCAGCAAGATTGATGAAATTAGAAGCCAGCGACATTTTGATAAGGCGCCAAAGATTTTCTTTAATCCGAAAATAATCATAAAGAGTTTGATAAAAAGCCCCCTTGTTGATAATGGCAAGAAGCTGAATTCCGATAACCGGCAGTAAAAAATACCACGATCCTTGAGAGAAAATTTCGATGGTATTATTGATGGTACCGAGTTGCCGCAGGATCAAAATAATAAAAACTACCGAAGCTAAAAGCAGAAGTATTTTATAAATAAAAGCAGTTTTTTTGCTGGCCATTTATTTCTTTTTAATTAGAGTGATGAAAAGCTGCCGATCCCCTTTGCGATAACTAAACAATTGCGGCTCGTCAAAAGTATTCACCCCGCAGTCGTAGATATTGTCTCTCTTTACCCCAATTGATTCAAGCTCAAAGCCAAGTGCAGACGTTAGATCAAAATACATTTTGCCGGATTTTTTTGTAATATATGACTTGAATTTAGCAGGGGATTCGCGGACAAAGTCGTCCTTTACTTCGTAATTATCCGCTCGAATGTGCGCCCCAAAGAAAAAAACTAACTCAGAAGGGGAGAGAGACAATTTTTTAAGGCAGGCTTTAAGGGAAGTCGAAATTATTCCTTTTAGAAGCGAGCGCCAGCCAACATGAATTGCCCCAATAGTCCCCCGCTTTGGAAAATAAAAGAAGAGGGGAATGCAGTCGGCCGATTTTATAAAAAGAATTAAATCCTCTGAAGTGATCAAGCCATCATAACCTCTGTAAGTTCCCGCTTTGGAAATTATTTTAATTTTATTTGAGTGGATCTGCTGGGAGTAGGCGATGGGGGATTTGCGGGTGGAACGCAAACCTTCCCCCGCTACCTTGTGTAAAAATTTTGGTAAATTGCGATCAATATTCTCCCTATCCATCGATCCATCGGCTCTTTCGCTTGAAATAATTTGAACGCCAGAGAAGACTTTTGGAAGTTTATATTTCACTTCCCTCCTTCGAGCGATACTGAAGCGCCTCGGATAAATGAGAAATTAAAATATTTTTGCTTTGCTCTAAGTCGGCAATCGTCCGAGCAAGTTTTTGAATTTTAATAAATTGACGCATTGAAAAATCGAGTTTTTCGGCAGCGTCCTCGAGGAATTTCTCAGAGTTTGCATCGAGCGGTCCAACGATAAGAAGTTCTTTGCGCGAAAGTGCGCTATTTAATTTTCGTCTTTTGAGAAAATTTTGCGACCGGTCTAGGGCGATTTTTCTGGCTTCCTCGACTCTTTTTCTTACAAGACTCGAGGACTCTTCGTTTGACTTTGACTTTATTTGCTTGAGCGGAATTTTTTCAACTTCCAGATGAAGGTCGATCCTGTCTAACATCGGCCCAGAAATCTTCTTGGAATAGGCGGTTATTTGGGGCGAACTGCAGGAGCATTCTCTCTTGGGATCGCCAAGGTATCCGCAGGGACAAGGATTTTTGGCGGCAACCAGCATAAAATCGGCCGGATAGGTAATTGAACCTTGAGCTCTTGAAATCGTAACTAATTTATCTTCAAGCGGCTGGCGCAGGGCTTCTAAAACCGAGCGTGGAAACTCTGGAAATTCGTCCAGAAATAAAACGCCTTTGTGAGCTAAAGACACAGCGCCGGGCTTGGGATTGGTTCCCCCGCCGATAATTGCAACGGCGCTTGTTGTATGATGAGGCGAAAGAAAGGGACGGGAATTGATAATCGGCCTATCTTCCGACAAGAGGCCGGCAACCGAATAAATTTTGGTAACTTCAAGCATCTCCTGCTCGTTTAACTGGGGCAAAATCGAAACAATACTTTTGGATAAAAGAGTTTTCCCGCCGCCGGGGGATCCGTAAAATAAAATATTATGCCCTCCGGCGGCGGCAATTTCAAGCGCCCGCTTGGCCATAAACTGGCCTACAATATTTGCAAAATCATATTCGTCAAAGTCGTTTTTGTATAAAATTTTTGGTTTTTTTGTTTTGGTGAAAAAATCCTTTTCTTCGGCCAATGCCTTAAAAAGATCGGTGAGAGAGTGGGGTGCAAACACCGAAACGCCTTCAATTAATTCAGCCTCGATGATATTTTTGTCGGGAATTATTAAATTATAGTTTTTATTTTTTGCAAGCTCTGCCGCTTGAATCACAGTTTTAACCGGTTTGATTTCGCCCGATAGAGAAAGTTCGCCGAGCAAAATTGTCCTCTTTAATTTCTCGGCATTTATCATACCGGTAGCTGAAAGAATGCCAATTGCAATCGGCAGGTCATACAGCGGACCTTCCTTTTTCTGATCGGCCGGAGCTAAATTTACAATTATTTTTTTATCCGGAAAATCCAAACCTGAATTTTTGATTGCCAAGCGAACCCGTTCTTTTGCCTCTTGCACCGCTTTATCTGCTAAACCGACAATTTGGAGCGAAGGAATCCCCGCTCCGACATCAACTTCAACTTCAACCAATTTTGCATCGAGCGCGTGGGCATAAGTTGAATAGACTTTTGATAGCTTGCTCATTTAAGTTTTTTTATAAAATCTCTTAGTTTACCTAACAGACTCTGTCTTTTTGACTCGTCTTCCGCAATTAATTCTTTAATTTGACCAGATGGCTCCGGTTCACCTGTAGCCTTTTCTATTTTTCTACGATATGTGGACTCACCAACTTTATCGAATGCCGTTTGAAGCACAGGAATATATCTTTCTAAGACTGAGCTTGTAGATCCGTCGGTATGGAGCATTAAAAGACCTCCCGGCTTGGTTAATAAAGCTATCTTGGTAGCTTGACGAGAAAACTCGTTGTAGTTCTTGGTTTCTGGTACCTTACCAGCCGCCTGTTGGCGGATGGGATTTTCATAGGTAGTTAATCCACCAATATGTTGTAAGACATTATTGCAAGACACAACATCGCTAGTCGCCACAAGAGATGCATCCTCTGTATAATCTTCAACGGCTGTTTCTAAGTGAGAACTCGTTGCATCCGAAAGTGACTGATCAACAAATCTCCGAGCTTCGTGATTGAATTCGTATTCACCGGTTTGTTGGTTTATTTCGAAGTTTTGGGGCCATGTTGGCTTGGGGGCTAATGGCACTGGTTTCATCTGGGCCCTCTGCTCTTGGTCCAAGAATGCGCCTCCCAACTTAATTCCCGTAGGGGACTCATACGTTCTCCCCAGTGAAACGACGGGGCGTATTTTTGACATTGGTCTAATATCGACCATAATGAATTTTGCACCAACTAATGCACCTTGCTCCTGCAATACCGCAGCATAAGAATATGGCTCCTCCATATTGCCAATACCTATCAAAGTTATATTTAAAGGTTGTTTAGATTCCACCACCCTAGCCGCTTCAGCCCTTAAAAGTGGAATATCTTTTTCGTAACGAAAAACCTTAGATCTATCTAGTTGAGCCTGAACTGGCTTGTACTCAAGCTCAGCCAAATATTGATCACTATAAAACTTGGGCCTGGCTTTCTGCCCGTTTGGTTCTGATTCCATGCTTAAATCTTAGACTGAAATTGTTGATATGTAAACGCAGCATTTATTTTTAATCTGTTTTTTGGTATATTTCGGCGGATGAAAAAGAAAGTAGTATTTATCCTAGGCCCAACTGGTTCCGGCAAAACCGCATTAGCAGTCGAACTTGCCGAAAAGTTTAATGGCGAGATTATTTCGGCTGACTCAAGGCAAATTTTTACAGGTCTCGATATTGGAACCGGAAAAGATTTAGACGAATACGGCAACGTCAAATACCACTTGATTGATATTTGCATGCCCGAGCAACTCTATACTCTTTTTGACTGGCTTAAAGGAGCGCGACTGGTATTAGATGATATTTTCTCTCGAGGAAAATTGCCGATTGTTGTAGGAGGAACAGGGCTTTATGCGAAAGCTCTCAGAGAAGGCTTCGAGCTTATAAAGTCCAAAATTCAAATTTCAAATTTCAAATCAAACCTAAAATCCAAATTTCAAAGGTCCAAACTGGATAAATTGCCACTAACTGAGCTTGTCCAAATTATTAATGAGCTGAAAATAAACACTAAAAATTTGGATATGAAGAACCCGAGGAGATTGATTCGGGCGATTGAAAAAGCGCAAGAGGGGATCAAAACAGACAAAAAGAAACCTGATTTTGAAAGTTTAATTTTAGCGATCGATTTGCCCAGAAAAAAATTATACGAGCGAATTGATAAGCGGGTTGACACTAGGTTTGAAAAACAGGGAATGCTTGAAGAGGTTGCTGGATTGCTAAATAGCGGAGTATCCGAAGATTGGCTATCCAGCTTGGGACTCGAATATAAATATATAAGCAAATATCTAACGCAAAATTTTCAATTTTCAATTTCCAATTCATCAATATTCAAAACAAACGAATTCAAAAAAATGGCACAGGAATTGAAGTATAAAACTCACGCTTACGCTAGACGACAATTGACTTGGCTTAGGAAACAAGAGGGGGTTATTTGGGTCAAAGGTGCAAAAGAGGCCGAAAAACTAGTTGATGAATTTATAAAAGTGATATAATAGCCTCAATGAGAAGATTTTTGATTGCTTTATTTCTGGTAGCTTTGCCGGGTACTGCCTTTGCCCAAACACAAGTGACCGAACAGCCGATCGGCACCTGCATGCAGTTGGAAGGAAGCCAAGGGTATTACCAAAAACTCTCCGACGGAACTTGGGCGGCCCCGTCAGATAAATTAAACTCTTGCCAAGGCGGGCTTAGCAATATTTTGACTTTGGGCAACTTAACCAACCAATATCAATATGGCTCGACTTTGGGTCAGATGACCTATCAGCAGTGGCTGGCAAAATGCGTTTTTATGAACACTCTTTTGCCGCTTGCCGAGTGCCAAGGTTTTAATCAATTATACGGAAATTACTCTGGCCAACTCGGCTCTGTAGGCAATCTGCTTAGTTATCCCCAGCTTGGACGAGACTATATAGCGATTAACACCGGCAATGTGTCGCTCGGAGTGGACCTTTCAAGCTCTACCAATAAATGGCGCGATATTCTCGTCGGGGTCGGTATGGGCTGGCTCTTGGATAGGCTCACAAGTTGAGCTCTCGCTGCGCTAAACACCACGCTTTTGTAGTTCGTGATATAAATCCATCCAAGATTTGATATCTAGATCCTCCGGCCTTAGATTCGAGTCGATTCCTGTTCTTTTCTCTATTTCGATCGCCTCGTCTTTGGGAATTTTGTAGGTGGAAAACAAGGAATTTTTGAGTTTTTTGCGCTTTCCGGCAAAAGAGGTTTTGAGCATTTTCATAAATAATTTGACGTCCAGATCGGGTTTTTTGATATTTGAAATTTCCAAAACGCAGGAGTCAACTTTCGGAGAAGGGTAAAATTGATTTTTGGAAACCTTATCGATGATTTTTGATTTCCCAAATAGCTCAACTAAAATCGTCAATATCCCCCTGTTTCGCTCGCCCGCTTTTGAGCTTAATCTTTGCGCAACTTCTCTTTGGAGCATGACGATGATCGTCTCGGGCAAAGTGGGGCAGGCGGTTAAAAGCGAGGTAATCACCGGAGAGGAAATATTATAAGGAAGGTTGGCAACAACTTTTAAAGGAGGGGGGGCTTGGAGAGAGGGGATCAAAACCAGTGCATCTTGAAGAATAATTTTAACTCTCTTGTTGCTGATTTTTTTCTTTAAATAGGAAATAAATTTTTCATCTTTTTCGCAAAGAATAATTGTTTTGGCAGGAGAGGCGATAAGGCTTTCGGACAAAATACCAAGACCCGGGCCAATTTCTAGCACCGTATCATCTCTTGTAAGCTGAGCGGCTTCGACCATCCGGTCGGCGACTAATTTATTGGTCAAGAAATGCTGGCCGAGCGATTTCTCGGCAGAGAACTTTCGATATTCTTCGACTAATGATGATTTGTTGCTCATTTTTTTTACATAATATAACTGCGTATGTTTATTTTAACAAAATATTCCTTTTTCGGAACCGGCCCCTCTCAAATTCCAGCGATTTTCGGGGGCGCTACACACTCGGCTTTTCAGTCCTTCGCTTTGCTCAGGACACCAAGCTGAAAAGCCTCCGTGAGTTTCCTCAAAAGAAATATTTCGTTCTTCACCATCTATTGCTTAATCCGTGTGAAAAGCAATAAGCGGTGGTGTAGATTTGGGCGGTAGGATCGCTCCAAGAAGCTCCGCCATAACCGGCTTTTGCCGAGGCGCTTGCCCAAAAGTCGCCGTTGTATTGAAATAGGCCGTAGTAGCCGTCGGGATTTACACTTGAGGCATTTCCGTTCGATTCTTTCATCATGAGAGTGCAAAGAGAGTTGGCGTCAACTGAATATTTAGCGGCCGCAGACGAGACAATGTCGTTGTACCTGCAGCGGACAGTGATGATCGGCCGTGTACCGACGCTTACAAGTTGATCTTGGGGTTTTTCAACGATCTCTCTGGAAATTAACTTTTTTTCGACTTCTTTTCCGTTCTCGCGACGAACCCGGTAGAGGAGTCGTTCGCGGCCATTTTTTCCGATCTTGGTAACTTTTTGAACTCCTTTATTTATTTCCGGGTCATCGGATTTTTTTTCTCGGTAGGGGACCGATTCAAATTCTTCGATTTCAGCGAGAGAAACTCGGGTGATTTTAATTAAATTGCCGCCGAGAGTGGGGGCAGGAGTATCGATGGAGGGAGAAATTATATCTTCTTTTGCTAAGACAACTCCCCCGTCCGCGAGAATGTCCCCTACTCTGCGCTTAAAAGAATAGAGCGCTAATTGATTGGACTGATCTTCTATTAAATATTTCGGGGCTTCAAAGACGGCGGTGATGCTTGCCGGTGAATATCTCGGATTTACCAAATTGACCACTTTGGCGTTTGGCGTGATGAGCTCGGGCAGATTAACTTTCCCGGGAGCAAAATTATAAATCATCTTCGGCTCGACGACTATGTCATCATCAGAAAAGTTAGCAAGTTCGATCGCTCTCCCCTTCAAATACTTGTCATCGACAGCGTGAGCTTTGGGAATAAACAGAAACGCTCCCAAAATTAAAGGGAAAAAACTACAGATCAATATTTTCAATTTCATTTTCGGGTAACTCCTTTAGAAATCTTGAAGGCTGGGAAAGCTGAAGCTGGCCATACATATATTTGCTTCGGGCATAAGTAATATACAGCCGTTCCATTGCCCTTGTCATACCAACATAAAACAAACGGCGCTCTTCTTCAAGCTCGACCTCTTCGAACTGCGCTCTAGAATGAGGAAAAACTCCCTCTTCCAAGCCGGAAATAAAAACAACCGGAAACTCCAGACCCTTTGAGGCATGAATTGTCATTAAGGTAATGTAATCCCGTTCTTCCTCGAAAGAGTCTATATCGCTGACCAGTGCGACTGATTCCAAAAAATCGCCAAGCGCCTCGAAAGTTGAAGCGGCGTTTTTCAGCTCCTCGATATTTTCAAGTCTGCCTTGGGATTCAATTGTCCCGTCGGATAGAAAGTCTTTGTAGCCGCTTAAATTCATAACCGCATTAACCAGAAGATCCGGTTTTTGATTTAAAGAAATTTTTTCTTTTATCCGGTCGATAATTTTTAAAAATGCGGAAAACTTCGGATTATCTTTGGCGGCGGACTGATTTTCCAAAATTTTTTGCAAGGTTTTTTCGCCAATTCCCCTCGGCGGGATATTCACTATCCGAGAGAGCGAGACAGTGTCTTTAGAATTCGTGGCAAATTTTAAGTAGGCGAGCACATCTTTAATTTCTTTTCTTTCGTAAAATCTGACTCCGCCGATGATCCGATAGGGAACTCCCCTCCTCATGAGCGACTCCTCAAAAGCGCGCGACTGGGCATTAATTCGATATAAAATGACAAAATCCCTAAGCCCTCTCCCCTCTCCGATTTTGAGCGATTGAATTTCATCCAAAATAAATTCAATTTCTTCATTTTTTGTCGGCGAGCCGAGTACTAAAACCGGCGAGCCGCCGGAGCTTTTGGTAAATAAATTTTTATCGGTCCTTTTTTCGTTGTGCTTGATCACCTCTTGGGCTGCGAGCAAAATCGGGGATTTCGAGCGGTAATTTTCCTCAAGATAAATAATTTTTGCCTTAGGATAATCTTTTTTGAAATCAAGAATATTTTGAAATTTTGCGCCACGGAAAGAATAAATCGACTGCCAGTCGTCACCGATGGCAAAAATATTTTTGTTTTTTTCGGCCAATAATTTCAAGAAAATATATTGCGAGTGGTTCGTATCTTGATATTCATCAACCAAAATATATTTGAATCTTTCTTGAAATAAATCCAAGACCTCCGGAAATTTTTTGAAAAGCTCGACTGTTTTTGTGATCAAATCGTCAAAATCAAGAGCATTTTGTTCGGATAATTTTTTCTCATAAATTAAATAAACTTCGGCGACTTTCTCCTGAAAATGGTCAAAGGCGAAAGCCTTATAACCTTTGGCATCAATCAACTCGCCCTTGGCGCCGGAAATGTAGGCTTGGATAGCTCGAGGGTTGTATTTTTTTTCATCGATCGCCAAGGTCTTCATAATTCTTTTGATTTGCCTCAAAGAATCATCCTGATCATAAATGGAAAAATCTCTGTCGAAGCCAAGCCTGTGGATTTCGCGGTGCAAAATTTTTACACAAATAGAATGAAATGTGCCAAGCCACGGAAGCGACGCTTTCGCGAAGAGCAAATTTTTATTTAGCAAATTACTGACCCGGTCGCGCATAACGCCTGCCGCTTTGTTGGTGAAAGTTACGGCTAGAATATTTTCCGGACGAACTCCTTGGGAGATCAGATAAGCGATCCGGTGAGTCAGGGCTCTGGTTTTGCCGCTGCCGGCTCCGGCCAAGATCAAAACCGGCCCTTCGGTAGCTAGAACCGCCTTGCGCTGCTCGGAATTTAAATTCTCTAAAACATCCATGACATATAGGATATCAAGAGGACTGGGCAGTTGCAATTTCGATGAAGTTCGTCGATAATTAAATTAATGAGTGATTTTAATCGTGATGCTCCTAGGTCTTTGGTTAGCCTGGTTTGGTCGGTTGCCGCCATACTGGGCGTGTTTTTGGCGGTGATTGTCTCTTCATTTTTTGTTTTGAAATATTACTTTCCCGTTTCGGCTGACAATGCTGACTTGAAGCCAGTAACTACTACCGGGAAATGTTCTGAAGGGGAAAGCAGGGTTGCTATTCATAATTATCCCGGGATAACGGCAATTGCAAAAGCATATCCGAAGTTAAATCCAGCCGACTATCAACACGGCCCTGTCGAAAAAGCTCTCGGCGGATATTACCAATGCTCGATGATTTGTGTGCCAAATATTGACCAGGCAAAACCAATTAATGACCAAGCTAACCTTGGAATAATCGGAAAATATCTCGAGGGAGGTACGGTTGGCGGAAAACCGATGGTTTTTGCGAAATCAGGAGATGAGTTTGTTGGAATGGTGAAGACTGCAAAAAAAACTGAAGAATTAGAGGCACTAAAGCGAGTTGTCATAATGCCTTACAGTAAAGATATTTGTGCCGGCTACGCTCAGGGAAAAGGCCAGAGCGTGGATTATGCTGAGATTAAAGTAAAGAGCGGGGCTGTAAAGATCGAAGAGCCTAATGAGACCGTGAAGCAAGCCGAAGAAGCGGCCAAAAAACGAGAGGAAGCAGCCGAAGCCGCGAGACAAAAGGCAGCCGAAGCGGCAAAGCAAGAAGCTCCCTCAACAAGCGGCCCTCAACCAATTGCAAAAGATCCTGGAAAAGTCACGATAGCTACCAATAAAGATGAAAGTGAAAGCAGCAGCGCTGACACGGAAAACCAAGCTAAAGCTAGAAGAGACTTAGGTGAGTGTATTTATAATGCGAAACTCATAAATAACAAGATCACGGCGAATACTGCAATTTGGAGGGCAGCCGGTATTCAGAAACACGACTTGTGGTCAAGTTATACAACCCTTGAGGGTCTATATGGCCGATGGAAAACAACAAAAGACCCCGTTGGAGATCTTAAGATATGCGTCAAGCTTAGAAAAAATTATAATAAAATGAATGATGTTTACGAAGAGTACAGGAGCAAGAGTTCAAGTGGGTCGGAAGACGAAGGATGCCGGGAGGTTTCGAAGCCTCCCTCCTCCGGTGAAAGCGCTACCTCACAAAGATCCTGGAATGATTGTGTTAATAGTTTTTGGAATACTCCGTTTCTGGGATTATCGACCGTGTATGCAAATCAAGCTTGGCAAACGCATGCGAGAGGCTCAAGATTATATGCCACGTGGGTGAAAATACAAAAGAGTAATATTTTTTGGCAAGAAAAGTTTTGGTCAATGAATGCAAACGGCAAGTATTATTTTTACAACAGCGAGAAAGCAAAATGGATGACTTATGTCAAACGAGGAAGTCAATATTCCGGGGGCTACCCAGATTATATGCCTGGCCCATTTACCGAAAAATATATATTTGATTGAGAGTTGATATCGTAATAGCTTAAGTCAATATCTTCTCGATCTCTTTGCGCTCTAGGGTTTCTTTTTTGAGCAAAGCTTCGGCAAGTTTCACAAGTTTTGTTTTGTACTTCGTGAGGGTTTGTTTGGCTTTGGTTTCAGCCGTTCGGATGATCTTCTCAACTTCTGTGTCTATTTGAGAAGCGGTCTTCTCTGAGACGTTTTTGTGCTCGGTAAGCTCTCTGCCTAGAAATACGAGTTCGTCTTTTTGGCCGACGACAACCGGACCGATCAGATCGCTCATACCATAGACCTGAACCATATCCCGGGCGATTTTAGTTGCCCGCTCAAGATCGTTTGAAGCACCGGTCGTGAGCTCGTTGAAAATCATTTTCTCGGATACTCTGCCGGCTAGAAGCTCAGAAATATCATTTTGAAAATATTCTCTTGAGCGCATATATTTGTCTTCTTTAGGCATATTCCAAGTATATCCAAGCGCCATTCCCCTTGAGATAATTGAAACTTTTTGAAGCGCCTGGTCGTCTTTGATCGCCCAGCCGACTATCGCGTGGCCGGCTTCGTGGTAAGCGGCAATTTTTTTCTCGTCAGGACTCATAACTTTGCTTTTTCGCTCGGGCCCAAGCGTTACTTTTTCAATTGCCTCAAAAATATCTTTTTCGGTGATGGATTTTTGGTCGCGACTGGCGGCTAAAATCGCTGCTTCATTCATAACATTTTTCAGGTCTGCCCCGCTCATACCAACCGTGTTGGAAGCAATCCGCCCCATATCAACGCCCTTTTCGATCGGTTTGGTCGATGAGTGAATTTTGATAATTTCTTCCCGCTCTTTCTTGTCCGGCAAGCTCAGTGCAACTCTTCGGTCAAACCGTCCAGGTCGAAGTAGCGCCGGGTCAAGAACGTCCGGTCTGTTGGTGGCGGCGAGAAGAATAACTCTTGTGTCGGTATCAAAGCCATCCATTTCAACCAAAATTTGATTGAGGGTTTGCTCTCGCTCGTCATGGCTTCCGCCTAAGCCTGAGCCGCGCTGGCGGCCAATTGCATCAAGTTCGTCTATGAAAATTACGCACGGGGCATTTCTTTTGGCTTTATTAAACATATCCCGAACTCTGGAGGCTCCGACTCCGACAAACATCTCAACAAATTCGGAAGCGGAAATTGAAAAGAAAGGGACCCCAGCTTCACCGGCAACCGCTTTGGCCAGAAGAGTCTTTCCCACCCCGGGAGCACCAATTAGAAGAACGCCTTTGGGAATTTCCGCGCCGAGGTTTTTGAACTTAAGCGGATTTCTCAAAAATTCGACAACTTCGTAAAGTTCTTCTTTCGGCTCTTTAAGTCCGGCGACATTTTTAAAGGTAACTTTGTTTTTGAGATTGGCTAATCTTGCCGTGCTTTTTCCAAAACTCATGGCTTTGGCGTTTGCACCCTGGGCTTGGCGAAGCATGAAATAAATAAATCCTCCAAGCAACAAGAACGGCAAAATCACACTTAAAAAAGTTGGCCAAAATGAACCTTTGTCTGGATTTTTGACATCTATATCTACTTTTTCGGGAGTAATTTCATAATCAACTAGAGAAATTCCTTCCTCTTTATAAGTCTGAAAAATTCTGCCGTCTTTGAGATTAGCAGTAACCTTGCTGCCCTCAACTTCGATCTTATCTACATTTTTCCCTTTTACCTCATCAGAAAGCTCGGTTAAACTGACTGATTCCGGTTTTTTAACAAATAACTGCCCGAAATAACTATATAAAGAAGCGGCAATTAAAATTGTTATGAGTATCGTTGCGATGGTTTTGATCGTGTTTTGATTCATAGCTTTCACAAAAGGTTAATTTTAAATGTCGAAATGGCCTGCCACCCGTAGCCTTCTTGTCCTTCCGTCTTGTCCCTCGTAGCTCGAAGAGCGAAGTGGGAAGCTTTAGCGAAGGTGGAGGCGAAGTGGTGGCCTGCCACCCGTAGCCTTTGGCGAAGGGTGGTGGTAGTAGGAGGGATTCGGTCACCGGTCAAAATCTGCTGATTTTGCCGTCGACCCCGCCTCGGCCCGTCGGCCTCCGGCTTTCGAATCTTCTGTCCACCCCCAAATAATTTTTCACCAGGGCAAGCCCTGCTGAAAAATTCTGGTGGTAGTGACAGGATTCGAACCTGTGACCTAAGGGTTATGATTCCTTCGCTCTAACCAACTGAGCTACACTACCATACACTTAAGAAAAAGTCACTAGATTTTCTAAATTATTTTACTATCTGCAAGAGCGGAAGTAAAGAGAATGGGTAGTAAAAAAAGCGGCTTGCCGCTTTCAAATCCTGCCTGCGCCCAAATATCTGGCCTGCCAACCGTAGCCTTGCGCGAAGTGGTGGCCTGCCAACCGTAGCCTTGCGCGAAGGTTGGTTGCAGGGGGCGGATTTGCCATCGAGTCCTCGCCTGCTGGCTCGGCTCTCCGGCCAGTCTCGCGCCGTCGCGCTCCGACTTTCAAATCCTGCCTGCGCCCAAATATTTTCGTCTCGACCACTTCGTGGTCGTGACGAAAATCTGGTTGCAGGGGGCGGATTTGAACCGCCGACCTCGAGGTTATGAGCCTCGCGAGCTACCAGACTGCTCCACCCTGCGATACATTTATATCAAAAAACAGCACCTGGGTCAATCTATCTTTAGCACAAAACTAGCACTTTTTATCTAGGGCAATATTTACAAGCGTGTCGGCTTCAAGATTATGCTCCCGTTTCACGGCGGTGAAATTACATCCTCCACCAATTTCCACAATAAGATCCTGAATTTCAAGATAAATGGCCTTCAAATTAAGATCTTTTACCTTGTAAATCCCCATTAGTTGTCTTACGACAAGTTCGGAGTCGAGAATAAATTCAAGATCACATCTGCCCTTATTTTTTTTGACCCATTTTAGGGCCTCGAGAACTGCCGAGTATTCAGCAATATTGTTGGTGGCTCTACCGATACATTTGGAAATTTCCTTAAGCTTTTTGCCATCTTCAAAATCAAATATAACAACCCCAACCGCAGCTTCTCCCGGGTTGCCTCTTGAGCCACCGTCTGTAAATATTTTTAATTTCATTTTGTGTTTTCAACTTTATCATAAGGATAAAAAATTCCCAAATAATCTCCCCCTAAATAATTATATTTAGCCGTCGCCACAAATTTTGTCCCTTTGTAATTTCCAACCGATTCGATAATTAATGTTCCAGGAGGATCTTGGGAGGGAGAGATAATTCCGGAAGAAGATTTTGCTTGAGTTTTAACAAAGACTAAATCACCATCTTTTGAAATACTACATCCTATCTCCAGCAAACACTTCGAATTGGACATCGAGCAGTTCTCTAAAGAGCTGACTGTTATTTGATGATCTTCTGACGATTTCGCTTCACCTCGAGAGATAATTCGGTCGTTATTTGATTTGTCGATTAGTTGATAGGAGATTGTTGCAAAAGCGGAGCCGTCGCCCTCTCTTTCTAGCTTATTATTTCTGCTTTTAAATAAATTAGAAAATTTTATCTCAATTTTGGTTGGCTTGTTTTTTTGTGAAACCGAATTAAACAAATAGGTTAAATCGACATGCAGCTTATCGCCATCTTCAAGAAGAAGTGCTTTCTGAACTTTAGCTTTGTCCGCGCTGTCCAGCCAGTCTGATTTGCTAAAATCCTCCCCGTAGCTTATGGAATCCATCTTCACCCTGACGTCATATGACGCTTTGCCTGATTTTAAATCAAGTTTTCTCGTGACCGGTTTTTTCGTAAATAATTCTTCTTCGCTGTTTCCTGAAACTGCCTTTTTGTACCTTAAGAGTCCGTCTTCAATTCCACCAAGTGCCGCCGATCTTGCTATTTGAGAATTATTGTCTTTAAGTACTTGTCCGATAGTCGATTGGCTGGAAAGAGCGCTGAGTGTTAAAACCATTGCCAAAATAGCACCTGATAACAAAGCAATTAAGACTGCGGATGATTTGGCTTTATTCATAGACTTTAGCCTCCCTTAGAAAAAGACGCGAGGAAATATTATTGCTCTGGGGTGAATAAATAAAATCGTCTACCTCAAGGTCATAAGAGTTTTTAGAGGAAGGATTTTCTAAATATTTTTGAACTTCGGCAATTTTAAACGGGTTCGATATATTTAAATTTGGCTCGGGCGTTGAGCACGAAGATAAACTTCCAATGAGATCTTTATCGATAATCGCCTCTATATTTGCGCCATCTCTAATCTCGTCAATTTTATCGGTTTTTGTTGAACCATATTCGTAAAAAGTTCTTCCATTTTCCGCCACTTTCATAACCAAAGATAGATCCTGCTCTGAGTTTTTTTCGCTCTTTAGGGCTAAAAAGCCGGTGAACTCACCCCGTTTCCCCGGGAGCTTATCTATTTCTTTAATAAAATAACCACCTCCTTGTTTTTCGATAGCAAAAATTGACGAGGAAGAAATATCCGCCCGAGCATAGGAGCTAAGGATTGTATTTTCGATCTCGCGGCGACACTCGTTAGCAGAATTTAGAGATTCAACATTTTTGCCCTTTTGATTCATTGAAATTAAAACGTTGACAGCACTGAATGCCACAACGACAAAAATCAAGGTTGAGAAAAAAATTTCTAAAGTTGATGTAATTTTTGTTTTTGCCTTCATAGATGGTTGGTCAAATATTGATTGACCGAATATGTTCTTATGCCATCAGGTTCATTCCAATAAATCTCAAGGTAAACCTGCCTGCAATCGCTTTTATCGACAATCGAATTATCGGATGTGTCGCAAGATGCTTTTTTGACCTCGGTTTTTATTTTAAAGAAATTATCGGCCAAATTCTCTAATTTCAAATAATTATTATTTATTGACTTATAGCTTCCGGATGATTGAGTGGAGACCATATCGAAAAAAGGAAACTGGTTTTGGGGATAGGCGTCCATAATTGTTTTTTTGCAAGATTCGCCTTTTTCAGTGGAAAAGCAATCGACGGAAATGACTTGACTGGCTTGGTCTGTATCGCCAAATGAAACTCTGCCGACAGCTTTGAGAAGAAAAATTCTTGAAATAAAATCGTCGGCAATTTTTTCGGCTACTTGGCGATGGGCATTTTCTCCGACAACCCGATTTGCATTTGCCCCCAAAAGAGCCATCGCAACAACAAAAACAATCACGATAGCTGAACCAATAATTGCTTCGATCAGACCAAAAGATTTGAGTCTCATTTTACCTACGTAGAAGCTCTAAAATAACAAGCGTTTGGATCTTTGGTGAGATAGTCTTTTATGATCTCCGGAATATCAGCTCCATCGGTATTGCATTTTGCCCTGCCCGACTCTAGCTTTCTTAAAACTATTGCGGCTTGCTGGCCGTCGTTGGAGTAAATATAAACATAATCATAATCGGGTGATGTTTCTTTGGATAACTTTGTAACCTTATCTCCGAGAGTAACCTGCAGAAAGGCATCGTTGTCCTTGCCTATTACGACAGAGCTGTAAGCCGTAGAGCCATCGGCTGATTGCGGCAGAGGATAAGTGCGAAAATTACTTTTATAATACTCCTGCATACTCTCGTAAATTGCATTTAGTGAGCTGATTCTTTCATTGTCCCTCTGATTTTTAAAAACCTTACCGAACATCATCAAGGATGCACCGGCCAAAACGAGAATAAGACCAATAACAACGCTCAGATCAACAAGGCTAAATGACTTTAATCTTTTCAAATTCCTCCTTAATACAAACCGTGCAAAGATTTTAGAATCTGACCCCCGAAAATTATCCCTACAAGACAGCCAAATGCCAAAAAAGGGCCAAACGGCAAATTTTTCTTACTCGGATTCACCTTCAAATAGATTATACCAAATAAAGAACCAGCCAAAAAGGCGCAAAGAATTGTAATCAAAGAATATGGATACCCCGACAATGCTCCCGCTATCGTTGCAAACAAAACGTCACCCCAGCCCATCCATTTCTCTCGAGATAAAACCACCAGCACCAGTGGAATCGAGACAGTTGATAACAGGGCAAAAGCCAGCGATAAGCAGTCAAACTTGAGCAGTCCATAAGTTATGGATATCAGCACGCCGAGCGCAAGAAGCCACCACTCAACCTCCTGCTTTTTGATGTCAATCACCGAAGCGAACATTAAAATAATTAACCCGAGAAAAAACAGCACATTGACTGCGGAAAAAGTTAAATATCCATCCATTATTAATTTATTCGGGGCAGGCTGACGGCTCGGTTTTTTCTAAGTTCGATACGCTCTTTTCAGAAGATGCTATCCAGCAAAGCGATTTATTTTTGGCTGATTGACCAACTATAAGATAAGAATTTTCGCCTGTTGCTCTGATTTTTATATAATGTCCGGTTGAATCAACCAGCTCCGCCGGCAAGATAGGAGTTGGAGATTTTGAACTATCAAGCGTGGTATTAGCAGCAAAATATTCGTTCACATCACACCAGGTTCCAGGCAGATTGCAAAGCGGCAGATCATCCTGAAGATTAGTCTTTTTTCCAATGCGCCCCTCAAGCGCCATCTGCAAACTCGAAATCTGATCCCGAGTCCTTTTTTCTTTGGCCTTAAGAAGGGACTGCTTGGTTGAAGAAAATACGATCGAACCTACTATAAGAATAGCTAAAATCGAAATAACTAATTCGGAATTGATTGAAAATTTTCCTTTCACATTGCTCCTTTTAATTAATTCATGAACCTGTCGCTTGATAAATCGGGATGACAACTGCGAAAATAACCAGACCGATGGCGATAGCTACAACAACAAGCAAAATCGGTTCAAGCAGCGAGGTAATTAGATTGATATTTCTCTCGGATTGATTTTCAAAAAGTTCCGCCAGCGAGCCCATCACATCCTCAAGTTTTCCCGTCTGCTCACCGACAGCAATCATTTGACAAACCAACGGAGGAAATACATGGCTCTGTGATAGCGGCACGGACATCGGAACTCCCCTTTCAACCTGCTCTATAACTTTCGCTAATATCCGCTGTATCACTAAATTATCCATCACTTTGGCAACCAGTGCGATAGTTTTTAAATATGGAACTCCCGAACCCAGTAGCATTTGAAAAGTTTTTGCAAACCGAGCCATATAAACATTAATATACATATCTCTAATTATCGGGAGAGAAATAACCAGGCGGCTTAAAAACATTTTTCCCGAAGACGTGTGAAAAAACATTCTAAACCATAAAACCAATCCCAAAATTGCAACTATTAAAATATAATAATAATTGCCGACAAAAGAAGAAACATTCAGCAGCAACTTGGTCACGGCGGGAACGGCAATATTTGCGTTGAGCATGATCACTTGGACTTTGGGCATGACAAGAGCAGTCAAAAAAATTGTAACAACAATGAGCGCGCATAAGACAAAGACCGGGTAGGCAACGGCAGACTTAAGTGCTGATTCAAATTCATATTCTTTTTCCTGCCGATCAGCTAGATCCTTCAAAACTTCTTCTAGCTTGCCACTCGCCTCGGCCGCAGAGATAGAATAAATGTAAACCTCGTCAAAAATTTTTGGGGTTTTGGCCAGCGCTGTTGATAATTTTTCACCCTGCTCTAATCTCTCGACTATATCGAGAGAAACTCTCTGGAGATAATAATTATTGGTCTCCTGGGCAACGATTGTAAAAGCTTTTAAAAGGGGAACGCCGGCTTCGATCGTAGCGGCAAGAGAGCGGGAAAATAAAGCTTTGTCTTTCGAGCTAACAGAGCGAGAAGATAAAATTTCTTTTAGGTTCATCTAAAAAACCATCTGTTTGAATTGTCTCGGATCGCTTGCCCAAAGAAGAGCCTCTTCCAAGGTTACCTGACCCTTGGCAACATAATCGGCCAGTACTTGATCAAGTGTTATCATACCTTCATTAGCGCTAGTTTGAATTACTGATTGAATCTGGTGATCTTTGCCTTCGCGAATAAGATTTCTAATTGCCGCATTGGCAACCATAATTTCACAAGCCGGAAGTCTTCCCCGACCGGTAGCCTTGTGAATAAGTCTCTGAGAAACAATGCCTGCCAGTACATTTGCCAGCTGCTGGCGAACTTGAATCTGTTGATTTTTGGGAAAAGCATCGACAATTCTCGATGGAGTCTGAGCGGCTTCATTTGTGTGCAAAGTTGTAAAAACTAAATGGCCAGCCTCAGCAATGGTTAAAACAGCATCAAACGTCGCCAAATCCCTCATCTCGCCGACAAAAACAACATCGGCATCTTCTCTTAGGGCACTTTTTAAAGCCCGGTCGAAACTCATCGTATCTGTTCCATATTCTCTTTGAGAGATAATGCTTTTCCCGGAATTAAAGAGATACTCAACCGGATCCTCAATCGTGACAATATGTCGGGAAAAATTTTGGTTAATATATTCGATAAGCGATGCGATCGTAGTTGATTTACCCTGTCCGGTTGGACCGGTAACTATTAAAAGACCCTTTTCTATATTGGCAAACTCTTGAATAATTGGCGGCAGCCCTAATTGATTAATACTCAATACTTTAGAGGGAATAAATCTGAAAGAGCCAGCTACCCTCCCCTGCTCGAAATAAATATTAGCTCTAATTCTCGATCCGTCAAAATTAAACGAGAAATCAATTTCCTTTTCCTGTTTTAAGACTTTGACTTGCTCGGGCTTCAAGGTTAAACCGATTAACGCTTCGCAGATTTCATCCGACAAGACGGATTCGCCGGCAACCGGTCTTAATTTTCCGTCAACTCTAACTATTGGAACCTGTTTAGAAATAAGATGAAGATCGCTTGCTCCTTGTTTGATCGATTTTAGAAAAACTGATTTAAGACTTCCTATATAATCCATTTTTAGCCGTCCAGCGACGCGGTTGCACGAACCACCTCGTCAATAGTTGTTAATCCCTTCAAAGCTTTGATAAATCCATCTTGCCTCATGGTGACAAAGCCCTGCCCTTTGGCAACTTGAAGAATTTCTTGCTCTGATTTTTTATTTATTATCAAATCATCTATTTTATTATCCATTGTTAAAACTTCAAAAATTCCGATTCTACCGGAAAATCCATCCCTGCATTCCCCGCATCCTTTTCCTCGGTAGAAAATAAAGGGCATATTGATATTTAAATTTTCAAGCTCTCCCTTAATTTGTGCCTGGACAGCTGGGGATAATTGAATTTTTTCTTTACACTTTTGACAAAGTTTTCTCACCAGCCTTTGGGCCGTAACCGCTTTTAATGCCGAAGAAAGCAGGAACGGCTCAACCCCCAAATTAATTAATCGCGGCAGGGCCTCGCAGGCATCATTGGTATGAAGCGTGGTTAAAATCATTCTTCCGGTCAAAGCACCGTGGATAACTAAATCTGCCGTTTCCCTGTCTAAAATTTCGCCGACATAAATAATATTGGGGTCTTGTTTTAGGGCGCTCTTTAGCCCCTCGGCATATCCAAAACCGAGATGACCTTGAAGCTTGACCTGATTTATAAGAGGTAGTTCGTACTCGATAGTATCTTCAAGGGTAATAATATCGACTTCGGGTTTGTTAAGGCGATTTAAAAGTGAATACAAGGTTGTAGTTTTGCCTGAGCCGGTTGGGCCGGTAGCAATAATCACTCCATACGGCTCGCTCATCGCCTTTGTCAGACGATCATACCCCAATCCATCCAACCCCAAAGCCTGAAGATCCAAACGATTATGGGTTTTGGGCAGGAGTCTCAATGTAATTTTTTCGCCAAATATTGTCGGTAGGATCGCAACTCTAATATCAATCGCCTCTTCGCCAAGTGTTGCGTCGAGATGGCCATCTTGAGGAACCCGGTCTTCTTCAATTTTTAATTTTGACAAAACTTTAATTCTTGAGACGATACCGGCAAGCTGGTTATGGGAAAGTGAAATAATCTCTTCCATCATCCCGTCAACTCTTATTCTAACCCTGATGGTTTTTTCAAACGGCTCGATGTGAATATCACTCGCCTTTTTATTGATTGAAAAAACAATGATCGCACTGACTAATTTTTCCGGCAAATCACCGGCCGAATATGTTTTGATATCCTCAAGTGTAATTTGAGATTTGCCAAGCTCGGATGACAAATTTAGGGGTCCGCTTGTGTTGATCGAACTAACCGGACTTGATTGAATCTCGGAATTTTCCCCGGCATTCTGCGGTTGGGATGCACCTTTATATTTGTCAAGAATATTTGTAATTTCTTGCGGAGCACCATAAAAAAGCTCGACATCAATACCATTTTGAGAAAGATAATCGACAATATCCTGAATTTGTTCGCTTTCGGGATTGGAGCAGGCTAATTTCAACTTTCCCTCTTCAGTTTGAGCAAAAGGCACAACTTGATATTTGAGCTTAAGGTCATTGGGGATTTTTTCAAATACATCGCGGGGGATTTCAATTTGGTCAAGCTTCGGCGCATTTTGAAAAGTTTTTTTGCCGAGCGCTTGCTCTACTTGAGTTTTAGCTGCCATCATAATTTCAATTCTATATCCCAGCCTTTTGCCTAATTCTTGAAGCTGGCTTTTATTCAGAGCTAAAAATTTCCGCGGGTTTGTAATTGCCACCTGGAGAATTCTATGAGTCTCGTCAAGAAAATATGGGATGAAACCAGATCTTTTGGCTAAATCGCGGTCGATAATATCAAGCGCATTTGTATCAATTGAATTAATCTGGACAAATGGCACACCTCGAAATTTAGCATAGACTTCTGTAAGCTTAACATCTGAAACATTTGTTACTTCCAAGGCGTCAAAAATATCCTCGGGCGTCGGGTAATTTTGAAGGGCAGCAAAATCTTCCCGCCCGATGACACCGGCTTGATGCAGATGCTCCAGAAATTTTTCGTTTTGGATATTTTCCATACTATGCATTAATAATTATCAAAAGGATTTGTTCTTCCGATCTCGGAGTTATCGACTTGTTTTGGCAAGCTCCCATAGTTGTTCAGTCCAGAAGTATTATCAGTCACGGCATCGAGCTTTGTCGGATCAATTATCTCAACCGGCTCAACTTTAATTTTTGGCGGCCTTGAAAAGAAATAGATAGCGCCGATGATAATCACCAGGCTCAAGATGAATCCTCCAAAAAGAGATAATAGTCTATCTTTCATTTTGCCTCGCTTGTACTATTTGCTGGCGTTTTCGAAACTGTGGCGCTTACCTCAACGAAGAAGGGGAAGTTTAAGTCAAGGCTGGTTATTATTTCGTCATCTGACTTATTCATCGATAAATCCAAAACTTTAATCGGCCTTAGATTAGATTTTAGTTTGTTTATGAAACCGACCGAATTTTCAAAAGTTCCACGGGTAGAAATGCTGACCTGAAGACTGCCCTTGCCCTCGGGATTAACTTCAGCCGAAATGACCTGAAGATTTGAATCCGAAGCCGCGGAGGAAAGTTCAAGCAAAGCATCCTCTGCCCTGCCGGATGACGGCAGTGCAATTCCTAGAAGCTCGGCTTGTCTCTTGTACTGGCCGACCATCTCATTTAGCGCTGCAATATTATCAATCCTGAGTTTGCCTGTTTCATATTCAATTTTTTTGCTTTCTACTTGATTTGACAAAGTCTTCAATTGGCTAATTTTCGGAAGCAAATATAATATTAGCACGACAAGCGCCACAAACAGGAGAATCGTGGCAAATATGATGGCTGATTTTGATTTTTTATCAATCATTTTTTTCCTGCCTTATAGTCGCTAAAATCAACAATCAGCTCGACTGTAAAATCAATCGTGTTGTCGCCCGGATTTACATTTACATCGGAAAGCGAAGCTTTTTGAACACTTTTGATGTTTTGAAGCGACTTTAAAGATTTAGAAACATCTTCGAAATTGTCAGCCTCCATTGTGATCGCAACTTTGTTTGAATTTAAGGACAAATTCGTCCATTTAGAATTTTTGTATTGATTTGAGGCTAAATCGCTTAAAAACTTGCCCACATCAACCCGGCCAGAAAGAGCAACCTGAAACGCCTCGACTTGACTGGACAGATTCTCGATAGCCAAATCCTTATTGCCGGTTTGCGATTTCAGCGGCTCATTGACCTCTGTTTGAATTTTTTGCCCGTAAACCGCGAGTTGATTATTTTTGAATTTAATATTCGCAACTACTACAATCAGGCCGGCAAAAATTGCGATACATAAGCCAATCACAAAATAATAAGCTGAATCTTCAGGCTTTTGGCCCGCTCCCTCGACGCTCTCTTTTACATTTCTTAAAATTCTTTCCCTATCGTCAGCGTACAATCCCCTCCTTATTTGCGTCAAATTCCAAAAGAATTTTGACAGCATTTTGCCTTATTTAAATTCTACCATTTTGTCGGCCGACGGGCAATCATTTCTCTCAATTGAAAAAACGGGCCGAGTGGCCCGCCTTTCCTCTTAAGAGTCTGAGACTATTTATTATTCTTGTAGTAGCTATAACCGCCTATACCAGCCGCCAGAGCTAAAATAGCAATTAATATCCAGAGCCACAAATTACTAGTCTTTTTATTTTCCGTCTGTTCTCCTTTTACCTCCGGAGTCTCTGTTGTACTTGCAGCCACGCTCGGAGTGACCGATGGAGTTGGAGATTGAGAATCCGAGGTAGCTGGCGAAGATAAGGCTACAGCCTGACGAACAATTGCAGCAGATTGGCCTGAAGAGTCAGATGAAATAGAAGAAACTGTGGATTCTTGAGGAGTTTCCGCTTGGGTTGAAAAGCTCCTTTCAGTACTTACAGCGTCCGGCGAACCGTGAGAAACGGTGCGGAAATAGTAGGTTGTGCTAGAGTTCAAACCAGTAATTGTAACCGAGTGCGAAGTCGTCATTGTCGGATCTTCGACAGTTGAATAAGCATAGCCGTAGTTATCAGCAGCACCAAGGGCCGGGTGCGAAACAGTATCATAGATCACTCTTGAGGTAGATGGGTGATCGGTTGTCCATGTAATAGTGACCGAACTGTTTGTGATTGAAGATGTACTTTCGGAAGTGATAATCGGCCTAGAATCGACAACGTTAACCGTTCGCGTAACTTCGGTAGCCGGATTGCCAACCGAGTCAGTGTAATTATATCTGACAATATAGGTTCCAACGCTAGCGGTATTGACAGCGTCCCCGCTAACATTAGCACTTCCGCTTCCATCGACAGCGTCAGTCCAAATAGCTCCTTCTTCAGTATAGGTGCCATTGAGCTCGATTGCCGCAGGAGTTGTGCCATTTAAAGTAATAGTTGGTGCAACAGAGTCCCAGATAAAACCACCGGTAAAGGTTGACTCAACATTTCCGGCATTATCGCTCGCATGAGAGACAAGATTGTACGTTCCCTGCCCGCCGGCATCGAGTTGTGTCGCTGATAAAGCAACACTCCAATTATCTGTTCCAGTAGCTATGACCCCCGTACCTCCTGCGACAAAATCTGCCCCGTCAAAAACCTTTCCGTCAGGCGCGGTAATTATGACTGTGACATTGTTCAATCCGCTGGTAACCGAGCCAGGGTCGTTGGCCGTACCGCTAACTTGACCTGCCCATGTATTCGGGCCGTATGCTTGTCCCTGGTAGCTAGCTGCAATTATTGAGGTCGGAGTTGTTAGGTCGATTCTGACTTGATTTGTGGCAGTCTTAATTGCTTCGGCATTGCCAAGGCCATCAACTGAGAAATATTTGATGGTATAAGTTCCTTCGGCTACTACATTGATCGTGTTGCCCTGGGCTGAACTGGTGGTCGGGTCAGAGCCATCGGTTGTGTAATATGTAGTCGCGCAGCCGACTCCAGCGCCATCATTACAGGCCAAGTGAACTGCGACAGCTCCGTTATGCCACGAGCTATCAACGTCATCGACTGTCGTCGGGGCGGTTGTGTCGACAAACAACGAATCTGATTGATACGGACTCACTTCATAATTCTGGGCCGCATCATAAGCTCGAACTTCGATCAAGTGAGTTCCGTCGGTCAGCGGTCCTGGGGAAAAATGGAATCCTTCGATGGCGGTGTCAAACACGTCATCGGCACTTGCCGCAAACCAACTTCCGCCATCGACGCGGTAATCAACACCAGCAACATAAGTGTTTGATGAATCGGTTGCATAGCCGGTATAGGTTGGATTGTTATTTGTCGTCGGATTTGGTGAAGCCACATTCAAAACTGAAGTTGGCGCGGTCGTATCAACAGTCAAGCTCGAAGAAACTTCGCTCGAATAATTGCCTGCATTATCTTGCGCTTGAACAAAGAAATTATAAATTCCTTCGGTCAAATTGGTAGCTAAGCTCGTAACATTACCGATAAAGGTTAGGGCAGTCGGCACGCTTCCCGTAATTCGATACCAATATCCTGCCATGCCGGAACCACCGTCCGTTGCAGCAACCCAATTCCAGATTTGGCTCACAACATTGGTCGGGTTTGACAGAGAGGTTGTCGGCACACCGGGGTCAGTTGGCTCAATTGTATCGAGAATGATCGTATCGCCCACAGTACTTGAAATATTTGAAGCAGCATCGTTAAACCGCGCCTGAACCGTTCTCGTCCCTTGGGTTGAAGCTAGTACCCAATTTTTTGTTGTCGAATATGGCTCCCAGGCAGACCATGCACCGGAAGTTCCGTTTCGAAAACTCATTTGAACCACTCCGATATTATCGGTAGCGGCAAGAGTCAGTGTTACGTTCTGGCTTGTCGCGTATGTTGCCCCGCCATCAATAACAATTGACCCGACCGGTTTAACGTTATCCGTAACCGTAATTGTATATGGTCCGCTATCAGCCTCATTCCCGGCAGCATCAAAAACCCGTACGAAATAGATAATCGACGCTGTTGAGTTAAGCGGGATCGGTACGTTATAGGTAAAGGGCGAAGCGCTGCCACTCATGTCAACCCACCCCGAGCCGTAGTCAATTTGAGCAGAAGTTGGGGCGATATTATCGGTAGCGTTGACTGTGACCAAAGTCGTCCCGCCGGTATTGCCAGCATCTCCGGTAACCGAAGCAATAACCGGTGCGTCGTCGTCGCGGGGAGTAATCGTCTGAGTTGGTGAAGTTGTCGTGTTGCCAGCAACATCAGAAAATTGAACGACATAATTCACTGGCGTTAACGAACTAACCGGCAGATTATATGGATAGGAATAATCCGGTTCGCTTCCGATCATCGGCACAAAGCCGGCACCATTAATATTAATTTGTGCTGAAGTAATGCCAATATTGTCCGTAGCATTGACAGAAATGGTTGACGTTTCCCCAGTCGTATCTGGTGCACTAGTGATTGAATTGATTACCGGTGCGTCATTGTCGGTAACGGTGATCGTTTCAGAATCAGTTGAATAATTTCCGGCGGCATCAGTAACTTTGACAACATATGAAATTGATGCCGTGTTATTTAAAGGAACGGGTACAGAAAATGTGAAGGGACCCGATCCTGTCATTGGCGACCAAGAGCCGCCTCCATCAAAACTGATTTCGCCAGTCATCGGGCTCGAGTCGGTAGCATTGGCGGTAACTAAAGTACTATCCCCTGTCGTCCCAACCGTTCCAGTAACCGAATCAATCGACGGGTTTGTCCGGTCGATCGTGAAATTATAGGTCGAGCTCGTTGTTGTATCCGTGCCGTCTTTGGCAACAACATACCAACTGTGAGATCCTTCGGACATTGCCGAGACGTCAAGAGAATAACTTGTGCCAGCTTGATCTGCAGCGACTGCCGATCCATCAACATATACATCGTAAGTCATGACCGGCGGAACCTCATCAGAGCTGGTTGAAGCATTCCAATTCAAATCTAGAGTCGTTGTGCTCTTTGTGTAAGTATTGTCTGCCGGAGAGACCAAACTAAAATCCGACGGAACCACATTGGTATGGTGAACCTTGATTGTCTTGGAGACGACATTGCCATTGTCAGCCGACTCGCCAGAGAGAGCCACATATGTTCCAATACCGGTAAGAGAAAGATCATTTGCAATCATGAAGTAGCCGGAATCGTCGCCATTGCTACCAGCCGAGCCATCAGCTTTTAGTTTTTGGTTTACTGGACCATAAGTACTAACCGGCGCGCCATTATCCCAGATCTGATAAACCGCTGCGGTTGTTTGAGTGTCCCAAATCATCCAGTTGACCGAGACATCATATGCCCCGGGATTAGCAATAATATCAGCAGATACATCCGTAACCGCTGTCGCGCCGGCTTGGCTTCCGTTGGTGTATTGAACATCCGCATATGAGGGATAATTGCAAAAACGGGTGCTTTTGCTAACCTGTAGCTCAGGTTTAGATTTACAAACAGTCCGTAAATTTGGAGTAAAAATGTCAAAAAAAATGTCCGT
>Ga0172381_10000602_pt1 | contig 43754 bp, 60 predicted proteins | sample Leawel6488metaG_FD_119754 | JGI IMG/M metagenome (GOLD analysis project Ga0172381, IMG submission 119754) | Leachate microbial communities from a municipal landfill in Southern Ontario, Canada - Leachate well 64-88 metaG | ecosystem: Engineered > Solid waste > Landfill > Unclassified | place... | reverse complement strand
GGACGCTCCGAACCTCAAGTCAGTAGGCGGAGACCTTTACATCAACTCCCAAGCCAAGCTGGACGCTCTCAAGTCAGTAGGCGGATACCTTTCCATCTACTCCCAAGCCAAGCTGGACGCTCTCAAGTCAGTAGGCGGAGACCTTTACATCAACTCCAAAATTTCCGAAAAATTGGAGAAGCAATTATGGGTTACTTGTTCAAAGAAAAAATGGCATATCACCGATCTCGCTTCCGAATGGTTGTTGTCTCAAAAAGGAGATTTCATTTATCGGATAAACAATGTGGAATTTTACAAAGACCTGTTCGATAAAGTACGCAAAGACCAACTGACCGCTTCCGAAGTGTTCCAACTCTCCAATACCGAACAACGCAGAGTTGCTTATGAAAGAATGGACAAGGCCAAAATGAAAGAACTGGTCGGGAAAGTCTTAGAGGAAAGAACCGATGACCAAGGGAACAAAGAAAGAGTAGTGGAGTTTAGCGTCAAAGGTTTAAACAACCCTCTCAAGTTTTTCAACTGTATTTGTCCTTCAACTGGCCGAGAATATTTTATCGAAACCGATGAGAAAACTTGTGTAAGAGCCAAAGCAAAAAGTTTCGGACAAGACCAATTAGATTTTGAGGAAGAATGGTAAATTTCAAACCCCGACTATGCAAACATTGTGGAAAACCAGCAATGAAAAATAGAGCTATCTGCTTTATTTGTCAAAAACAAAATCAGAAAGCGGAAAGGTTAGCAAAGGCGGCGAGGTTAGACCTTAAAAGACAGAAGTTGAAAGAGATGAAGCAAGACAAGAAAGAACTTTCTACGAAATACTTAGATGATTTGTGGCGGGATAAGACCAAAGAATACTACGGACGGCAGTGCGAGCATTGTGGAAAGCGGGAAGGTGTGCAGAGCCATCATATTATAGGCAGAAGTAACTTTGGGGTAAGATTTGACTACCGTAATTGTTGTGTCTTATGCCCTAGTTGCCATAAATTTGGCAGATACTTCTCGGCACACGGAACGCCTACCCTATTCACGCAGTTTATTATCAAGAAACGAGGAGAAGCGTGGCATAATGACTTAGTGGTACGATCACGGATACTAAAACCAGACAGGAAGCTCTTTTTAGAAGAATTGCGTTCGTTAAAGGCCGACAATAACAAAAGTTAAAATCGTTTTAACATTATGGTAGGACTTCTTAGTTTCTTAATTTCAGCGTTGATTGCGGCGGTCGTGATATATATTGTATATTTTTATTTACTCCTTTCGATGATACCTGGCACCCCTTTTAGGATAAGAATAATGTCTTATTTGGTAGTTGGACTTATCTTAATTGTTTTGGCATTAGTCTTCTCAATGATTTATACAATTCCGTTGAAATAAGAAGTTTGGGGCGTTGCTAAATGCAACCCTAAGCGGGCGGTGCCGACAAACATCGTTAGAGTACAAAGGCCAGTCTGCCCCCGTGCTGTTGGACTGGGCCCCTAAACACTTTGGCGGTTGCAAGGATTTATCTGGTAAAACAATGCGTAAAAGAGCCAGACTTTCCGCCAATTTCGGGGAGTGGCGTAAAAGTTAGACGCAACTGTGGGATTCAACTGTGGGATTGTTAAAAGAGAGGATGACTCTTTGTAAGCCCACGGTGGATGATGGTTAAGCGGCTGAAATTGGTTCAACTCCATCTTTAAGCGGTTATGCAACCATCTCTATTCAGGTGCAACTCCTGACTCCCCGACATAATTAACTAACTAAAAAACTATGGACACAGAAGAATTAAAAAACAGATGGGTAAAACTTTTAAGGCAAAAAGCAGTAGATTACGAACATAAAGCAAGAAAAAATGGTGAGATCATTTGCGAACCGAGCTTAGATGATATTTGCAATGAGATGGAAGCGTTTTTTGTGGGATTACAAAAATAATTAACTAACTAAAAAAACACTTATGGCAAACATCAAAATCAAAAAAGATGAAGAAAAACCGGAGAGTGTTGAGCTTTTGGCTCAAAGCATTGTCCAGGTGGCGGAGGGATTTCAAAAAGTTTTAAATTCCCCGTTGACCAAAAGAGCCTTGATCGTTCTCTTACAGGACGGGATAGGAACATCAAAAATAACAAAGAGCCAGATCGGGCTGGTCCTTGATGGACTGCCGAGATTAAAAGGCTGGTATTTAAAAAAATAATCTAACACTTATGATAAAAGTAGGAGATATATTAGAACAAAAAGGATGTAGCGGTGGTAGAAAGGTCTTGGCTATCGTAGATGACCTTTATGCTCTTTCTCAATTTAGAGGATTTAATATTTTTTGTATGTGGGTCACTAAAGCAGAAATAGAAACAGGCTATATTGTTCCTAAGGAAAAGTGGAGGCCGACAAAGTTTGAACAAAATTATTGGTTCATTGATTCTTGGGGAAAACCAGCAAATACTGTTTTCACCGCAGATAGCGATGAAGAAAGGGTAATGTTCGGCAACTGTTTCCAAACCAAAGCCGAAGCCGAACTCGCCAGAGATAAAATAAGAGAGGTGTTAAAGGGGGAATAAGGATATGGAAATATCTAAACAACAACTGAAAGAAAAGTATATTCCTAGAGAATATTACGATAGGATTTTTACGGAAAAACAAGCGTTAGAAAATAAGTTGTTTGAAATTGCTAAAGACCTTAGAGAGAGCAATAGGCAAACAGCAGGGGAGGCATTAAAGTTGATGGAAAAAATGGAAAAAATAATATCTTATATCGCAGAAACCACCGAGGCACATAAGACCAACGGATTCGGAATGCCTACTTGCTTAAAAGAAATTGAGAAAATTATCAACGAATAACCAATAAAAACCTATGGACATAAAAACTTTAAAAGAAAAATTAGAAGAATTGAGAATATCCAAGGGGAAAGCGACAAGGATTGCTGAATTTGTTGGAAAAGCTCCCAGAACAAACGGAGCGATACCGCAGGCGAGGAGAGATGGATATGACTGTGCCTTAGCGGAAGTAGATAACATCTTAAAAATGTTTGAGGAAAAATGAAAACAGAAAACTTAGGATATATAATTTTGGCTATTGTTTTAATCGCTTTATCTATCTGGTGGACTTTTGCTCAATGGAACGAATGTAAGAAGATGGAATTGAGTAATTTTTATTGTATCCAGCACATTTTTAAATAACCAACCCTTAACTTATTAAAGAAGATGAAAATACCAAAATATTGCAGAGAGTGCGGGAAAGAACTAAGGATAGGAAGCGTTGATTCCGATCAAGTAAATGTTTTCTATCCTGATGGAATGGGAGGGTGCAGGGCGAAGTTAGATACTTCTTTTAATGCAGAAACAGGGGAAGTCAACACTGCTGAAACACGAACCTGTCCTAATTGGAACGAAGGTTGGAAAAACTTGTTATTCGGACTAAGCCAGCACGATAAAATAGTTATTTACAAAGACGATATACATTATATTTAACCAACCTTAAAAGTTCTTTCCAAGTAGCGTTGAGGGGTGGCAGAAAAGATTATTGCAAACCCTGTTAAAAAACGAAAACAAAGATATACAAAGTTTAGGGGTCTTCAAAAAGCAAAGTGACTGCACGAGGTAACTACCTCCTCAATTCTTTGCCCCCTCAACAATGCTTGGAAGGAGATAAAATAAAGACTATGACAATTCAAGAAGCAATACAAAAAGCGGAAAATGGAGGGTTTGAAACCAGCTACAAAGAAAGTAATATCCATAGAGATTTGATGAACCCTAAATTCTGGCAGTGTCTTGGAGTAGCGATGGGGTGGGAAGGAACGAGAGGTGGATACGAAGATGCTTGCGAAGCTTGGTTATATGAATGGCACGAACTTATAAATTGGTTAGCTAGTAAAAAAACCATTGAAGATTATTTTAATAACCTAACCCCTCCACAAAAGGAGATAAAATAAAGATATGGAACCAATACAAAAATTAACAGACCAATTCTTACAATGAAGACAATACAATGGAAGGTTTATCTTTGAAGTTGCCTCCAGCTATTATAAGAAAATTTAACGAAATTATTGACCGTCTGAACTCTCTTATTGTAAAAGTTGAACCAGACCGTTGCCCTGAACCAGAAGAAGTCGAGCGTTGCCATAATGAGGCTTACGGTTGTAACTGCTTGGATTGCGTAGAAGCCAGAAAGAAAAAAAGAATAGAGGAACACGACTTGATAACTAGAGCAAGGATTGAAGGAAAAATAGATGGGCTAAAAATGATAAGTGATATTTTAGAAAGCACTAATCTTCTTTATAGAGAAAAACTTGAAATTAAATTAGCAGTGCTTCAAGAGAAAACTAATCTTAGAAAACAATTGAACTAACCCCCTCCCCAAAAGGAGAATAACTAATTAACTTTAAAAAAGATTATGCCATTTAGTGAAACTTTTGACGGCCAAACCTTCTTCGATCCAGAGGCCGAGAGGAAGGCCAGAGAGAAAGAAATTTGCATTTGTGCGGCAGTTGTTACAACAGAAGCAGAAGTCTATCCCTGCCATAGGCACGCTGACGGTATTATAGCGATCAAGAACGATGGGAAAGAAGTTTGTTCAGACCAGAAAGCTCAAGGATTTCTTACCTCTAAAAACCGTTTTATCAGCAGGGAAGAAGCCTATAAATTACAAATTGAAGCTGGTATAAAATCAGCTTCTCCTGACGGATATTATCCGCCGGAATTATTCAGTGAAGATTTATACTAATATGAAATTCGATATCATAAAAGTTACAGCTGAAATTCACGCTGACGGAGATGTGTACATTCTGGTAGGCAAAGAATACAAGCGTATAGGGAAGCTGGGAGAGAGCGACTTTGGAACGGTCCCAGACCCTTATTATCAGAAGATTAAAAAGTGGTTAAAACAATAACTAATTATGACCGATGAAGAATTAAAAAAGATAATAAAAGTTATTTGTACGGCTGACGGAGGATGTCCTACTTGTGCTTGTTCTTTAACTATAAAATTTATAAATGAATTTAGATTAAAAGAAGACAAAATAAATTTTATTATTAATGAAGTATTAAAAATTGAACCTGATTGGAAGGATTGGAAGGATTGGATTAAAGAGGAAATCATTATAACTAATTAATTTTAAAAAAATTATGGAGAAAGAAGAACTTATAAAAGTATTAGAAGATAGGATTGAAGAATTGAAAAATAATTATGAAAATCCTTTGGAAAGGGACTGGAAAAAAATAGACCTTCTCAAGGATATTTTATCAGCTTTAAAAGATTAACCTATGACCCAACCAAACCAAGAACAATTATTCAACAGCTTCTGCTTAGAGGGCAAGATAACAACAAAACACGCAGAGCAGATTAAAGAAGCATTGAATGTATTTAAAGAGAAGTGGGAAGGAACCGACAAGTTGAATGACGCTATTCTAAAAGATAACAAGTCGTTATCTGATGAAGTGGCAAGGCTAGAAGCGGAAGTTCAAGAATTGAAGAAAACCTTAAATAGTGGCCGGAAGATGTACCAGATAGGGAAGGAAGAAGCCAACCTTGGCTTTGTCCGCCAGTATTTCGGAGAGATAACCGATGACAGGACTTTTACCGCCAAAGAGATTTGGGGAATAATGAATATTTTTAATCCATTAGTTCCAAGGGTCAAAGAGATGCACGATCCTTGCGACAGGCTAATGGATAAAATGTGATGACATTGCAAATCCTTTAATTCGCTAATTATGGATACAGAGATATGATATATTGCGACATACCAGTAATTTACGAACAGAAACCTTGCGGGATAGAATCTGCTATAGGTTGTTTCGACCCGAACATAAACCGAATATCTGTGAAGATAGATTATCCTGATTTTATGAAAGAGATGATTCAAGCCCACGAGTGCGGTCATTATTATTCCCAAGGGATAAGCAAAGAAGATGTTGAGCAGCTGGAAGGACAGGGAGACGAACACTTGAACAGGGAGAAATTGGCTACTAGCTTTTATGCAATCCAAAAAACACCGCAGATAGTTTCTTTAAAGGAAAAGGAGTATTGGGGAAATAACAACCTTTTCAGGCAATATTTAATCAACTTAATCAAACAACTTATGTCTTGACAATCCACTCTCATCACTTTATAATTAAGTAAATAGTAATCTCATAATAAGTAAGTAAAACCAAACAAAATGAAAATTTTAAATATGACCGTGGCGGAACGCTTAGGAGTCCGCAATTTATTAAACGAAACTTACGCCAAGGGAGGCTTAGACCTCGGAATGCTTTTGGAAACCCAGAAGATTTTTGAGAAAATTTCCATTGAAACAGAATTTGGGAAAAATCCAACCAAAGTGGAGGGTAATACAGAAACATATTTTGCAATTGGCGGTGCAGAGGCTAAGGCGGTGAATTTAAGAATGACTATAACTAAGGTAGAAGATAAGATATATTCTCAAACTCAATGGGACGCTGCAAAGGACAAAGGAAAAGAAATATCTTTTGACGGCGATCAGGTTAAACTTTTAATTGATATAATCAAGAACAAATCCGACAAAAAGGAATTAAAACTTGAGGACGCTTATCTCGCCGATCTGAACCGCAAACTAAATGCGGAGGGTGCGGAGAGGAAAGATAGCTAAACAATAATTAAGTAAGTTTGTCAATTTTTAACAATGCCTTTCAAGAAGGGAGTAGCGACACCAGGTTCAGGAAGAAAAGGATATGCTTATGAACAAGAACAGATGGAAGAAATGAAATCTGTTTTAAACCGCACCATCAAGAAATGCGACAAGATACTGGAAGGCAAAGCTGATGACAAAGACATTAAAGCTTTAGAAGCAGTAAAGCAGGTAGCAATGAAGATAATGGACAAGCTCCACGCTAATAAGGCAGAGGTGGATATTACAAGCAAGGGAGAGCAAATTTATTCTTGGTCAAACTATGCCGGAGATAATAACAATATACAACCCAAGGTTTTGGACCAAGCAATTCCACGAGTCAACGAAGAGGTGGAAAGTAATCGTTTCGCACAGGAGGAGCGGAAAGACAACAGCAACGATAAACCACTTGATTAGAGATTCTGTTTGCAGACCAAACACACGCTACGCTTATATTGCTCCAACTTATAAGCAGGCAAAGAATGTGGCTTGGGATATGATAAAGCATTTCGCAGGCAAGGTGGACGGAGTAAAGTTTAACGAAAGCGAATTAAGAGCAGATTTTTTAAACAATTCACGCATAACCCTTTACGGAGCAGATAATCCTGATAGTCTTAGAGGTATTGGATTGGACGGTGTTATCTTCGATGAATACAGCCAACAGCCAAGCAATATCTTTAGCGAGATTATCAGACCGGCTCTGGCAGACCGGAAGGGTTATGCTATTTGGATAGGAACTCCAAAGGGAAAGAATGACTTTTACAGGCTTTATAAGAACGCCAAGAAAGATGATGATTGGTTGGGAATACTCTTAACTGTAGATGATACAGGACTTATTAGACCGGAAGAATTAGCAGACAGTCGTAAGGTAATGACCGAGGATGAGTATAACCAAGAATGGTATTGCTCGTTTGAAGCGGCGATCAAGGGGGCGTATTATGCCGATGAGATAGCCAAAGCACGCAAGGAAGGCAGGATAACCACATTAAGCTATGAAAGAGAGATACCAGTTTATACTTATTGGGATTTAGGAGTAAGCGACAGCACAGCAATAGGCTTCTTCCAGAAGGTAAATCAAGAGGTAAGGATGATAGACTACCTTGAGAACAGCGACAAAGGGCTGGACTGGTATGCCAAAGAGCTGAAAGACAAACCTTATTTATACGCCAAGCACATCGCACCGCACGACATAACCGTTAGGGAACTAACCACAGGCAAGAGCAGGCTTGAGATAGCACAGGGATTAGGGATTAGCTTTGATGTATTGCCTAAACTACCTTTCAGCGACGGCATCAACGCAGGTAGGCTGATGTTTAGCAGATTATGGGTAGATGAAACCAAGTGTGCAAGGTGGTTAGACTATATCGCACAGTATTGCAGGGAGTGGGATGACAGCAAGGGAATGTTCAAAGACCAGCCATTACACGATTTTACGAGCCACGCCGCTGATATGTACCGATATGCGTCCATAGGCGAAGGACTGATGAGCAATGAGCGTGGTGCAATATTAACCAAAGATTATAACAGTGGTAACCCTAAAGCTCCATTCGTAAAGGACGGATATATGACCGAGATAATGGAGGAAAAACCAAGGGATTGGAGATACTTATGAAAAAAATAATTAAATTTTGTGGCCTAAAACTTATAGAGATAGAAACATTAACCGAGGCCGAAGTAATAAGCCACGATAAGCCTCACAATCCCAAAGGGGCAATCCTTGATGTCAGTCCGGCAGAGCTGGAACGGCAGAAGGAGAGGGAACTTGAAAAAAGGTACAATTAACAATGGATATTTATATAGCTCAAGAAAACATAAATTGTGGAGATTATATAGTTTTCGATGAAAATACAGGTAAAATTAGGAAAGCTATACATTCTGATAAAGATTTGAATTGGAAAGGTAAAAATTGGGATAATATTAGAGTTACTAATGGAATTTTAGAAGGTAAAGAAATTCCTATTGAACTTGATCCCTCTTGTTATATGCCTTCTGAAAAAGTAGAAAACAATAAATTATTTAATAATATAGAAGATTTATTATCAAGGTCTTTCAGCACATTTGTTGAAGGAGAGGATAATTCTTGGAAATGTAAGCATAATTTAAAAGTTTTAGTCGATACAATTAAAGGTTTAATACATACTAAAGACTTATGATTATAAAGCGTTTCAAGGAAAACTCGCATATCCCGATTAGTGAAATAAAGCGTATGCAGGCCAAGCACGCTGATGCTCTTATCCAGCCGAGAACCAGTGATGGAGAATTAAACCCAAAATTCGTGGAACGGTGGGGGACTAAAAATATCAATGTATCAAAGCACGATGTAGATAAAATGGCAGGTAAATCACAGCGTTTAGCTCGCATATTAGATGACCAACGCAGAAAAACCGGCAAATAAACCAATAAACTTGACAATCATTTCAGTAAGTTTATATAATAACTTAAGGTGTTATAACTGCGGTAAGCTATTGGGCAGACACGCAGGTGGAATTACAGACTTGGAGATAAAATGTCCCAAATGTAAAGTTTTAAACAAATTTAAAGTTAAACCTTAGAAGGCCATAAAGCCAGCGAGCTTGCAGAGCCTCTTCCATACGGAGGAGGCTTTTTGTCTAAATGGCTAATATACTTAGTAAAATATCAAATTTTTTCAACAAGGACGACCAGATCGTAACTGAAGGTTCGGAAGAACAGCGGGAGCTTTTGACTGTTACAATGGAGGATGTTGAACTTGTAAGAGAGATTGACTCCGATATAGAAAACTCAAAGGGACTGTATGCCGATATGAAGACCATACAGGACGAAAACGAGAAGTATTACCTTGGCAAACAGCTTGACAAGGGTTGTTTTGATTATGAATTGCCCACAGACCAGAACATTCTCTATCGCAACCTTGAAACTATCCTATCCATCATTACCTCCAAGCGTAAAGAGCCTATTGTTCTTCCGGCACAGGACACCGACGAAAGCAAAGAGTTAAGGGACAAGAACCAGCAATATCTTAGCTGGAAGTGGAGCGATGAGGATATGAGCATTAAATACGAGGACTGGGCAAGACAGGCTTATCTTTACAGGATAGGCGTATTAAAGGTTCGTTGGGACTTGAAAAAAGACGATTATGTCATTGAATTGAAACGACCCCAAAGGATTTTAATAGATAAAGACGCTACCGATGAATATGACTCAAAGTTTATAGTGGAGTTCAGGCAGAATTCTTTGAATGACTTGATTGATATGTTTCCCAAGAGAAAAGGCGACCTGATGGCTTCTTACGGCCCTAAACTCGGAACCCTAGTCAACTACATAGAATATTGGACTAACGATTTTGTTGTGTTCAAAGTAGGAAACATCATTCTGGCCAAGAAACCTAACCCTAACTGGAATTGGGACGAGAAAGACAGGAAGCAAGCCTTGGCTAAAGTTAGAACCAAGATGAAAACCAAGGACAAAAAACTGAAGAATGTCTTGCTCAATTACTTTAACGAGCCTCGCAAGCCTTACATCATCTTGAGTTTGAAGAACTTAGGAAAGACCATATACGCCGATACCACAGACTTCGAGCAGGCTAAGGTTGGACAGGATATTGTGAACAGACGCAAAAGGCAGATAGACAAAGCCTCTATCCACGCATTAGGCAGAGATGTTATATCCGGCTCTTATATCTCCAAAGACGAAGCAAAGAAGATGATAAGCAACCCCAACTCCCCGATATGGCTGGAGAAAGGAAATGCCAATGATGCCGTAACCCATATCTCTCCGCAGGTTATATCTCCAGTAGTATTACAAGACTTACAGGACACTAAGCAAGAGATGGACAGCACTATGGGAGCGCACGGCACTACCAGGGGTGAACAAGGATCGGCAGAAACAGCCACAGGACGCAACCTTTTAAGGGAAGGAGACTTGGGAAGAATAGACCTTGCAGTCAGGCGTATAGACAAGAAACTGGAACTTTTATACGGCTGGATGGTGCAGATGGCCAAGGTTTATTACGATGACACTCATTTCATCAAGCTCTTAGGAGCAGAAGGAGCGGCTGATTACTTAGAATACAGTTCAGACGATATTGAGGACGGAATGGAGATTATAGTTAAGAGCGAAATGACCGCTTATAAAGCTACTCAAAGGGCGGAAGCTCAAGAGAGAATGGCCGCTGGATTGTTAGACCCTCTTGGATATATGGAGGCTTTTGAAGTATCCAACCCCAAAGAGCAGGCCAGAAGGATGGTGATGTATGCCTTAGACCCGAAACTTTACTTAGCTACTTTCTTAATGGACGAGAACACCCCAGGAGCAGAAACCACAAGCGTAGGCAAGGCTCAAGAAGAGCAGAAAGCTATGATGGACGGTGAGATGGTTCCTCCTTTCCAGGCGGTAGACCGGGCTCATTTGGAAGAACACGGTAAGTTTATTAAAAAACCATTATTCCAGCGTTTAGAGGATGTGGCGATCAAAAGCAATTTCCAAAGCCATATCCAACAGGAGATTGACCAGCTTAAACAATTAACCCAATCTGTCGGACCAAGCCAAACGGCCCATCCTATGCAACAGCAACAAATGCCTATGCAAGCACAGCCGATGGCACAACCGCAGATATAAATATGGCAACAAAAACATCAAGAATAGCGGCGGCCAAGAAAATGTTAAAGAACCCCGAAGGAGGACAATGGGAAGCCAACCAGAATTGGAAGGCAGGACAAGATGAAATGAAAAAGGCAAAGGATAAAGAAAATGAAAAAAGAGCTAAAGACAGGGAAAACAATAAAAATAATTCTAAAAAGCGATATTACGCATAAACATTACTAAATATGGCAACATACAAAATCCAACCGATAAAACCGATACAAGCAGCGGCTAAGGCGTTGCTTAAAAAGAAACAACCAGTAGGAGGACTTAATCCAAAGAAACCAGTGGTAGAACAACCAAAAGGAAGATATAAACTTTATTAAATTTGAGTATTAAAAAGTTAATTCAACACAAAAGTTGTAAAAATGTTTAACTTTATGTCAACAAACAACGATGCAGAGACCGTCCCATCAACGGAAGTAGAGAAAACAGTCCCCTATGAGCGTTTTCACGAAATAGTTGAAGAACGCAACGAGTTCAAAACTAATCTTGAGAAAATGCGTGAGGAGATTGAAACTCTTAAAACTTCTTTACCAAAAGAGGTCGAACCAGACCCTGCCGATTGGAAAGAAGTAAAAGAAAGAGCTGTTAAGGAAGCTATTTCCAAAATGGAAGAGAAGTATCAAAAAACACGCCAAGAGGAGGAGGAACAGGAAGAGGCCATAGAGTCGCAGTTTGAAAAGCTGTCCGCCCTAGGCCAAACCATTACTCCCGAAGTGCGTAAAGCTGTCTTAACTGAAATGGTTAAGACAGGAAATGATGTTTTTGAAACTTATCTGTCCGTCAAGGAAAAACTTGATAAGTCTGAAAAGACGCAACAGCTCAAAGAAGATAATATACCTGCCGGAAAAGGCGGGACAGATAATAATACTGTAGGGCTGACCTATAAGCAGTTGCACTCAATGAGTATAGACGACATTATAGCGAGGTCTGAAGGTAAAAAATAATTATGGCAAGAACAATAGACCAAGAAACACAATATCTTACACGTGATGTAGTCGCCGCTAAAGTGGTGGACGGCATCCTTGACGGACAACTAATTAACTCGTTGATATTTTCAAACGCCAAACCGTTCAGACCGAACGGCCATAAGGTGAATATGAAGTATCAAAAATCAACCGCAATGGGTTGGTACACTGGAATGGGAAACTTTGATGTTTCTCAACAGAAGAACCTTGTCCAGTTGACTTGGACACCGGCCAGCGTTTACGGTTCGGTAACTTTGCCTTACTTTGAACTTTCCGTTAACAAGGCAGAGCCGATTATCCAACAGGAAAGATACGCTATGGAAAGTGCTGGACAAGATTTGCTTGACAGTATTGCTGACGCTTTCTATGGAAGCGGCGCAGGCAATGTTTGCGATGGCTTGGACAATATCGTAGATGATGGCACAGTTGCCGCCAGTTATGGTGGACAGCTTAGAGCCACTTACGGTGCTTTAAATTCTGATGTTACCTCTGCTGTTGGGAGCATTACTCTTGATACCATTGGTTCTTCATTAGATGCAGCCACTGTCGGTTCTGAAAGCCCTGATATAATCTTGACTACTCCTACACTTTGGAGAGCTATGGAAGATTTGTTATTCCCTTCTATCACTGCCACTTATGGTGCAGCTGGAAGCAAGAGAGGAACAATTAACAGGCTCGGAGATGTTGGTGCAGGACAGACTTTGACAGGACTGGCTGGATACACCGCTTTTTATTACAGGGGTGTTCCGATCGTGAAAGATGAGAAATGCACTTCAGGTGATATTTATTACTTGAACAGAAAGAAACTTTATTGGGCTGGATTGCCTCACTTCAAACACGGAATGGTTAATCTTGGCGGAAGCATTATTGAAGGCGTGGAAAATGAAGTACCTCGCAATCACGGTATTGCTTGGACTGGAATGAAAGAACCGATTAACCAAGACGGAGAGACAGGACAATTCATTCTTTACGGCCAGATGATTTCGGAATCTCCGAGACATTTAGCCAAAGATGAAGCGTGTACTGCATAGTAATAATTTAATTGTTATTTACGGGTGCGGACTGAAATAATCCCGAAAGGGAGGGGCTAACTAAAGTGTTAGAGGACGCACTCTAAATAATAAACAAAACAATGAGTTCACTAAGAAATATAAAAGAAAGATTGCAAGTTGTTCGCCAAAACGGCGGTATTCTTGCAACAGATCAGGTTCAGATCGTAACCAGAGCGGCAGTTCCGACAGATTCTAACCTTGCCAATGGCAGATTAGTTTATGTTACAGGAACAGGTTTAAGAGCCTATGTTGAAAGCGGTTGGGTTACTTTAGGAGCAACCGGAGGCAGTTCTGCCACTTGGAATGGATTGTATGACAGTGGTAAGACGATGACCATTGATAATGGAACGATGACCTTTGCCGGTGCAACTGCACTGGGAACGGGTGATGTGTTGACCATCACGGCAGCTGCAGCAGTAAGCGGTGATTGTATTCAAATCACGAACAGCGGTTCTGGTTCGGATATTAAAGGAACTTCCAGCACTTGGAGCGTGTCTGCGGCAGGTGCGGCTATCTTCAATGCTTCGGTAACATCTCCGGCTATAGTTTCTTACGGAGCAGGTGGTAACGCTAACTTGACGATTGACGCTAAAGGAAGCGGCACTATCACTCTTGGAGCGACTTCAACAGGTGCTATTACTTTGACTAGAGCAACTTCTACCACTGCGGCTTTGACTGTTGGAACAACTTTGACAGTTACAGGAGGAGCAGACGCCGACAGGTTCATTATCACCGCAGGAGATGTACTTATTTCGGACGGCCATATTACTATGGTCCAGCCGGATAACGAAGCGTCTTTGGAGATTACTGCGGCAGGAACGACAACTGCAAGCGGTATTTTGTTGACAGTTGACGCTATTACAGAAGGCAACGCTCTTGATATTGATAACGGTGGAGCAACGATGACCACTGGGTTCTATATCAATTGTAATGACGATAATGTGGCGGTGTTCACAGTAGGTGCGGACGGTGCGACAACTATCGCTTCGGCGGTTAATAGCACAGTGGCTTTATCAGTAACCGGTATCCAAACTAATGAGGATATGGTTAGATTTGCTTCTAATGGAGTAACTGCTACCGGACAATCAACTTTGCAAGTTACTGCGGCAGGAGCGACAGCGGCTGGTTCTGCGGTACTATTGGTCAATCATACTGGAACTCCGGCGGCTTCCACTTCTTACTTGGCGGTATTTGATTATGAAACTGCTACGGAAGCTACCAATGACCCGATCACGGTTGAAATAAGGAGCGGGACTTCGGTTGGTGCGGCTTTGAATATTATCGCCAAGGGAACAACGGTTACCGGCGGTATTATGAATTTTACGGCTGCAGAATTGACAACCGGTATCGGTATCAAGATGGAAGGTTTGGTAGCTTTAACCACTGGCGTTGGTATAAGTATTGCTCATACGACATCGGTTATTGAGGATACTGGTTCGCTCATCAGGGCGGTTTCCAGCGGTATCAATACCGGAGGTGCTACTAACGGAACAGTCTTAGACCTTAAGACAACCGGACAGTTGGCTGGCACAATGTGCAGAGTTGATTCTATCCAAACCACAGGTACAGTAATGAGCATTATCTCAACTGGGATAATGACCACGACTGGAAACCTTTTGACATTAACGGCCAATGCGGCAACGACTGCGAATGGGTTATTGATAGTTAATTGCAATGGGATTACCTCTGGTGATGGCATAGCGATCAATTCGTCAAGCACAGGTATTACCACTGGAACATTGTTAAGGGTTGCTCATTCTGGGGCTTCTACAACGACTGCTCTTGCTCCTTTGGCTATTTTCTCAACAGCGGCAACTGATAACACGACTGTTATTCAGATTCTTGACGCTGGGGACTTGGCAGGAGGTGTAGGGTTGGATATATCTTTAGCGGCTACCACAACAGGTACTGGTATTGATATGGGTAACTTCAACGCTGTAACAAGCGGAAAGGGTATCTTTATTGATAACTCGGTTTCTACTCTTACAAGCGGGTATCTTATCCACTTAGATTCTGCTTCTACTGCTTTGACAACTGGCAGATTGTTGCTTGTTGACCATACTGGAAACGCAACAGCGACTGCGATGTGTTCTGTCGCCGAGATTAAATCAGCGGCTGCTGAAAACACAGTATTGCTGTCTTTGACAGCTTCGGCGGCTCTTGCCGGCGGTAATGTCCTTGACATTTCTGCTGCTGCAATGACTACCGGAACGGCTTTGGATATTGGTGGAATGGCGGCACTCACAACCGGAAACGGTATCGTGGTTGCGGCTTCCGGCACTACCAGAACTGACGGTATGCTCTTGAGCTTAACTTGCGCTTCGACAGGTGCGACTTCAACAGGAAGAATGTTGCTTGTTGACCATACAGGTAATGCTGGAGTTTCAACTATTCTCGCAGAAATTAAGACTGCGGCTGCAGATGAAACAGTAGCTTTACAAGTATTAGGTTCAGCGGCATTGGCTCTTGGAAACTTGATTAATGTATCTGGTGCGGCGATGACGACAGGTATTGGCTTGAATATGGCTAATTTGGACGCATTGACTACTGGTACAGGTATCATAGTTAAATCCAATTCAGCGGACGCAACAGCAAGAAACCTTGTATATGTAGAGAATACCCACGCTTCGGCGGTTGGTGTATCGCCCATCAAGGTTAAGCAAGTTGCTCCGGTTAGCACTCACTTCTATAGAGTGATGACTTTCCAGACAGCTGAAACAACGAACAGTTTGTGGATTGGAGATGCTACTACAAGCCCGAATACATCTTTAGCGGCAACTACAGGAGATGTATTGTTCAACGCCGATGCTGGCAAAGCGTATTATTGTACCAACGGTGGAGGTTCATTGTGGACTGCATTCGCTTAGTAAATAGTTAAAACACAGTTGGGGATCTGTGATTACAAAACCGCCGTTAATACCCGAACCAAAATTAATAATGGCGAGGGAAAAGAAGAATGGCTTATCAAGAAACAACGAGGCAGACTATTTTCAACACAAAGTTGACTGCCAATGACTCTACAGCTAAAGAAGCTCTCGGAGTTATCAGAGAATTAGAGGACGGCAGAGCGTTTCGTTATGTCAAAATGACTGGCGGAACTTCTGTCTTGGGACAGGTTAATACCAATGGCGTTAAGGTAGCTGTTACCAACGCTACTTCGGCTTCCGGTACAGGCCCGGACGGAGCGACAACCACTATCATCACTGATAGCGATGCCGCTTGGACACCTGACGCTTATGTCGGTTGGTATTATGTAACCCTTACGGCGATGACCGGTTCAACAGACCCAATCAAGATTGTGGCTAATACTGCTACAACCTTGACATTGGAGAAGAGCATTACCACAGCTTTGACTTCTGCCGGAACTGATGACGGAGAGATTATCGCTCCTTTGGGAGTGGCTTTGATTGCTGCCGCCAATGATTTGGTTCAACCAGTTAGCGGTGTCGGTATCGGGGCTTTGACCCAGAATTACTATGGCTGGCTTCAAATAAGAGGTTATGCCGGAATATTGGGTGATACTCTTACCGAAGGATATGCAGTTTGCCCAGGTGGAAACGCCGCCGGACAGGCTATTATCGCAACGACCAATAACTTTGAGAATGTTATCGGTTACTGCGTAGCGGCTGCTGGTGATAACGAATTGAACTTCGTTAATTTGACCATAGCGGCTTAATTAGTATTAACGACTGGCCCTGTTCTTGTTTGGGGCAGGGCCAGTAACCAAACAAATATGGAAACACAAAAAAAACCAATAGAATTTAAGAAACTTTATAACAACACCCCAGAAGATTTTACTTTCTTCTATGACAGTGCTCCTTACACTATTAAGGCAGGAGAAACAAAGGACTTCATTGATTACATCGCTGTCCACGGAGCAATGAAACTGGCTGATAAGTATTCTAAGACTTCCAATGGCGATGAGAAGAAAGTCTTGGTTGCTTCTTTCTTGGAAAACATTGACCCAGTAACAATGTCTAAAAAGTTAGGCATTGACCTTGATAAGATTAGGAAAGATGTTTTGACCCGAGAAAAAGAGAAAGCTCGTGTCATAAACCTTGAGTCGCAGGTGGCTGACCTTAATAAGAAACTTGAGGCAGTGTTGGCTAAGGTAGAAAAAAAGGAGGAAGTTAAAGAAGAAGGTAAAATTGATAAGCGAACAAAAGATTATAAGCAGAGTTTAAAAGAAGAATAAAATATGGCAGTACCAAATTACGGTAAGACTCCGCAATCAGTAGTCAATCCAGATGGTTCTTGGATTGGAGCAGGAGGAGGTTCGCAAACCGCCTATGACAATATAGAATTTGCGACAGGAATAGTATCAGACTATGACTTAGAAGCAAATCAAGCCACAGCGTTTTCCAATGTGCCAACGGCAAGGTTTGTTTCTATAAGAACTGATGCAGCGATCTCGGTAAAATTTAATTCTTCTACCGATGCAAGCATAAGTATTGCGGCGAATACAGCTTTTTCAATGGACACGCTGGAAGTCACAAATATTTTTATTACTGCGAGTGCTAGCGCAAATGTAAAAATCTTTTTAACCTAAAATGAAAACACACGGCTTCAAATCCTTAGAAGAAACGCAACAAGACATCGGTGCTTTGCAACAAGAACTCAATGCTCTTGACCTTTTTAAACAGGAAAAAACGGCAGAGAAAGCAAAGATTGAGGAAGTAATGACGGCTTTGTTGAAACAAAAGGACGAACTTATCCGGCAGAGAGAAGCCGTGTTGTTTGAATTAGGCGAGAAACAAAGGGCGTTAGTGGCCGAAAATGCAAGAGTGGAGGGTGCTTTAAACCTTGCGAGAGTTGAAATTAAGGCTTTAAGGGTAGAGCAGGAGAAACTAATCGCTGATCGTGGAGAAATGGACAGTTTATTAACTGATAAAGAGGCAAATTTGGTACGGAAAGAGAAGGATTTTACCGCTAAAATGGCCGAACTGGCCGAAAAAGGCAAGGAAATAAGGAAGGAAACGGAAACTTTAGAGGATAAGAAGGTTTTTGTCGAGTCTTTAAAGGTCCAATCCGAGCAGGAAAGGAATAAAGCCGACAAAGCAATAAACGAATTGTATCTTATGACTAAAGCAATAGAGGAAAACCAAAAGAAAATAGACAAAAACAAGGAATTTTTAAACTTAAAAGAGGAGCAACTACGCTTGGCAGAAGCAAGTTTTGTTATCAAAAACGATGAATTGATAAACAGGTTCAATGAACTGGAAGTCAAAAGGACAGAACTTGACCAACGCAATGAACTTATAAACAAAAAAGAAGCTGAACTGGCCGTTAGGGAAAAGAACATTCAAGACAGGGAAACAGGCATAACCGCCCAAGAAAGAGAAGTAAGAATAAGGGAAGGGTTGTGTTCTGAACAAGAGAAAATGAATATTTTAAAAGCAAAAGGTGTGAATTTATAAAATATGGCAATTAAAGACCAAAAAGTACGGATATTGGATACAGACTCTGACAATATTGGACTTAATGTAGTTCAGCTTGGTGCTATTGGAGCTATGCCGGTAAGACTGGTTGATTCTGTTGGTGCGGGGATAGACTCTTTTCCCGTGAGTAATACAGATATTGCTACCATAGCTGGTGCGGTTTTAGGCAATGAAATGCAGGTTGATATTGTTTCAATGCCTGCTATTACAGTTACGGCCAGCGTTGATAAGACGGGACTAGCTACCGAAACAAAACAAGATGATATTATTACCGCTATCGGAGCAATACCAGGCGGAGGAGGTACTCAATACACCGAAGGAGACACTGACGCTACCATTACAGGAACGGCTATTTTGCACGAGATAGCGGCTAATACGCTTGCTACGATATCAACGACCAATCCTTTGCCTATTTCAGACAATGGAGGCACTTTGACGGTTGATGGTACGGTGGCGGTAACAGGTACTTTTTGGCAGGCTACCCAGCCTGTTTCTGGTACATTCTGGCAGGCTACCCAGCCTGTAAGTCTTGCCGCTGCGGTTGCCGTAACTAATGCCGATATAACGACAGTAGCTGAAGCAGTTTCAGGAGGACATATGCAGGTGGATGTACTTTCTGGCGGTGGTGCAGGAGAGCAATATGCAGACGGTACTTTAGTCAACGCCGCTTATAAAGCTAACTTAGTTGCCGGTACAGATGGAACAAACTATCAAATTTTAAAAACAGACGCTGACGGTAATGTACAGGTGGATGTTCTAACGGCTCCCGCCGTCAGAGCGTTGACCAACGCCGATGTGGTTACGGCAGAATTAAGTGCGACCGACAATGCAGTTTTAGATACCATTGATACGGCGATTGACGCTATAAATGCCAAGTTGGTTACAGGAACGGTTATAGGTGATGTTAATTTAGGAGCAACAGACAACGCTGTATTGGACACGATAGATTCAGTTTTAGATACTATTAACGCAAAACTTGTAACTGGAACTGACATTGGAGATGTAACTATCAATAATTCTACTGGTGCGGCGGCAGTGAATATCCAAGACGGTGGGAATACTATCACAGTGGATGGAACGGTGGCGGTTACTAACGCAGGTATTACGACTATTGCAGGAGCTGTGGCTGGTACTGAAATGCAGTGCGATGTTCTGACAATGCCGACAATCACTGTCAATGCCCACGCTGTTACAAACGCTGGTACATTCGCTGTGCAAGTTGATGGTTCTGCTTTAACTTCTTTGCAACTTATTGATGACGCTGTAGCCGCAGACGCACAGGCATACGGTAAAGGTATTTTGGTCCAAGGTGATGATGGAACAGATAGACGTGCAATCTTAGTAGGAACCGATGGACACGTTCAAGTTGATGTTTTGTCCGCACCGAGTACGGCGGTTACTAATACTGGAACTTTTGCCGTTCAAGCTACTTTAGCGGCAGAAACAACTAAGGTTATCGGGACTGTTAATGTATCAGCAAGCCAAACGATTGGAGTGGCGGCAGGTGCAGCTGCAATAGGTAAACTTTTACCGCCAGATATAGATATTACCACGCATACTAATTATGCAAGAAAGTATTACACCTCTACTGGTGCGGCAACTGACGGCATAGTTTGGAGTCCTGCAGCTGGAAAAAGGTGGCACGTTACCTCTCTTTATTTTCAGATTTCAGCAGACGCAACCGTTACCTTTGAAGATGACAAGGCAGGTGGTGATGATCCTGTTTTGAAGGGAGAATATAAGGCTGGTTCAGGTATTGCTTTGACCTTTACCGAGAAATATCCGTTTGCTTCTGGAGAGGACGCTGCGGATTTAACAGTAACTACCAGTGCCGGAAATATTTATGTTTCCATTGTTGGTTACGAAATTTAAACTATGCCATCAACATTTTACATTGATTACGAAAACGGAAACGACGCCAACGCTGGCGATAGTTTCGCCGCTGGTCATCCTTGGAAAACAATTACATTAGGAGCTACTGCCGCTCGTATAGCTCCTGGTGATATTATTAAAATTGCCAAAAGCCCAGCACCAACAGCTCTCGCAGGCACGACTGCTACTTGGACTAATTTGTCTAAGACAGTAACTTTAACGACAGCTGAAACTGCCAATGTAGAAATGTGCGAAGCGGACTGGACAGCGGTCAATGCCACTTCATCGGCTAAAATTGGAACAGATTGGAAAGAAGGAACTTATGCTCTTAAAATGGTAGAAGACGCCACACCAACAAATGACGAGGTTCAATGTTATTATGATTTATACACTCACGACACAACGGTTCACGATTTATCGGGTTATCAAAAAATATCTTTTTGGATTAAAAATGAAGTCGCAATTACCGATAATCAATTAGAAATAAATCTTTGCTCTAACGCCAACGGAACTGGTGATGTGGATACTTTCGCTATCCCTGCTATTCCTTCAACTGGAAGATGGATTCCTCTGACTATTGCCCGAACAGGGGGTGGTAATTTAGGCAATGCTATTAAGTCGATTAACATCTCAAACGGTTCTAACACCACAGAATACACAGCTTCAAAATATGTTTATTTTGATAACATAATCGCCTGTACAACGGCAGGGCTTAATCTCCAATCTTTAATTTCAAAGAATGCTTTAGAGCAAAGTTCAACCGCAAGTGTTAATGCCTCGGAGGGTTGGTATGGGATACAAAGTATAAATGGAGTTACTGTTTTGCTGGACAATAACACAAATACATTAGCCAACGCAGGCAGAGGATATTCAACTACGGGAACGAGTCCTGAAACTGTAAATACTTACAAACGGGAGACTATCAAAACTGATTTAATTGCAGGTTCCACTGGAGCAATTCAGGAAGTACAAGATAGTGGAACTATAGCAGGAGGCAATATCCAATTTCAAGGTGGGTACGATACTGGGACAGATAGTCAAACAGGCGAAACATTCTTTGATGGATTGAATGGTTGGGGAGCTGGAATTGTATTAACTTCAAAATCTTTAATTACATTAAATCGTTTGAATACTGTTAGATATAATTATGGTATATCTTTCACTACATCTAATTTCAATACTATAACCACTATTTCTAATATCAGTAACTGTCTTAATTATGCATTTTACTTTGTTTCTGGGAATTTTAACTCTATCAATACACTAATCAATGTTAATAATAGTGGATATGGATTTTATATGGGTGCTGGTTATGGTAACACCATAACTACAATTTCTAATGCGAATAATAATCTTAATTGGGGAATTAACCTTGGTACTGCTTACTTAAATAGGATAAACACTATTTCTAATGCTAATAATAATACCAGTTATGGAGTTTATTTCAACAATGTTCAGAATAACTTTATTGGATTTCTTTCAACATCAGGGAATAAAACATCTGGAATCTTTATTAACACTGGTATTAATTATATTTCTCACGCAACAATGGCGGAGGGAACGAAAGTTTCAGCAGGGACGGATTATGTAGATAGTAGAGTTTATATTACAGATTACGCCTCTGACCCGTTAGACAACCGTATCTACACCGATAACGGAAACATAATTTCACAAGTAGTGACAAGACACACGGCTTCAGGGTATGCTTGGCAGTTAAACCCGACTAATGTAAAAAGAAATGTAAATTATCCCCTTACTTTATCAATCGCCAAGATAGCAGTAGTAGCTAACAAAGCCGTTACAGTAAAAGCGTGGATGAAGATTTCTAACACGACTGATATTCTGGGCTGTCTAAAAGTTAGAGGCGGGCAATTATTAGGAGTGGCAAGTGATGTGACGGTTAACGCTTCAACTGCTGATACGGATTGGCACGAAGTAACGCTTGCAGATTTTACTCCGACTGAGGCCGGTGTAATTGAAGTCGAATGTTGGGCGTGGTGGGTAGCGAATACAGCGGATGAGAGCGTCTATATCGACGATATGACCATAACGCAAGCAGACTAAGATGGCACTACCAACACCTGACAATCTAAAGACAATGGACTATGCCTTTCAAGGGCAACCGTTTGTTGATGTACCTGCGAAAGACAGTATCGATTTAAAAACTATGGACTATTCCTTCCAAGGGCAGCCTTTTGTGAGAAATTATACAAGTGTTTCTGCCACTGTCGTCCAAGACCTCATAGGAGGTTTCGGAATAATTCCTTTTGCAAGATAAACTTATGTATATATCATTTCAATCACAATATGAAAGATGCCAGAAATTAAGTTCTGATGACAATTCAGCAACCTTAACTCTTTTTAAGGCTCTTCTAAATGAGGGGACAAACAAGTATTATAGCGTGCTTAACGCCGAACATTTTTATACTTCTACCACCGACCTGACAGTGGACGGGACATACTCCTATCCCTTGCCATACAACTGTTCTAAACTCCACACGATCAAAACCACAGTAGGCACGACCGACTATGTGGCAACAGAGTTTCCAGGGGACGAAAATGCTTGGATTGCTCTTAGAGGAGGAACATCGGCTTCGGAAAACTCTTATCCGACTTACTTCTTTGTAAAAAAGAACACCTTTGAAATATGGCCTACCAGTTCAACTGATGGATTAACGATGACCGAACGATACAAAGTAACGACCAAAGACCTTTCGGCAGATGATTACACTACTGGCACGATATTAACTGCAACCAATGGTAGTACGGCTATCGTTGGAAATGCACCTTCTTGGACGAGTGCGATGGTAGGCAGATATCTTAAGATTACGGGGGACGAGATTTGGTATGAGATTTCAGCAGTTCCAACAGCAACAACAATCACTCTGGCCCGTGAGTATGGCGGAACTTCCATTGTGGCAGGGACAACGGCATATAAGATAGGAGAATGTTCCTTACTTCCAGAGAATTTTCAAGACGCACCCTGTGATTACGCTATGCAGATTTACTATCAAGTGAAGGAAAACCCAACTCTGGCACAGATTTATAAGAATAACTTTGATGAAAAGAAAGAACTGCTTACAAGATACGGAAGCAATAACACGACTTCGGGAGTGATAGAAGAAGAGGTGAGAACGCCTAATTATAATAATTTTCCAAGTGGACTTTCGTAAACTATGCCATTATTAATTTCAAAATTTTCAGGCGGTTCCAGTTCAGGGTCAAAAATTGGACTCGAAGGGAGTTTTCGCTTTGGCCGTGGTTTGGACATACACAGCGACCCAGATGTTTTGAAAATATCTCCGGCCAGCACAAAAGTTAGCGGGGCGGTTGTTACCGATTTAGTGATGTTTGGATGCACGAACACTATCAATTCCAATATATACTTTTTAGGAAGCACTGGACGGTTATACAAATACGCCGGAGGAGTGATGAGCTTATTAGCGACTTATACCAATGCCCAAGGAATGGGTTTCTTTAGTGGAACTGGAAAGATAGTTTTTTGTTCGGGAGATGTGGAATACAAACTTGACCCTGCGACTGACGCTATCACAACAGGCCGGACACTTACCGCTTCGACCTACCACCCTGTTGAGAGTTTTTTAGATAAAGTTTTTATTGGAAACGGAAGAGAACTTATTTCAACAGACGGCTCCGGCATAGACTACACCAGTTCCACAATCGGGGGAGGCATTACTTTGGAATGGGGTTATAAGATAAGGTGTTTGAAGAATATCGGGGACTGGCTCTTTCTCGGGGCAACTTCGGATAATTCCGCCTGTGCCAAATATAATTTATGGGACGGAACGAGCGAGGATTACAACTATGCCAAGACCTTAAAAGGCGAGGACGGCATAAACAGCGTTGAGGTTTCCGATGACGGTGCGGTTATCATATCCGCAGGCAAGGCAGGGCATTTATACAGGCTTACAGGCTTGGACACAGCCTTAGAGCAGATTAAGACATTTCCACGCATAGAGAGCGGAAAGACCATAGAGATATGGCCTGGGTCTATGGCCAACTATCAGGGCAAGGTTTTGATGGGCTTATCTGATGGCACTTCTTTGACCGCCGAAAGGGGAGTGTACTCTTGGGCTTCGCACAGCAATCAATATTCCAAAACATTAAACCTTGACTTTGCTATCAGCACGGAAACGACCACAGGCACGACAACGCAGATCGGCTGTTTGTTGGCGGCCAATACGACAGACCTTTACATTGGTTGGAGGGACGGAACTTCTTATGGTATAGACAAAGTGGACGGAACAGGGGTGCAGGGGACGGCTTTATACGAGAGTCTCATACACGACAATTTAAAACCATATAAGAGGAAAGTTTATACCAATTTTAAAATAACCTTGGCTAAGGTTCTGGCCACAGGGGAAACAATAACGCTTTCTTATAAAAAAGATCGGGGGAATTGGGCAGAGATAGGAACGATGGATTTTGCCGTGGACGGGGCAATTTTAGAAAAGAACTTTAAGCCGACCATAAAAGCAAGGGAGCTTGAAATTAAGCTGGCTTTTACGAACACGAACAACACCGCTCCCGACACGGACAGCGCAATAATAGATTTTAAAGAAGAACCAATAATTTAATGGCCGAAGAAATATCCACATTTCCGGTTTTGCCGGAACCAATAGACAGCACAGCTTCACAGTTCGGCCCGCAAGGACAGGCTGGTTTTGCTTCGCAGTTTCAGGGAGATATTTATTCTTCAAGGGGACGATTCGGCAATGGCACGGATTTTTGGGTGATTGACGCTACCAGTATGCAATCGGCCAACTTCGTTACAGGTGTTTCCGGTTGTCAGATACTTTATAACGGAAATGTTGAGTTCAATGACGGTTACTTTAGGGGCGACATATCGGCGGCGACGGGAACTTTTGCCAGTGCAATAGCCATAGGCACATCTCCTAATTGGTTTAAGGTTGACGCTTCAGGCAATATCTGGTCTGGGGCGAATACCTTGGCTTTGGCAGAGGTTGATAAATTTGCCGTAACCAATACTGGGACTTTATATGCTTATAACGGAGTGATAGCGGGGACGCTTACTATCGGGGGAAGATTAGCCACCATCATCGGAGGAGCTATCAATGCTGACGGGGACTTCATTAACGAACTTATAAACACCAAATTGAACACTGATGCCCAAACTATTTTGGGGTCTTTTACCTTTGGAGTAAGTGGAGCAATCCAAATAGGAACTTATGTAAATGGAGTGAGTGGAGATTTAAAAATAAGCCCGACCGGAATACTGGGCAGGAACAGTGCCAATGCCACGACTTTTTCAATAGACGCCACTACTGGAAATGCCACTTTTGCCGGTTCTCTTTCAGCGGCTTCTGGAACATTAGGTTCTATCACCGCAGGAACTTTTACGGGTATTTCTATCTCTATTGGTTCTGCCAATAACATATTCAAGGCCGATGCCAATGGAATTTACTTAGGTAATGCAACATTCGCTTCTGCACCTTTCAGTGTGAGTATGGCAGGGGCGACAAAAATGACTTCGGCAACGATCGGAAACTGGACGGTAAATACCACTTCCATCTATACAGGCACCGAAGACCATTCTGGTTACACTGCCAATGCAGGAGATATTACGATATACTCTGACGGTTCTGACTCATCAATCCACGCCAAGAACTTCTATATTGATACGGCAGGAAACTTTACCGCTGTCGGAGGAACATTAGATGGAACTTCATCTTTAGGAGGAAGACTTGCCAGCACCTTGGCTTCCGCCATAGACGCTAGTGGACACTTTGCTGATAGTGCAATAAATACCGCTACAGGAGTGATAGTAACCCCTTTCACTTTTGGTGTAAGTGGGGCTTTACAAATTGGAACTTATGAGAATGGTGTGAGTGGTGATTTGAAAGTTAGTCCTAATGGAATACTTGCAAGAAGCTCAACAGGTGCAACTACTTTTTCAATAGATGGAACAACTGGTGTGGCTGTATTAAATGGATTGGTAGTAGGAACGAATGTAGGACTAGGAATAGCACGACAGACTTTTACTGCCGAACCGACTACTCCATATTATGTTGGAGATTTATGGGCGGCTGGAAGTAGTGGAGATTTAAAAAGATGTATAACCCAAAGACTTACTGGTGCATATCAGGCAGGAGATTGGGACTTGGCTTCTAAATATACAGACGATAGCGGGGTGACGACTATTATAGGAAGTACAGTTACGACTTCTTTCGTGAACGCCTTGAATGTGAATGCCGCCACTGTTTCCGCTTCTATTTCTATTACAACTCCGACCATTACAGGGGGAACAATCACTATCGGTACGGGAGATAATGTCTTTATCGCAGGAGCTAGTGGTATTCAATTAGGAGACTCAACCTTTGCTGACGCACCTTTTAGGGTAAGTATGGCAGGGGCGTTAAACGCCACCAGTGCCACGATCACAGGTGCTTTGACCGCTGGTGCAGGTTCTTCTTTACCAGCAACTTATATCTCTGGAACGGTAGATTTAGACAATACAAACATTTCTGCCCAAGGTTGGACAAACACTTGTGTCTTTAGTGCGACAGATTATCGTGTAGTAGCGTGGGATACTGGAGTTATTACAACCGCCGCAGGAACGGCCTATAACATCACAGGGGCAAACACAGGTAATATGTCGGCCTCTACTTCGTATTATATTTACTTAGACATAGCGGTATCTGAAACCCTTTTACAGGTAACCACAACCGCAGGAACAGCCGTGGGTTCTGGAAAGATTTTAGTGGCTACCGCTTATGCAAATTCTGATACGACTTCTAAAGCACAATTTCAAGTCTTCGGAGGGGCAGGAGGGGTTAGACTGTTTGTAGACAATATATCTGCAAACTCTGCTTCGACCAATGAGTTTATTTCTAATTCCGCCCAGATAGCTAACCTAGTTGTTACCGATGCCAAGATAAATACCTTAGCTGTTTCCAAACTTACCACAGGTACTTTCACCAGTAAGACGATGACCTTGGCTGTAGCTGGAGGAACTGGTGATAGTTATTTAAACGCAGGCAAAACTGATTTTGACAATACGGTTAGTGGTTTTATATTAGGTTTAGATGACAGTGATAGCGACAAGGCTAAGTTTTACATTGGAAACACTACTGACTATTTTAATTTTAACGGAGCGAATGTTTCTTTCAGAACGACTTTGGCAGACGCTATTACAATTGATTACGGTTCAAATATTCTTTTACAGGAAGGAGGAAGCATTAAATTTACTTCAGTAACCGCACCAACTGCTTGTACAGCTACTTTATCAGCAACTGGAATTATAGATAGTTATAGTGAAACTAATGTAGATGCTTTTTATTCAATATCAGGAACAGAATTAAGTTGGGGTCAATCCTTTAATGGATTGTTTGGAACACTAGATAAGTGTAAATTTTATGTTAAAAAAACAGGAAGTCCCACTGGAAATGCGATTGCTAAAATATATGCACATTCTGGGGTATATGGAACATCAAGTATTCCGACTGGAGATGCGTTAGCAATATCTGATAATTTAGATGTGTCTGGTTTGGTCGATGGAGACCAATTAGCTACATTTACATTTTCTGGCGTAAATAAAATAACATTTGTTCAAGATACTAAATATGTTTTAGTTATATATTATGCTAGTAGTGCTGGAGGAAATTATCTATCAATAGGACTAGATTCTAGTGCTTCATCTGCTGATGGCAATGCTTGTGAGTATGTAACACCTACTGGTTGGGAATATTTTGCTTCAGATTTAGCTTTTTATGTATATAATGATGCTGGTCTTATAGATAACGGAACCCATAGCTATGCCGTTACTTTTGTCAATCCATCAGGAGAAACAGAGATCGGGGCAGAGTCAAATACAGTAACCGTAGATGCAACGCATAAACAAATCAATTTATCCAATATCCCAGTCAGTTCATCCGGTTCGGTTACGGCAAGGAAGATTTATAGAGGATTAACGAATAGTAATGACTATCGTCTTCTTACCACTATAAATGACAATGTAACCACCACCTATACTGACGAAAAAGCGGATGCCGACCTTACTGGCTTGATGGCGAATTTCAAAGAAAACAATGCTTTCGGTAAAATATTTATTGATGGAATAAAAAGTTTAAGTTTGGGAGAAAAAAATACTTATGTCGGACAGTATGCTGGTTTCTCAAATTCTAATGGATTTTGGAATACGGCTGTTGGTTGTCTTGCTCTTAATTCTATAACTGAAGGAACCTCTAACACGGCTATGGGTAGAGGAGCACTTTATAATCATACTGTTGGAAACTTAAATTCTGCTTTTGGAGGTAATACTTTGGAACAGAATATAGATGGAGATCAAAATACCGCAATCGGATATGGAGCTGGGTATTCAGGTACCCACGGGGACGGAAATATCTTTTTGGGGTATTATGCAGGATATTACGAAACAGGTTCAAACAAACTTTTTATAGACAACCAAGAAAGAACAGATGAAGCAACGACAAGAACTTCTGCCCTTATTTACGGGGTATTTAACGCAACACCATCCAGTCAGACACTTACATTAAACGCCGCAGTTGACGCTTTAGTTTCTTACTCCGTGGCAGGGACAAAAGTGGTCGGGACGCAAGTTTCAGCCATCGGTCTTAATGCAAAAAGCGATGCAGATAAAATAACAGATATTATAACAGCTTTAAGGGCACACGGGTTAATAGGCCCTAATGCTTAAACAATTATGGCAGACATTATAAATTACGACCCGAATACGGGTAGAAAACTAAATCCAGGTGAAAGCGTAGTAGACAAGGCCACTGGCAAAACAGTAACTCAAGGAACTGTGTTTGGTTCAACACCAGCGGTTGCTCCAATGGTTACATCAGTTGCTTCTTCTGTACCAGCAACAAAGACTCAACCTTCTGGTTCTTTGACTCCAATTAATTCTGTTAATCAAGCACCAACAATGGGGGCTACTCCTGGTTCTAATTATGGTGTTTTAAGTTCTGCTACTCCAGTCGCAAGTACTTCAACAGATATAATAAATTATGACCCTAATACAGGACGGAAACTTAATCCAGGAGAGAGCGTTGTGGACAAGGCTACAGGAAAGACCGTAACTCAAGGGACTGCTTTCAACTCTACTCCAGTTTCTACATCTGTTCCTTCTTCCACTGTTTCAACTACCTCGACATCAAATAATACTCCAGCAGTAAGTTCTGGTCTAACAAACTATTTATCTTCTTTAAATTATCCGTCCGATTATAATACCCTCACAACTTTAGCTAAACAATATGGAATAACTAACTGGACTGGAAGTACCAATCAGCAAAACTCTTTGCTTTGGGCTTTGAAGAACGGGGCTTCTGCCACACAAGCTCCTGGATATACTGAAGAAAGTGTTTCTACTTCTGTTTCTCCAACGATTGCATCAACTTCAAATGAAAATATAATCAATTATGACCCTAATACAGGACGGAAACTTAATCCAGGAGAGAGCGTTGTGGACAAGGCTACAGGAAAGACCGTAACTCAAGGAACTCAACTTAGTTCAACGGCAACTCCAACACCGGCAACTCCTATAACACCATCAACAACGACTCCTGTAGTTCCTACTGGAACAGATACTGGTGCCACCATAGAATACGACCCTAACACAGGAGCAAAATTAACTCCAGGACAAAGCGTGGTAGACAATGCTACGGGTAAAACGGTTACTCAAGGAACTATTTTTGAACAGGATACCACTAAACCAGCGGATCAACTTTTAACAAAAGACGCTTCAGGAAACTTTGTAGAACCTACTGCCGATACTTCTGCTAAAGATAAGATAGCCTCCGACTTAGAAGCAAAGTTTAAAGAATTTACCGACACGGCCAAAAAGACCCAAGAAGCCTCCCAAAAAGCTCAAGAAGAAATAGTCAAGAAAATGGGGGAAACCGCTACAACTGCTTTGATGGATAAGTTCACAGAAACCCAGAAGACCATTTCGGACGCTTACAACCAATATTTTACCCAGCAACAGGACTATTTAACCCAGCTTCAAAATCAGCCCAGCGTTGTTGACCAGCTTAATAAGTTTCGAGAAGAGCAAGGACTGCCCCAAATGGAGAAGGAATTGGCTGGAATAGACCAAACCATCTTAACCACAGAAGGGCTTTTGAGTAACATTGAGGCCGATATACGAACAAGAACCGAAGGATTGCCCGTGAGCGAAGCAGCTGCTCGCAGGCTTACTTCTATGGAACAGGCACCTTTGAGCAAACAACTGTCCGAACAACTAAGGTCAAGACAGTATGCCGCCGCAGGATTAGAAGCCAAACAAGCTACAGTCAACCAGTATATGACTTCCGCCCAAGCTGATTTAGCCAACCAGAAAGAAGTAGCCCAAGCTAAATTAGACGTAGCTAAAGAACAGGCAGAGGTTAAGGCTGACATAGCCAACTCTGGATTAGAGGCTTTCCAAACTGTCCAAAACCAAATGAATGATGTTTATAAGATAGAGTTGAGCAATATCTCAAGCAATGCCGACTACCAGAATAAACTGGCAGAATTAGGGTTTGACTTCTATACCCAGCAACAAGCCGCCAAGACTGCTGATATTAACGATAAGGAAGCGTTTGCACAAGAGTTGTTTAAGATTAAATTGCAGAATACTTTGAACACGACCAACCCAGATTATCAGACAGAAATAGTGAGCGATTCCAGTGGAGTTTTCTATCAGATTTCCATTAACAAGAACAACCCGAGCGACAGGATCGTGAAGAATTTGGGGGTGCAGGGAAAGACAACGGGGAGCAGTACAACTTCTTCTGCGAGCACTGCTGTTAATACTACCGATAAGTATATCCAAGACCCAAACAATCCTAATGCTTCAATGCTGAACCCGAATTATGGTAAAACTGCAAGCTCTATTGCTGCTGAAGAGAAAACTGTTACTGCTTTCAACAAGTCTTTAACGGACAAGAATTTATATAGTGATTTTGAAAGCAAAGAAGAGTTTATAAAGTATCTGCAAGTTAATTATCCAGGCATTGACTCTGGTGATATAGAGGCTGCGGTAAATAGTTATTACCAATAAAATGGCTATCAGACTTAATCTAAATTCTTACGGGAAGCAAACGACTCCTACCAGCACTTCTAAAAGCGGGAAGATTAGGTTGAATACAAAACTTTACGGAACTCCTACCAGTACAGTCTTACAAACTCCCGTGAATGAACCGACTGTTCAAGAGAAAACTAATACTATTTCAGATTGGTTAGGGATAAAACCTAATTACTTTGAAAATGCTGTCCAAACACAACAAAGTTTTCTTAGCAATCCATTAGGGACTATTGGCAGTGCTATTGGTGCCGCTGGACAATCTTTTAAAGATGTTTGGGATTTACAGGGTGAAAAGTATCAAGCGTATAAGACAGCTATTCAAACTCCTGGAACTTCTTTGGCAACTAAAGTTTCAACAGGATTAGGAGTTGTAACGGGAAGAGTAGCATTGCTTTTTTCTCCAATAAGTGCGGCCTTTGCGGCGGCGGAGAAACTTCCAGTTTTACAAGATGCGGCAACTCTTTTGAATATCCCTTTTAGTGTTACGGGAAAAGTTGGTGCGTTCGGGGCAGACCAATTTACCAATGTTCTACCGATAGACCAAACATCAAAGGATACTTTGCGTCCGGCCTTTGAAGAAGTGGGAAGTTTGGCAGGACAGATATTATTAGGAGGAAAGATGGTAGAGCTGATAAGCAAAGGAAAAAAGGTAGATACCAAGACAGTTAAAAAAGCCGTGGAAGAAGTGAAAAAAATTGAACCCCAAGCACAGGCTATTTTTGATAAGAAAGTGGCGGAAACAACAAAACTTTCTGCTCCAAAAGAACCTATTAGGCTTAATATAAACGAATATAAACCTGTTGCAGAACCCGTGAAGACCGTTTTATCAGACCCTCTTACTTTAGAAGCAAAGAAGTATGCGAGTGCGGAGGAGTTTGTGAACAAAAGTATAGAAAAACTTTTGGGCAGTTTTAAATCTTCTGCGGATAAATCATATATATTGGACGAATCTGTAATTCCTGATATTGCAAAAAATGTAAAATTTATTAGAAAAGAATTTCCAAATGTTAAAATTACATTTGATAAAAAGTATAAAGATGGTTCTGCCTATATTACGGCAACTTGGGATGATTTAGGTTATTATTCGGGAAGTGATCAAATATATCCAATAGCTATAAGATTAAGAATTTCTAATCACGGTGGGAGTTGGAAATATGCCGATCAAGAAAGAATTGAATTAAACCACGGTGATATTGTAAATAAAAAAGAAATTTTTGATTTATTAAGAAATCAAATACAGAAACATAATGATGAAATAGAGAAAGGTATTAATCTAACTTGGGGTAGAAAAAATTTGGCTGATAAAACTAAATTTCTCTCCAAATCCCAACTAACCGACATCTGGAATAAAGCCCAAGAAGTAAAACCAGTTTTACCAACCGAACCTCCTAAGACACCGGTAACTAAACCAGAACCCATAAAGACGGATAAACTCCAAAGCCAAGTCTATCAAAGACTAAAAAGAGAAAATCCCCAGTTAGAGGGTAATTTGGCATACAGCGAGGTTAAACTAAAAGAGGACGCTCAAAGAGCAGTTGATTTGATCGCTACCGACAAACAGAGAGCCTATGATATTGCTATGGGCAAAGAAAAGTCTGCGGAGATAACCCAGACATCGGCTAATATAGCAATGGCGGAGAAGGCTTTACAGGACGGGAATAATGCTTTATACGCCCGTCTTGTTAAAAACAGAAGTCTTGAACAAACTCGCAGAGGACAGGAACTTGTCGCAGAGAAGGGAAGCATTACCGATAACAGCACCTCAAGATATGTCAAAGAATTGGTTTCGGAAAGATTGGATAAGGTAGGCAAGGGATATTTAGAGGATTTAAAGACTTCCAAGAAGTCTGCCAAACAGAAAGCTGTTGATCGTGTTGACAAAGAGGTCGCTAAACTTGAAAATAATATAAAGAGTAAAAAACTTGATATGGATACGGCTCTTTCACTTCTTGAAAAGCTGACCTGCGTTGTATAAATATGCCAAAAATGTGCGTACCACCAGAGATAGCGAATAAGTTACGGGAGTCTTTGGAAAAAGGCGAGATTAACGCCGACCAGATAGCAAAAATGCTTCCCGAAGAAAAGATTGCTTTAAAGGCTATCTTAGAGGAAGTTGTTGCCGAAAAACTTGGCATAAAAGTTTCTTCCGAAGAAGTGGCACAGATAAGCAAGATTTCAAAGAAAATAGAAGAAGCCCAGACTAAACTCGGTGATGATTTGGGAAACCCTGCCAAGACACAAGAGAATGTGGATTTTTGGAAAGCCAAAAAGGAGATGGAAGATTACTTGATGAGTAAAAATCCTACTCCTATTTTAAGGATAGCCACAGGAACAACAGGAAGGGCGGCGATGTTATTCTCGGTAAAATCTCCCGTGTTAAATATAGGAAGTAATATTGAAGTAGGATTTACTGAAGCATTGTCCAGAAGATTGACCGAAGGGCAGTGGACTGGTGCTAACAACAAACTGGCTACGGACTATGTGAAAATGGTCAATAAGATATATCAAGAAACCGGTTACGATGTTTCCAGAATGATTGATGTGGCTGATACGGGTGCAAGCGGAGCAAGAGTGTTAGGAGAAGATGTTGTCCACGCTCAAGGTCCAGGTACTTTTAGAATGGTAGCAAGGACTGTTGCAGAGGATATAGTTTTCAAACAAATGATGGGTGCTCCGGATGTGGCATTTTCTTCGGCTCACTTTGCGGATAGCGTGAACTTAAATGCAGTTAAAATGGCTAAAGGAAGCAAAGTATCAGCCAGTGATATGATGACAGACGCTATGAGGCTTGAACCAAAGACCCCAGAAGGAGAGATGTTGCGTTCACAGGCTATTATGGACGCACAAGTTGCTACTTGGACGAACGAAAGCTGGGCTAACAGTGTTACTAACAATTTAAGGAAGGTCTTTAACAAGGCCAGTGGAGATTTACGATTGGGTGACAATTTGTTCCCTTTCGTAAAAACTCCTTCCAATGTGATAGCTACAGGATTGGATTATGCCGGTATGGGCATACCGAAAGCGATGTATAAGACTTATAAGGCAGTTAGGACCGGAGAGTTGGGGAACAAACAGGTTTTGCAGAGTATCACAAGGGACTTAGTAAGGGCCGGCCTTGGATTGACTGGGGCTGTTATGGTTGCAAGCCAGTTAAAGGACGAAGATTTTGTCGGGGCTTACGATCCGGCCAGATACCAGATAGAACAGTTAAGAAACTCAAACTATAACGCTGTAAGATTTGGCAATAAATGGATTTCAGTTGATTGGCTTGGACCGTTGGCTGTTCCCGTTACTTCAATGATGTATGCCAGAAAATACGGCAAGAAAGGCTGGGGAGAGAGGATATTTCAATACGGCAAGGGAACTGGAACGGCTGTTTTGAGCCTTCCGGTAATTTCGGATATTTACGATTATGTCAAGAATAATGCTTTCAAACAGAATCAAACTATAGAGGAAATGACAGGAGGAGCCGGAGATTATATGACCAATTTTGTGTATAGCCGTTTGGTTCCGAGTTTTATGTCAGATTTAGCTAAGGCTACTGATGAAAAAGAAAGAGTAACGGGGAAGGGATTGGAAAGTATCAAAGCTAAAGTTCCATTATTAAGACAGACTTTGCCGGAAAAGAAAAACATCTTTGGGGAAACTCTTACGGGAGAACCGTTCTGGAGTGATATTCTATTCGGGGCAAGGGTTAAAACGGACAAAGAAAACGAAGTGGTGTCCGAGATAAACAGGATTTCCGAATCTGTCGGCAAGGGGATAAACTTTACCGATTGGGATAAAAGCACTGGAAAGACATTGGCTCAATTCAAAGAAAAGAAAGGACAGAAGGTTTTTGATGAAGCCAAGACCTTGTATGGACAAAGATTAAAAGCCAGACTGGAAGAAGAAATGAAAAAACCGTCTTATAAGAAGTTGAACGATGACGAGAAGTTGAAAATTATCAATAACCTTGATTCGGAAGTAACGAACAAGATTTTTGTGAAGTATAATTTTAAATATAAGACAGTAAAATGATAGAGATTTTATTTACTTTGATTTGTTTCTTTGTCTACTCTGTTTTAACTGTCGAATATGATGAATCCAAACATAAAAAAATGTTCAAGAATTATAAAAATATGCCTAAATTTTAATGTATGGAACTTAATGAGGAACAATTTAAAAAACTTATAGTCGAAGTTAAAAGCACTGTTGATGATAGGTTTAAGGCTTTTAACGATGGTTTGAAATCGGCCAAAGAACACGATCAACCAGCTCCAAGGACCACAGAGTTTATTTTGAAAACAGAGAAAACGATGACTGGTTTTGCAGAAGATATCGGGACTATCAAAGATATTTTGAAAACCGTACCATCTAAGGTGGAAATGGAGTTGATGATAACCAATGCAATTTGCTTGTCTTTGAAGGAATGTGATAAAAAATATGCGTCCAAGACGACCGAGAATATAGTAAACGGGACAGTAGCTTTTATTCTCTTAGCTTTTCTGGGAACGGTGGTCGCCTTGGTCATTAAATAGAGTTCTTTGGAGGTGGTATAGTTGAAGCCATACCTATATTGCAGGAACCCTAAGAAGCACCCCAATTATGGGAAGCTTCTAAACTACTGCTCCGTCAGGAATGGCGGTAAACCTTGCCGAAATATGGGAGCGAGAGAAAGAAAATAATCTCTTGCTCCCTCTATTTCTTGTAATATCTATGCAAAATTGATATATATCTATGTAATATCTAAGCCTCGCCAGCTAGGTAGGTCCTTATAGGACTGGGTAAGACGAAAGTCGCTCACGGCATAATGAATTACAAAAATAGAAAATCTAAAAAACAAAAGATAAAAGAAAGGTTAGATAATTATTCCCGTTCTAGGAAATATAGAATTTATTTTTTAACTAAAAATAAAAAAGCCCTTTACCAGAATTTCTGATATAAGGGCGAAAACTTGACAAGTTATTGCTTCATAGTTTATGACGCAAAACCTTGACATCTATTACAATATTATGGCAATTTTCAAAATAGATACAGACGATTTTAAAAATTGGAAACCTGAACAGTTTAAAAATGAGTCTACTATACTTATCCAGATTGGAGAGTTTATGGCTCAAAAAACTTTTCCAATGCCGGTAAAAGAAGTTTTAACTATAGGACAGCTTTCTTCCTTGCTTACTTCTGAAGTTGGAAACGCTTCGGTCAGATATTCAGACGATACTTACCTTGTCCATAATTGGTCTGATTGGGTGGAGTTTTTCAAGTATTACAAATGGTCAGCAACTGGAAATGATTATCCTTGGACCTTGGAGCCTAATGCTTCTTACAGAGATTGTGATAAATTTGCTTTTCATATAGCTTCGCTCGCTTGCTGGATATTCAAGACTAATACTTTTATGAAGGCCAGCGGGATAATCACTTGGCCAGAAAAACAAAGCGGTAATCACGCTTATAATCTGATTGTGGCCAAAGACGATAAAGGCGCAAACAAGGTTTATCTTTACGATGGAATGTATAATTATTATCAGCAATTCGTTGGTAAGAAAGCCAACAGAGGTAATGTTACCTATAATAGTACATACGATATAATAACTATTTGACGGTCGATGTTAATAATTTGAACTAAAGGTGCCCAATTTTGGGCACGAATAAACACAATTATGGACATACTTAGCTTAGGCATAATCGGAGCAGGAACTTCTTGCATAATGGAAATGATACAAAATAAATTCGGCACAGGAAGTCTTTTGTCGAAGGTTATCATTGTAGTCCTTTCTTTGATCGTAGGAACATTTTATTATTTCGGATACCAGACTTCTTGGTGGACAGGTTTCGTAGGAGTATTGGTTTCCGCCTCGACAGTTTACGCTTTCTTTTTTAGCGGAAAGAAGTAGAATAATTGTACTGCCCCGTTCGTGTTGACTATCTTGGTTTAATTCCATTCCAAGAACACGGCGGGGCAGTTTTTTGTTGGAAAAGTTTGTCCACAGTTGCCACCTTGCAGGGTATTGACAGGGTATTTATCTTTTGTTAGGATAATAGTAGGAAGTGGAAAGGTTGACGACAGATTGGCTCAGGCTGAACTGCCCGACAACCCACCCTCCCCATTAATCAACGTAAAAAACTTAACTATAAAAACTATGATGACAAGAAAAGAAGCTTTAAAATATTTAATGGAAATAAAATATATCCAATTTCCACAAGGTGATGACATTTATTTATTAGATGAAAAAGAAAGAGGTAGGATAGAAGGGTATAACGAAGCAGTATCTCTAGTTAAAGAAATAATAATAAGAGAAGTAGGTAATAATTTATAAACTATGAGCAACAAACAAAACGACGAGTTAAACGAGATGATAGAAGAAAGCGGAGAAGTAAGCACTGAAGGTTTAAACGAAGCGACAAAAGCCTTCGATGACGATAAAAACAAAATAATTGAAGCATACGATATGGAGAAGTCAGACCTAACAGATAATGAATTGCTTTTCAGAGCCTTAAAGGAAGATTTGCAAAATGCTAAGTTGTGGCTCAATACCGCCGAGATCGCCAAGGCCATTTGCGAAACATTGGACTATGAAGAAGTCAAAACTTTAACGGTCGACCTGATGAGCGAAGTGGAAAACGTAAGAAGCATTAAATACGATATAATGTAATGCACGTAAAATCCAAACTACAACAGAAAATGGAAAAGCAAGAAAAGAAAGAAATCATAAAAGCCATATCCACCGTAGTATTAGTTATCTTCTTTGCAATAGTTTATTGGTGTATATGGTGGGCATTATCATTAATGGTACCGAGCTACTTCTAATGGAACACTTAATCAACAACAACAGCGAGATAGAATTTAACGAGGAAGAATTTAAAGATTGCATAAAATACCGTTGCGGAATGTGCGGAAGGTCGATAAATAATAACTGGAAACTTTACCAAGTCAAAGGAAACTATTGTCAGGATTGTTCCAACAAAGTTTCAAGGTTGGTAGATATAAAATTAAAACAAAGACAAAATGGAAAATCCAAAAGTCAGAATAAAACCGAATCAATATAAAAAGCTGGAAACCCTGTCCAAAAGTATGGGGTATCCGATAACAATAATCGTGCAGATGGCAGTGGACGTTTACCTGAAAAAGTTGGGGGAAATCCATAGCAGGAAAAATGAGAAATAGGCTTCCGAGGTCTTGACCACTGTTAAGCTTAGTGTAATAATGACAGTATAATACTTAAGTTTAATTTAAGTCTATGACTGACAATGGTATAAATCCTCGCTTCATTCCAATTTGGCAATATTGCAAGGAAAATAAAATATCAAAACAAAATGTTTATCGGTGGATAAGAGAGCAAAAAGTTGATGAAGATAATTTTATGAAAGTTAAGATAACGGTCGAAAGAATTTACATAGATAAAAATTATAAACACCAGTAAAAACTAACAAAAATGGAAAACGAAAAAAAAGAGGAAAAACCAAAAACAATATTCGAGTCTTTTCTGGCAGTCCAGAAAGAACTCCAAACAATAACCAAAGACAAAAAAGCTTTTAAAGGTTCGTATGCCACAATCGAGAATATTTGGGAGTCAATCCGAGAAATTGTTAACAGAAATGAATTTGTCGTGACGCACCAGTCAACAATCAGGGAAGGTCTTAAAGGATTGCTAACAACCGTTTTACATTCCAGCGGAAAAGTAGTTGATAGTTTTATCGAGTATTCCGATAACAAAGACCCGCAGGAAAAAGGCAAGGAAATCACTTACGCCAAGAGATATAATATCAACGCAATCTTTAATGTAATCGTAGCTGATGAAGATACGGACGCTTCCAAGCCTTTGGGGAAATATCGGAAGTGGACAGTTGACGGTTCACTCGCCGCTAAGAAACTTCTTAACGCCAAGAGTGCCGAAGACTCCCGAAGAATTTACGCTTCTTTATCGGCAGAAGAACGCAAGACTTCCGAGGTAATAAAAGCGGTAGAGTTCATTAAAGAGAATTTAACTTAATATGAAAATTATAAACTGTGAACAAGGCAGTCCCGAATGGTTAGAGGCTAAACTTGAGAAGATAAGCGGAACTCGTTTAGCTTCAGCCATAGGAAACCAACTTAAGCAGGAAGCATTGATTAACGAATTGATCGCAGAGAGGCTTACTGGAAACCGCAAAGAGATAACCCAAAGCAAAGCAATGGCACTGGGAATTGAAGCGGAAGAACACGCCATAGAGGAATACGAGCTTGAAACTGGCGTTATTACCGAAGCAGTCGGATTGTGTATCAATGACAAGTTCGATTGGCTGGTAAACTCTCCCGACAGGCTCATCAAAATTGATGGCAAGTATTCCAAAGCGGTAGAGGTAAAATGTCCGAACACCGACACCTTGGTAAAGTATATCCGAGCTAATGAGATACCGCCGAAGTATGACGCACAAGTTATGAGCTACTTTCTGGTCAATGATGACTTGCAGGAACTGGATTTTGTGGCTTACGACCCAAGAATACAGACCGAGCAATACCGGCTTTGGATTAAGAACATTAAGCGTGAAGAGTTGCCATTAGAAGAAACCAGAAAAGAAGTTATAAGGTTTTATGTAAAATGGCAGACGGCATTAAAAAATTTAAACTTAGAATTATAATGGAAAACAAAAAATTCACTAAAGGCATTTGGTTCAACCCAAGAAAAGAAAGACAGCCAGAGTTCATCATCGGACAGCTATCTATCCAGCACGAAACCTTCTTGGACTGGATTAACACGCAAAACTTTGATGAGAAAGGCTACATAAGACTGGATATTCTTATGAGCAAAGATAATAAACCTTACTTAGTGGTCAACGAATGGAAAAAGCAATGACAATCCGAGAGCTTATAGACAGCTACCAGAGCGAGATAAAGAACAAAGACATCACGCCGGACAGAGCGGCGGAGCTTTTAAACAAACTTGCTTCGATAATGGGGAACATCAATGACCGGATACTTGAAACCGACATAGCCTATAACTCAATTCTTAAAAAGGCATTGGAAGAAAACGAAAAAGCCAATCGTGCCGTGATCGTGGCAAAATGTTCTCCCGAATATAAAGAAATGATGGAAGCCAAGAACACCGAGAAAGAAGCAATTTATCTTATCCGAAGCCTTAACCGCTTTCTAAGAGTTAAGGAAGATGAGGCAAGGACTACAAGGTTTCAATAAGTCTTGACAGTTACGGCCAGTTTGTTAAAATAACAGTGGAATAAATATCTTGTGATTTCTAACCGAATACTACTCCCCATAGACAGCCTAGGTACTCACAAGTTCCTTTTCCACTGTTTATGGGGAGTTTTATTATAACCAAGTTTAATGGGCAGACTATGGCAAATAGAAGAATGTTTAGTAAGGCGATAGTAAGAACTGATGCATTTTTAGAAATGCCTCTTAGCTCCCAATGTTTATATTTTCATTTAGGAATAGAAGCGGACGATGACGGTTTCGTAACCCCTAAGATGATAATGAGAACCCTCGGAAGCAACGAAGATGACCTCAAGGTCTTGATAGCTAAAAAGTTTGTGATGCCTTTTGAAAGCGGAGTGATAGTGATACGACATTGGAAAGAAAATAATCTTATAAGGATAGATAGATACAAACCAACTCAATACCAAGAAGAATTGAAAGAAGCGTTGCAGGATAAGGTTTATATTGGTGTACCAATGGTTAACCAAAGGTCAACCCAGGATAGTATAGGTAAGGATAGTAAAGTAGAGGAAAGGGGTTTTTCTTTAAAACCTTTTTATAAAGGAACGAACGAGCGTTTAACGGAAAGTCCGGCTGGTTCTAAAAAATATTTCATTGTTAGAGGAAAACAATGGTTAGAATTTGCTGGCCAGCCCGAAGACATAGAGTGGCGATAATCAATCTAAAAGAAACTAATATAACTATGAAAATAGACGAAGCATATCCCGAAGCATATAGGTTAGCCAGACGCTTCCACGAACTTTATGAGCAATCTGCACCGCTATTTGGGTATGAAACCAAAGATGAAACTAAAGTTTTTGATCCCGAAAGTCCGAATGGCCGTTTAATGGCGTGGGTATGTTATGAGATAGTGAAGGAAGAAAAGGAAAAGATGGCCGATAAAATAAGAAAATCCAAAGTGTGGGAACTTGTCCCGAATACTCCAAGAAAAATAATGATAGGCGATAAGGAGTTGAATAATTTGTTAGAAGATTTAATTAACTAACCAAGTATTAAAAATAATAGGGTAAAATATGGAGAAAGAACAAATATTAGAAAACTCTCTTTTAAGAGAAAAAGAAATTAGAGAAATGGATTCAAGGGAATTGTTGCATAGATATGATAATGTTTGTGGTTATAGATGTTTAGCTAATTGGAGAGGTTATTATGAAGAATTACCAAAAATTGAAAAAGAAAGATGGGAATATGAAAGTGAATTATTAAAAAGATTAAGTGAAAGACCAAATGATATTCAATCAGTTTCGTAAACTCTTCAATCCCAACTCCCCTACCGACATTCCCACCTACATCTTTGAAGGAACCAAAGAAGAACTAAGACGCTTAAAAGAAGAGAAGAAATTAGCATTCGGCGTTAACATCTTTATTATTGACCCTAAGTGTATTGTAAGATGAGGCTGTGGACAAGTGGATAGTCTTGACCCCTTGACATACCCTGCTGGGGTGCTAGAATAAGAGTATAAGAATAAGAGAAATTAAAACTATGAAATATTTTATAAAACAAAGACAAGTCGGGAGAACAGACGCTTTGATAGAATTAAAAAAATTAGGTAACGATCTTGAGACATTAAAAAGCGGAGAGTGGCACGCTGTAAAAGCGGGAAGATACGAAATAAGTGGAGTAGGGTTTGAGAAAGAAAAAAACGATATTTTAATTAACGATATAAATTTTTAAAACTATGTACACAGTTAAAAAAGCAAAATATTATCCAAACAGTTTAAACATTGATGAATGGATACCCGAAGCGGAATTTGAAACAGAAAAAGAAGCGGTTGATTATGCAAAAAATAAAGTAAACGGTGGCGGTTTTGTTGACACCGAACCAAACGGAGAGATAGCGGCTGGATTTATCGGAGAATGTAATGCAGATCGTTGGAGTTATATGATAGAAAAAGTTTAATTTTATGCAATCCACTATCCGAAAAACTTGGGGGCTTGAATGGGAAGTAATATCCGGCGATCCCGAAAACCTTATCTGGAAGTGCTGGATACGCAATCCCTTCTATGACAAAGAAAAAGCCAAGTGGAGGGTAGGACTTAACAAGAAGTTCTTAATGGAAGCGATAGGCTCTGGGGTGCGAAAGATTATCGTGGTAGTAGGACAAGCGGAGATACCGATGTACTGCCCTACTTACAAAGACCTTGAGAAGAAAGATAAGCATAAGAAAGAGTACACCGATATTCCGAGTATGTTCGAGGGTAGCAAACCGATAAGACTTTATTATTTTTATATATAATTAGTAAAAAACAAAAAAATGGACACACTACACAATTACAGGCACGGCGATCTGGCCTTAAAGGGAGTAAACAACCTCCCCGAAGGTCTTAAAGCCTCAAAGTCAAAAGTAATAATGCAGGGAAGCGGAGGCCACGACCACAGTTTCAACAACGGCACGCTGTACTTAAAAAAGGAAAATGATTTTGTCATCGGATACTTAGAGGCCAAAGACACAAAACTTTTCCATATCGAACACGGGAAAAAGGTCGGAGGAAAAACTTTGAAAGAGGCAAAAATCAAAGACGGTTATTACCAACTTTTAAAACAGAACGAGGCTCGCAATGGAGAGCTAAGACCTGTAATTGACTAAATATGGCAAAAATTTTTAAAGGAAACTTAACAATAAGAACAGAAGAGGACGCTAAAAAATTGGAAGGTTATGACAGAATTAGCGGATACCTTTACATCAACTCCCAAGCCAAGCTGGACGCTCTCAAGTCAGTAGGCGGAGACCTTTACATCAACTCCCAAGCCAAGCTGGACGCTCTCAAGTCAGTAGGCGGAGACCTTTCCATCTACTCCCAAGCCAAGCTGGACGCTCCGAACCTCAAGTCAGTAGGCGGAGACCTTTCCATCTACTCCCAAGCCAAGCTGGACGCTCCGAACCTCAAGTCAGTAGGCGGAGACCTTTACATCAACTCCCAAGCCAAGCTGGACGCTCTCAAGTCAGT
>Ga0172381_10000601_pt1 | contig 43767 bp, 39 predicted proteins | sample Leawel6488metaG_FD_119754 | JGI IMG/M metagenome (GOLD analysis project Ga0172381, IMG submission 119754) | Leachate microbial communities from a municipal landfill in Southern Ontario, Canada - Leachate well 64-88 metaG | ecosystem: Engineered > Solid waste > Landfill > Unclassified | place... | reverse complement strand
GGCAGCGTGGCAGAAATTCAGAAATAACAAAATTGCAACGGTTAATTGGCAATTTACGACTGAAGATGCCAGGGTAAAATTACGCCGCCTTTATCCGACACTTGAAAGTTGACGAGACACTAGGCACCATCCGCATCGTACAGGATTACACTTCAGCGCCCGGACTGGCGGTCACCGACGTATGATAAAAACAGCGGGCAGAAGAGTACCATACCGGGTGTCCGCGTGTATCTTCCCGGCAATGGCGATCGGTTCGGACAATTCCTGCGGGATAACAAAAAACAGCCCGAAGAGTCCGCACATGGTGATCATGGAGACATAGAAAAACTTCGCGAACCTGGCTGCCGCTTTTCGTGCGACACCAAGGCGCCTCAGTTTCCTTTCCACCCTCGTGCAGAATTTCTGGAACATGTTTCCCCTTATCCATGGAGAACGGCAGGTTCGTATTTAAATTACTGTGATGGTTCTGGTTAGCTTATCGGGGTGTCGAAAGAATCAGGCCACCGGTTCTGCCCGGATTTTTTAGGCCGGTAAATTTCCGGTGGGGCGCGGGAATTTTTTGCCGGATTTTTGCACTGTTGCCGTTGCTCCTCCCATACGTGCGATGAATACCGCCGCTCCTGATGAGACGCCCACGCTACGGATCAGTAGCTAAAAAAACAGACTCTGGAGAAAACCTGTGCTCATCCAATTTTTCCGAATCTTTTAGAAACCTTCTGAGGCACTATCGCCAGCCGGGGGATGCCCGCGCTGGCAGAGTGCGGCAGCCCACAAAGAGCGTATGTTAATCCATTTTTAAGAATCCTGAAAAAGTAAAAAAAGGAGAACGGATCAGAATGAGATGACACCGGAAAAAACCGTGACAGCCGGGCCTTCCATCTTCACGCCATCCTTGAAGTGAATGGTGAGCGGCCCCCCTTGCGTCTCGACATGGATCGTGTCGCCCATGTAACCGAGTTTGTGCACGATCACCGCAGAAGCCGTCGCGCCGGTTCCGCAGGAGAGTGTCTCTTCTTCGACACCGCGCTCGAACGTTCGCACCCGGATGGAATCATCACCGGTCTTTTGCACGAAATTCACGTTTGCGCCGTTTAAGAAACCGGCATGGTGGCGGATCGGCGGGGCGGCCACGGCGATATCGATGGTGTCGACTGCATCGACAAGGATCACCGCGTGGGGGACGCCGGTATTTGTGGCGTAGACATCGAACTCCCCGATACGCTCCCGGTACTCGCCGTCCCCGGTGGCAGGGATGTCTTTGCGCTCGAATTTCGGGGTGGGCATACGGATGGTCGCGGTAAAATCCTCGCCGGTATACTTAAGAGCCACACCGACTTCCCCGGCAGGAGTCTCGATTGTACAGGTCTCCCCGATGTACCCGGCATCGTACGCGTATTTGGCAATACACCGGATCCCGTTCCCGCACATCTCGGCCTCGCTCTCGTCGGGCTGGAAGATGCGCATCCGGATATCTGATGTTGCAGACTTCAGGAGGTACAGGATGCCGTCCGCCCCGATCCCGAACCTCCGGTCACAGTAGAGGGCAGCAAAATGCGCCTTTAAGTCATCAGGGATGACGGTCTCCTCATATTCATCGATGAGCACGAAATCGTTGCCGTTCCCGTGCAATTTGGTAAAGGGTATCTCCATCGCACTTCCCCTGTTGATCCGGTTGTATCCTTCTTGTTTCCCGGGATGAGGATATACCCGGATTGTCCGGTATTCTTTTTGCGATTGTCCTTCAATAAACGCATCGGCCCAAGGTCCTGACAGGACAATTGGGAAGTATACTTTTACTCCCCGTTGAAGCCTGCCGGCCCGAACGTGGTGTGGAACTCGTCGATCCCCCAGCCGAGGTAATCCCGGATAATCACGTAGGCCATCTGCGGGGGAATCGCTCCCTTCTCGGTCACGATCAGGTCGATGTACTCGGCCGGCGTCACATCAAAGGCCGGGTTCCTCACAGTAACGTGGGGAAGTGTCTTTGCAATCTCGTCAGGCAACACCTCGTTTCCGGGCCGCTCTTCGATCCGTATGAGTTCCCCGAGAATGGTCCGGGGCGCAAACTTGTAGGTCTCGGCTGCGACGATCACGTTCACCCGGGCCTCGCGGGCGGAATGGGCAACCTGTGCGGTCCCGATCTTGTTGACCACGGCCCCGTTCACGGTCACCGCGTCGGCCCCGACAATCACGAGATCGACATCGTTGATAAAGGACCTGACCGCAGAGTCCACGATGAAATTTGTCGTGATCCCCGCGTCGTTTAAGGTCCGGATCGTAATGAGCCCCTGGTTCCTCGGCCGGACTTCCGTTGCAAAGACCTCGATCTCCTTACCCTGCCGGTGCGCCTCGATAATGCACCCGAGCGCGACCTCCGAGTTGCAGTGGGTGAGGATCGTATCGCCGTCGCGGATGTGGCTCGCACCGAACCCTGCAATCTGTTCCACCGCGTGCTGCGAAGACCGGATAAACTCGTCGGCCCGGGTCATGATACCTGCCCGGGCCTCGTCAACGGTCATGGCTTTTTCGAGGCCTGCCATGACGATGTGGACGGCGTTCGGGAGCGAGACTGCGGTCGGCCGGGTGGCAAGGAGGAGGGAGGCGGCCTGTTCCATCTCATGCCGGAACGCTTCGCTCGTGGTGGCCCGGGCCGAAAGAGCATGGTCCCGCAGGGCTTCCGCGACGGCGCGTGCAATCCTCCCCGCCCCCCGGATCTCCATGCTCTTTATCTTCTCTGCAGTTTCAGATACGATCATTACACTTCACTGATTCAATAAAGGCAGGAACCTACATAGAACTTATTACCGGGTGAAACACTTGACAGTCGCTGTGGTTTTTGACAGTGCCGGCACGCTCCTCTCTACGTACCGGGTGGCAAAGGATGTCGCACGACAGGTACTCATGCCCGGGATCGAGACAACGACACTCACCTTCTCCTCCCCCGACCGTGTCCTGATTGTTATCCCGGTCCACTCCAAGCATATTATCACCGCCCCACCGGAGACCCTGCTCTCTGCCTACCTTTCCGACAACAACGTGGGATTCGGGATCAGCTGTACCCGGAAGATCACGACCGCCGAAGAGATTGGGAACATGCTATATACCGACAAAAAGACCCGGGTCGGCGATCTCCAGGAATGTATCCGCGATGTCTGGCGGGTGTGCAAGGACGAGTCCACGCTCACGCTCAACAGCGGGGCGATCCTCAACATGGCAAAAAAATCCATCGAGTTTGCCATCACCGCGGGAGGCTGGCCGTTTGACGGGGCAAAGGAGACAATCACTGCCCTCCACAAGATGGGCGTCCCGACGTACATCGCATCCGGCGACCGTTCGACAAAACTGGAGATCATGGCCGACCACCTCGGCATCCCCAGGGACCGGGTCTATGGCGTGGCAACCCCCTCGGTCAAGGCGCAGATCGTTGAGGATCTGAAAACCGAATTCGACCGGGTCATCATGGTCGGGGACGGGATCAACGATCTCTGCGCCTTTAAAAAAGCCGATACCGCCATCCTGACCGTGCAACAGGCCGGCGAACGTCCCGAACAGCTCTTCCAGGCCGCGGATTTTGTGGTCAGCCAGATCGGCGACGTGCTGCCCATCATCCGGGACCTGCTCGATCAGCCCCCGGCTTCCCGATCGTGACGACAACGTGCAGCATATAAAAGGTAATATGAGACCAGAATAACATTAGTTACAAGGGAACTAGGGAACTATGAAGGCTCCACTGATCACGGTCGACAATATCTGTATGGATTTTGACGGCACCCCCGCCCTCAAAAATATCTCCTTCGAGATCCATGAAGGGGAGATTCTCGGGATCATCGGGAGGAGCGGTGCCGGCAAGACCGTGCTGATGCACTTAATGAGGGGCGTGGAACAGCCCCCGACCCGAGGGAGGATCATCTACCATGTCTCTGCCTGCCCATCGTGCGAGTACATGGATGTCGCGAGTTCTGCCGGCAAGCCATGCCCGCACTGCGGCGGCACGCTCGCGGCAATCGATGTGGATCTCTGGAACGAGACAAACGAGGCCCTGAAGCGCCGGGTCATGCGCCGGACCGCGATCATGTTCCAGCGAACGTTTGCCCTGTACGGTGACGACAGGGTGATCGAGAACGTCCTCCATGCACTCGACGATATTAATTACCCGGCGGACAAGGCGATCAACCGTGCAGCCGACCTCATCGACCAGGTCCGGCTCTCGCACCGGATGATGCATATCGCCCGCGATCTCTCGGGCGGCGAGAAGCAGCGGGTCGTCCTCGCCCGGCAGCTCGCAAAAGAGCCGTTTTTACTCTTTGCCGATGAACCGACCGGCACGCTTGACCCCGGGACGGCAAAGATCGTCCACTCGATGCTCTCCGAGGCAGCAACGACCAACAACATGGGCATGGTCGTCACCTCCCACTTCTCGCAAGTGATCGAGGACGTGGCCAGCCGGGCCCTCCTGCTCGTCGACGGCTCTATCGTAAAGATCGGCACGCCTAAAGAAGTGATCAGCGAGTTCATGAAAGGCTGCGACGACACGGAGACGTTCGAGCACACGGAAGCGGGCGAGAAGATCGTGGAGGCCCGGGATCTCATCAAGCGCTATATCTCGGTCGACCGGGGTGTCGTAAAAGCAGTAAACGGCGTCAGTTTCGAGGTCTACACCAAGGAGATCTTCGGCATCATCGGAAAGAGCGGGGCGGGAAAAACCACGCTCTCGCAGATCATCGCCGGCCTCATCGAGCCCACGAGCGGGGAGATCAATATCAAGATCGGGGATGAATGGGTGGACATGACAAAGCCCGGCGTCGAAGAACGGGGCCGGGCGAAAGAGTATATCGGTCTCCTGCACCAGGAGTACGACCTCTACCCGCACCGGACGGTGCTCGATAACCTCACCGATGCGATCGGCCTTGAATTCCCCAAGGAACTGGCCATGCGAAAGGCGATTGTCACCTTGAAGATGGCCGGGTTCTCCGAGGAAAAGAGCAAAGAGATCCTCGACCGGATGCCGGCCCAGCTCTCGGAAGGGGAGCGCCACCGGGTTGCCCTCGCACAGGTGCTGATCCGGGAGCCCAAGATCGTGATCCTCGATGAGCCGACCGGCACCATGGACCCGATCACGAAGATCGACGTGAAGCACTCCATCATGCACTCCCGGGACGAGATCGATGAGACATTTATCGTAGTCTCGCACGATATGGAGTTCGTGCGGGATGTCTGCGACAGGATTGCCCTGATGCGGGGCGGGAAGATCGTCGAGATCGGGAAGACCGCCGAGGTACTCGCCCACCTGACCGACGACGAACGCAAGGTTATGAGCCAGCCTCCAGCCTGATTCGAGGGACACATGATCCGTGTTCATCTTGACGGGGAACTTCGTGAAGTCAGCGAGGGATCCCCGCTTTCCACGCTCGTTTCAGACCAGCCTGCAGCTTGCGCTGTCGCCATTATCCGGCCCGCGACCCAGGAGCAGGAAAAGACCGAGAGCATCGAAGTCAGTACCACTGCCGGGGAGATCACCCTTGAACTGGCCGGCCGCGAGCTGGATGTGCTTGAACGGCCGGATGCGGAGAAGAGCCTCGTGCTCCACTGGACAGACCGGTACGCTGCCGCTTTTGGCCCGTTTCCCTCCGACATCCGCCCGGCACGCAAACCCCATCTCTATGAACGGGGCGATGTGATCCTCGGCTGCGGCGGATACGACCCGAAGACCTCGTACCTTCTCTTTTCAAAAAGCCGCCACCTTGCGGATCACGGAGCCGATGAGACCGGCGGCGTGGTCGGCCGGGTCGTGAGCGGGAAAGCCGTGCTCGACCGGTGGGCGACGGGCGACCGGGTGACCAAAACCGAGCCGGTCATCAGCTGGGCGGACACCAGCCGGTCGTTTACCACCACGGACATGACCCTTACGCTCGATGAGGGGATGCAGATCGTGACCCGGGTCGAAGTGATGGCTCAGGGGTATACCCCTGAGCGGATAACGATCGAGGCGGCAGGAAGCGTCGAGCACCTGCTCCTTGCCCTCCAGTCCGGGAGGTTTACGGTCGGGCGTGCGACAAGCACCCATATCCTCGACCAGAGACTGGTCGGCACCGATGTCCCCGCCCAGTTCAAACGCCCGCGGCGCGAGGGCACGGTGACCGTGCGCACCGGGGGGCCTTCAGTCGGGGGCGTGTATATCTACCGGGCAGATGTCCCAAGCAGCCCGGCTCACAGCGTGGTCGGGCAGGTCGTTCACGGGATCGAACTCGTGAAACTCGCAAAAGAGGGCGACCTTCTCTCCACCCGGGTGGTGCCGTCGCGTATCGATCTCCTTGGCCTGCCCCTTCCCGAGGCAAAGAAGATCGCCGCAGCCCGGGGGATCGCCCTTGCCATCGATAAAGACAGTGCAGACCGGATCGTGGTGTCGCAGGAACCGGGCACGACGCTTGACGTGCTTGCCGAACGTGCGGCAACGGTGACGACAGCGCCGTTTGCGCAGGTGGTCGATCTCGAACTTGACGATGCACGGGCTCCCGAGAGCTGCGGGGTGTTCCGCAGGATCACCGGGCTTGCTGAGCATGACGCCGGGATGATGCCGGCGTTCTTTGTTTTTGACGATGTGTATCTCTTCAAGCCGAAGATCCCGACTACCGTCAAGATTTACCCGGAGAACTGCCCGACTGATGAAGTCCCTGCCGCTACGCTTGCCATCACGAACGATTCGCGCAAAGGCACCGGGCTTGTGGGGGTGCGGTTGTCGGCGAACAAGGAGTTCGGCCCGACCTCGGAACCGTTTGAAGGAACGAACATCATCGGGCGCGTGATCGATACGGCAAAATTAAAAGGCGTAAAGGAGCGGCAGACGGTGTATATCCGCGAGGTGAAAAAATGACTGACTACAACCCGGCAAACGTCGGGACCGTGACCCGGTACGTTGTCGTGGAATCGTACAACGTGACCCCGTCTGATGTCGCGATCCGGGCATACGAGATAGCAAAGGGCGTGATGGTTAAGGAGAACTGTTTTGGCCTGGTCATCATGGGAAAAGAGGCGGATGTCGACCGGGTGATTGCCGAAGTGAGAAAGATGGACCCGGCGCATATCTTTGTCAAGGACCGGGGTTTTCCGCCGGGAGATGCCCGGAGGTGCCGGGCGTCGCTTGGCGGTGCACGGCCCGGCTTCCACGGGATCGAGTTCGAGATGGGAATACTCCCGTACATTTCCCACGCCCTTGAAGAACTGGACAAGCGCGATGCCGCAACCGTCCCGGCACCAGCCGCCACGCTCTCTGCACACCGGCTGGACGTGTACACCCTAAAGAAAATGATCGATGCACAGGAGCCCTGAAAACCATGGCAAAAGTATTCATTTACCCCGCAACGAGCCTGATCCTTTCAGATATGGTAACCCGGTTCGGGCACACCCCGCTCGGATCTGCGCTTGCGATCCGCGAACGCGTCCAGACCCCGGGCCTCGAATCCTCACCGCTCCAGATAACACCGGAGGAACCAAAAAAAGGGCTCCGCTGGGCGGCAGTTGAAGTCCCGAGCGGGGTGCGGGGGCGCATGGCGCTCTACGGCCCGATGGTGGAGGAATGCGATGCCGCGATCATCATCAATAATGCCGACCTCGCGTTCGGCTGCATGGGCTGCGCGAGGACAAACGAACTCTTAAAATTTTTAATCCGGCAGAAGGATATGCCAAAACTCGAACTGGAATACCCGCGAAACGAGGGCGAGGGCACGCAGTTTGTCGCGGCAATCAAACGGTTCCTTTCCGAGCTCGGAGGAAAGAAATGACCGCCCCGGTACGGATCGCCCAGCTCTCCTGCGGGGCAGATTACTCAGGAGTCCAAGAAGAGATTAACACGGCCGCCCGGTCGGTGAACGGCGAGATCTTCTTCCCGGATATCGCGCTCAAGGATATCGTACGGGACTTTGAAAAGTTCGGCCTTGAAGTCAGGAGTCCCGACTTAAAACTCGCTATTGCGCGGGCGATTGCGCTTGTCGAAGGCCGGGTGGACGCAGACGCGGTCTTTATCGCAACCTGTTTCCGGTGCGCCGAGGCCGCGATCGTACGAAACGAACTCAGGCGCTATATCCTCGAAAACTCAAAACTCCCGGTCGTCAGTTACTCGTTTACCGAGCGGACGACCTCGGGAACCCTCCTTACCCGGATGGAGGCCTTAACGACCATTGCCCGGAGAAGGGCACTTCTTGCCCGCGAAGTCCAGGAGGGAATAACGCTCGGGATCGATTCCGGCTCCTCGACAACAAAGGCCATCCTGATGAAGGACAACAAGATCATCGGCAAAGGCTGGCTGCCGACAGGAGAGGTGCTCAAGAGCGCCCACAGTGTTGTCGACAATGCTCTGGCCGAAGCGGGAATGAAACTCGAAGACGTCCAGGCCATCGGGACGACCGGCTACGGGCGTTTCCTGGTGGGTAAAGAGTTCGGGGCTGACCTGATCCAGGAAGAACTGACCGTGAACTCCAAAGGCGCGGTCTATCTCGCCAATACGCAGCACGGGCCGGCGACCGTGATCGATATTGGGGGCATGGACAACAAGGCGATTACCGTGATGGACGGTATCCCCGGCACCTTCACGATGGGCGGCATCTGTGCCGGTGCAAGCGGCCGGTTCCTGGAGATGACCGCAAAACGCCTCGGGGTCGATATCACCGAACTCGGGCCCCTTGCGATGAAAGGCATGGGCGGCCGGGTGCCGATGAACAGTTACTGTATCGTCTTTGGCACCCAGAGCCTCGTAAACGCCCTTGCCGCCGGCAGCACCCGGGAGGATGTGGCGGCAGCGGCCTGTCACAGCGTAGCCGAACAGGTCTTCGAGCAGCAGCTCCAGGAAGTGGACATCAAGGAGCCCGTGCTCATGGTCGGCGGCACCTCGCTCATCGAGGGGCTGGTGCACGCGATGGGCGAACTCCTGAAGATCAAAGTTGTCGTCCCGCCGCACTCGCAGTACATCGGTGCGGTTGGTTCGGCGCTGCTGGCATCAGGGTTTGTAAAGGACGGGACAGATGCAGGCCATTGAGTACTTTGAAGTGGAGTGCACCGAGAAGCTGGGCGGCGAGTACTACAAGCAGATCACAAACGACGTCCTCCTCGACCACAACCTGCTCCGGGTCATCCACAAGATGCACGTCTACATTGACCCGAAGGTGCCCATCTTTGTCGCGGTCGGGGTTTTAAAGAAAGTAACGACGCTGGTCAAAGTCGGCGACATCGCGAACGTCAACCCGCAGGAAGGAAAGATGACGCTTGCGATCTCTGACGAGACCTGGCTTGCCCCGATGCTTAAGATCTTCTGGGACCGGTTCGGGAAAGATCACGTCGACCAGCCGGACCGGTTCACGGTCATCCTGTCCGGGATCCCAGCCAGTGCACGCGAGGTCGAGGAGATCGCGATCGCCGACCCGAGCCAGGCGCTGTACAAGGATCTCGTCTACGCCCTCAAGTGCATCTGTCCCGAGGGGTTCCGGGTCAGGAGCGAGAACTACGGCGCCGAGAAGTTCTCGTTTGTGGCAAGCGAGGATACGTTGACGGACGCCGGCCTTGCCCTTATCAAAGAAAAATTCGCGCTCATGGGGGAAACGCCATGATCCTCGTCCCGATCACGTACAGGGGTGGGGTCTACCGGCACAACGAGATCATCGATCTTATAGAGGATCTCGGGGGCTACATCGTCCAGAAGCACCTGATCGCACAGGAAGTCGTGATCCAGTGCTTCGTGCCAAAGGAAGATGTGGAACTGATCCGTACGATAGGAAAGCCGCTTGCCGGGGAAGTGAACGATTCGCCGCTCGTGGGCACCGAGATCGCGGTCGTGAGTATGAGCCTTGAGATCCACCACCTGCCGCACCCGTCCTGCGATATCGCCGAGTACGTGCGAAGGCTCGGGGCGAAAAGCAACATGGTCGGGATGGCCCGGGGCGTGGGCAAAAGGATCGCGGGCCTCAACGATGAGGAGCGCGATGTCATCAACGAGCACGACATAGCGGTGTACCTGCTCGGGAACTTCGAGCACTGCATCGAGAAGAAGATGCCGGTGCTGCTCCGGGGGATCGAGGTGCCGGTCGTTCTCTGCGGTGGCCCGGACAAGGAAGTGCTCCAGCGTATCGTTGAACCGAAGGTGGACGGGTACGTGGGAAACGTCGGCCGGTTCATGCACCGGACCAAAGAGTCCGAGGAACTGGAGAAACTCGACGAGATCATCGCGGAGATCACCCGGGTCCTCTCAAAGCGCCGCGAGGAACTCGCAAAAGACCCGCTCTCGGTCTCCCCGGCCCGGCTCATGGATGTGATCCGGGAACAGGTGCCAGCCATCCTTGACGTGACCTCACCGACCCCGCTTACCGTGCAGATGTCGGGCCTGCGGGTGAAACTGCCGTACGACACGTACGCTGACGTGCTCCGGAAGACCGAGATCGAGGATGGAATAAAAATCGGTGATATCGCGGCAATCGAACCCTCGCGGATGCGGGACTACATTATTGTCCGGGTAAAACCGTTCTCGGAGACAAACACGGTGATATGAGGTATCATGGGACGCAAACAGGAAAACGATTTTGAGGCCCGGTTACGGCAGATTGTTGATCAGGGCGCTGACGCCACGGCGGATGAATGGCTTAAGGTGATCGAGAACGAGTACGGCAAGGTGCCGCTTATCTTCAAGCGCTTGGGGGAGCGGCCTGAAGTGTTGATCTCCCACCTTTTGTACAAGAGTACCGTGGCCGAGACGAGCCAGCTCGACCCCAAGTACGTGGAACTGATCAGCATGGCGGTCGGGGCGGCCCTGAAATGCCCGTACTGTACCAGTTACCACATGCAGGCAGCGACCAAGATGGGCGCGAGCCGGGAGGAGATCCTCGAAGTGATCCTGCTCTCGGGCTTGATCGCAAACTCCTCGGTACTCGCCAATGCATACCGGGTCGTCGATGACAAACTGGAAAAGTGTTTCCCCTGTGATGTAAAAGCGGTGCCTCAGAAGAAAGCCGCCGGGAAAAAGAAAGCCGGGGCGGCTGGCAAGAAGAAGTAAGACCGTTTCCTTTTTTGTTTTTTTGTGAACCGTTCGGATGATACTCCAGGTTGTCCGGATGTACCGATTGCAGGAGCGGGTCGCTTCCCCCGGCCGGGTCAGTCGACATGCGTGAACGTCGGGTAGTTCGCGGACTTGCTGCCGCTGATAAAGATCCCGGCATGGTACATGGGTGTCGAGTTTGCATTAAAGGGCGCGGGGCCCTCGTAATCGTGCCAGCGGGAGATGAACTCCTGCCGGGGGATCACACCGCGGGTGCCGAGTTGCGACGGGTCCTCGAAATAGACGTTCTCTGCATCCAGCCCGATCACGATCATGTAGTGGCCGTCCTCCCAGTCATCTTCCCACGAAATGTTAGCCGGGCTGGTATCCGACCATGCCTGGCAATCGATGATCACCGGTGTCCGGTTGGCAAGGGAGCGTTCGAGATCGGCCAGCGTGAGGTTGGTCCGCAACGCCGCCTGTAACCCGTGGGCCCGGGCCACCCGGACGATCGCATCCGGAGACGTGCCGGCCTCTTCGGTGGTGTTGAGTTCCTGCATGAGCACGCCCTCCCGCATATCGATCCCCCAGTAGTTGAAGATCGCCAGTAAGCACGCAGCCCCGCAGGAGTAGGGCTGGCTCTGCCGGACATCCGGGACCGTGGAGAGAACACTCTCTGATCCCGTTGCATTCTGGATACCAGCGTCCTGTGGGGAAACGGATGCCTGCATGCAGCCGGCGGAGACAATAAGCCCGGCAATGAGAGCAAGGGCAATAATGAACAAGGGGACAGATCTGTGCATAGCAACACCGTCAATGAAAGGGAATTGCCACAGAACCATATAGGGTTTTATTTTTGTTTCGACTATCTGCAGATCGTTTTGGGCAGGATTTTTTTCCCCGAGGTCTGACGGGTCGCCTGCGCCGAACTGTGGATGAGGAAATTTATCGACTCGCCGTGTGAGACTGCGCCGGCAGCGTAAAATAGTGCGTGCGGGACCGGCTTTTATAAGGAATAACCCCGGACACAATACTGTACGAATACCGTACCGGGTCCGCACCCGGTGCAGATACCAGGCGAATACATGAAGACGATTATCCTTGCCGGTGGCGTGGGGACCAGACTCTGGCCCCTCTCGCGTGAATATTTCCCCAAGCAGTTCATCCCGATGGAAGGAAATTCCCTGTTCCAGAAGACCTGCGAACGGGCAGCAAAACTCTCGCGGGAGGATGAGATCTGGGTGGTGACAAACGAGATCCACCAGTATCTTGTCAGGAACCAGATGGACGATCTGGGGTATTCAATCCCGGACGATCACGTGCTCTCTGAACCCGAGCAGAAGAATACGCTGCCTGCGATCGCGTGGGCGATGCAGCGGATCAAAAAAGAGGATAAGAATGCCACCGCAGTGGTGTTCCCGAGCGATCACCTGCTCGGCGATTTGGCAATCGGCCAGATCAAGGCGGCAGAACCCCTTGCACAGGAATACCTAGTCACGTTCGGGGTAAAACCGGCATCGCCCCACACCGGCTACGGGTATATTAAGCCGGGAAAAGCGCTTGCCCTTGGATCCATCGTCAGTCAGTTCAAGGAGAAGCCCGATGAAAAGACCGCGACGGAGTACGTGAAGAAAGGGTACCTCTGGAACAGTGGGATATTCCTTATTTCCGTACCCGTGTTCTTTGCGGAACTCAAGAAATACCAGCCCCGCCTCTCTGCCGCGTTTGGCGGTGCCAAAGTCCCGGAGTACGCAAAACTGGATTCGATCTCTATCGATTACGGCCTGCTGGAACCGTCGAAGAAAGTGGCCGTGGTGCCGCTCGATACGGACTGGAACGATCTCGGGACGTTCAAGGCGCTCTACGAGGTCCACCCGCACGATGCGGAAGGAAACGTGGGGAAGGCCGAGTACCTTTCGGCAAAGGACAACTACGTGCATGCGCCAGGCAAGCGCGTGGGGATGATCGGCGTGGATAATCTCGTCGTGGTCGATACGGCCGATGCACTCCTCATCTGTGACAACCGGCACACGGAGCAGGTAAAAGACCTCGTCCAAAGGTACAATAAGCAAAACGACCCGGTCACACAGTTCCACCGGCAGGTGCATCGGCCCTGGGGATCGTACACGGTGCTTGAGGATGCGAATGGCTACAAGATCAAGCGAATGACCGTAAAGCCCGGCCAGAAACTCTCCCTCCAGCTCCACCACCACCGGAGCGAGCACTGGGTGGTCGTGAGCGGGACAGCGGAAGTCGAGCTTAACGGCGAGACAACCCTGCTCCGGCAGGGGGAGAGCACGTTTGTGAGGAGCGGGATCCGGCACCGGCTCAGGAACCCGGGCGTGATCCCTCTCGAAGTCATCGAGGTCCAGCTCGGGGAATATCTCGAAGAGGACGATATCGTCCGGTACGAAGACGATTACGGGAGGGAGTAGGGCTCACTTCCGCCATACCGCATATCGGGGTGAGAACCTGTCCCCGGGTCCATCCCCGGCAACCAGGCACTTTTTTCCGCTCCCGACAAGATCGCCCCTGCCTGCCATGCAAAGCCCTTCGAGCACGAGGGCCCGGTTTCCCGGTTCCCGGTACTGCATCATCGCCCGCTGGATCTTCTTCTCCCGGCCCTTGGGCACATATACCGGTTCGAGCGTGAACGGATTCATGCCGGTGTAGTACATGCACGTGGAGACACTCATGGGAGTCGGCGTGAAATCCTGTACCTGCTCGGTGTAGAGCTGGCGATCCCGGATATACTCGGCGAGCTCGACCATGTCATTAACCGTGCAGCCCGGGTGGCCGGACATAAAATAGGGAACAAGGTACTGGCGTCTGGGTTTTCCTTTCTGGAGCGCCTCGAACCGGTCCCGGAACCGGTCGAAGACCGCACCGTCCGGTTTGTTCATCGCAGCGGTGACCTTTGGGCTGACATGTTCAGGGGCGACCTTGAGGTGACCGGAGACGTGTCGGTCGCAGAGCTGCGAGAGATAATCGGAACCGGGATCATCGGCGAGGACGAGATCGTACCGGATCCCGGAACCGACAAATACCTTTTTCACACCCGGCACCCCGCTCACCTTTTTCAGGAGTTCGGTGAGCTGCCGGTGACTCGTTTTGAGGGTCTTGCACGCCGGGGTGCAGGACTTATCCGGGCAGGCACCCGCCTTCTCCCACCGGCCGCATTCCATCGCATACATGTTTGCCGTCGGGCCGCCCACGTCCTGAACAATTCCCTTAAATTCCGGCATCGCGGCCATCCGGGTCACCTCGCGGACAACAGATCCGATACTCCGGCTCTGGATGATCCTGCCCTGGTGATGGGTGAGGGCGCAGAACGAGCAGCCCCCAAAGCACCCCCGGTGGCTCACGACCGAGAACTGGACCGGTTCAAGGGCCGGGACCGGCTTCTGGTACGACGGGTGGGCCCGACGGGAGAAGGGGAGTTCGTAGATATGATCGAGTACTGCCGTCGTGAGAGGAAGCGCCGGGGGGTTTTGGACGACAACCGTCTTCGGGTGGGGCTGGGCGACCGGTTTTCCCCGGACCGGGTCCTGTTCCTGGTAGTGAAGTGCAAAGGCCCGGGCGTACGCGGTCTTGTCTTGCGACACTTCCGTAAAGGATGGGATCTCGACGATTCCATCCGGCCGGGCGGTGCGCCACTCGGCTACTTCCATCGTATACGAAGTCCCCCGGATATCCCGCAGCGAACGGGCCGGTTCACCTCCGTCGAGGCGCCGGGCGATCTCGGTCATCTGCCGTTCGCCCATACCGTAGACAAGGAGAGTTGCCGGGGCATCGGCAAGGATCGACTGGCGCACCCGGTCCTGCCAGTAATCGTAGTGCGCAAACCTGCGCAGGCTCGCCTCTATCCCGCCGATAACGATCGGGACGCCCGGGTACGCAGCGTGGACAAGGTTCGCGTATACAACTGTGGCCCGATCCGGGCGACGAGGTTCTCCCCCGGGAGAATAGACGTCCGAGCTCCGCCGTTTCAGGTTCGGCGTGAGGTTATTCACCATCGAGTCGACGTTACCGGACGAGATGCCAAAGAAGAGCCGGGGTTTCCCGAGCGCCGTTATGTCCCGGTTGCTTTTCCAGTCCGGCTGGGCAATAATGCCGACAGAAAAGCCTGCATCCCAGAGGACCCGGCCGATAAGCGCCGTGCCAAAGGAGGGGTGGTCGACGTATGCATCGCCCGTGACAAGGATAATATCAAACTCTTCGATGCCAAGAACCGCTCCCTCTTTTTGGGAGACAGGAAGGAACGCGGGCTGTGTTTTCATAAAAACCGGGGATTTATTCGGATCAGGCCCGGGGCCGCCGGGTGAGATCGCGGATAATTTCGGCAAGCCCCCCGGTGTCCTCATCTTTTGTTGCCGCCTCTTCCTTTTTGGATTCGGGTTCTTCTGCCGGTGTGCTTTCCGTCCCGGGTGGGGGGGACATTAAGGTCGCCTCGTCTCTTTTATGGACCGGCAGGATCACCTGGGTCTTTTCGTCAAGCTGGCGGCGGATATCAAGCCCGGTAAATTCGAGGACGATCGCTTCGGCAACGATATAGGTGATGGCCTTCTCCCGCAGGCACCCGGTCAGCGCGTGACCGGCCCGGCCGACCGACGCGTGGTAATGGAGTGCAGGGCCGTCATCCCCCGGGCAGATGGTGCCGATGCCCACCATCTCCCAGCCTCCTTCAAACATGACATAATGCGGATCGGGGGGGAGTATTGCTTCCTCGGGACCGGTCACCATCCGGCCCTGCCTGAGTGCGCCAAGAAAAAGGACGGTACCGGTATGCACCGCTTTGTTGCGGACGAACTCGTGCATGACCGCTAAAAAATCCTCGCCGTCGTCAATTCGCACGACGAATACCCTGCCGAGCCGACCTTCAGAATATTGCATGTGAGCGCTCTTAATTTCCTATCTGGGTATTCATAGGATTGGCGCGGATTTATATCTCTTTTCCGTCTAAAAAAGAGAAATCGCGGCAGACCTCACCTGTACAGGTGTAAGAGGGATCCTGTCGCGCAGTTTATCTTCCCCCGGCTCCTCCGCCGCCAAACCCTCCGCCACCGCCAAAGCCGCCTCCCCCTCCGAACCCGCCACCGGAACCACCCTGGTTCGGCGGGGTATACATGCTGAGCGGCATGAATCCTGAATACATGCCCATAACACCGAGTGGTACCCCGGTCTCTGCCACCGGGATGTTGAGCGCCTTCATCGCCTGCTCCACCTTGTCACCGACTCCAAGCGCAGTACCGTAGACCAGCCATTCGCCCCACATAGGGAGATCTTCGGGGGCATATTTCCGGATCATGGCCATATCGGACAGGAAGTGGGTAAAGGCATCCCATTCCAGCTTGTCCTTGTAATGATCCTCTTTCCAGTGCCCGAATAACGTGGAGGGCGCAGCCCACGCAATGCCCAGCTGCACAAGGACAATGATCCACAGGACAACGGCCGGATACAGGATGAAGGATTGCATCGGGAGGACAAGTGCAAAGATAAGGCTGATGGCAAAACCGACAGCACTTATGGCAAAGAAAGGCGTGAGGTGATCCCTCCCGTCAACCATGTACTGGTAGGAGATCGAGGTATCAGCCCGGGTCGTAACATCTGAAAGGTTTTTCTGGTACCGTAAGACTTTTTCTTCGGCAATGCGGTCAGACCGGGCCGTGCTGACCAGCGATCCGATACTGTCGGAATCAAGGGCGCCGTTCTCAGCGAGCTGCTGGATAAACGCGATAACCCGCTGCTCATACGGGTCTGTTGTCGCCGTGGACAGTACTTTGATGACAAAACCCTTCCCCTCCCCCTTGCTTGTCACCGAGAGCAGCTTTCTCCGGTGCAGGTCGAGGATGGTCGCGTAATACCCGTCCTTATCGAAATCCAGCGCATCACCTTTGAAGAGCAGGTTGACCTGCCAGGGCTTGAGTGCCGGGTTCGGGATGGTGCTCAGGTATGTCGTAACGGTGAACGGTCTCTCCTGCCCGTAGCGGTAATAGATGAGAAGCAGGAGGAACGGAACAAGAAGCACGGCCACTTTCGCCAGGTAATTCAGGAGGGTGGCAACCGAATAAGGAAGATTATACCAGAAATTCGCAGACGCTGCTTTCGACTGAAGGTTTGTGGCCTCGCTCCGGAATCCCGGCATCTGGCCAAATCCGTTCCCGCTGGCGAGCATTTCAACGGCAATATTCTCATTTTCTGCGGCGCTGCCGGTAATCGTGTAGGTATTTCCGGTCTTTTCAGCGGTCAGGGTCGGGGGGTACACATAGATCTGCTCAATACCCTCTGCCGGAACCGTGATCCTGACATCCTGGTAGGGTATGTGCGTCGTCCCTGCAAGTTTGATATTGAGATGGGCGGTCGTCCCGTCATCTTCTATGGGGGGATGCACCACGTACGTGGTCTGGACCGTGTAGGTCCCCTCGGAAAAGTAACCGGGGTTAAAAATTCCCACTTCGTTTGTTTCAGCCAGGTGGCCAATCTGTGCTTCCGATGATGTCCCGGAGGAACCCGTTACTCGAACCGCAGAAGAGGCATCCTTTGCATAGCCGGTAGTACCGGGTGGCGGTACTATCGAAACGAACTGGATATACGGCTCGTTGCTGCTGGTAAACACGAGCGAAGATTCCCACGAGCGGTACAGCATCCGGTACTCGCCGGACGAATGCACGTTGTAAATGTACTGTTCCTCGAGGGTACCGTTATCATACAGCGTCGCATCGTACGAGTCGACAACAAGGTCATTCTGGATAAGGGGCGGGATCACCGTGACAAGGATCAGGCCAACGATACCCAGGACCAGGGCGACAATGAAAATGCCGGCGATCTGTCGTGTTTCACTCACCGCAATTCCTCATCAGAACTCGATTTTCGGGGGGGTCTGGATCGCTTCTTCGAACTGGAGGTACTCAAGCTTTGCGAGGTGAATCAGGTGCCCGATGATGTTTGACGGGATCGTGTCCATCATCGTGTTGAACTCCTGAGAGATGTTGTTGAACGTGTAACGCTGGCGGGAGATCTCATCTTCGAGACCCTTGACCGAGTCCATGAGCGAGGTGACGGTCTGGGAGGTCTTGAGATCGGGATAGTTTTCGGCTACGGCAAGCAGGCGCCCGAAGATGGAACGGGACTCTGCCTCGACCTTGTTCAAGTCGCCCGGCCCTGCGGTCGCGACCGCTGCCCGCATGGCAGTGACTTTGGTGAGCGTCTCCTGCTCGAACTTTGCATAGCTCTTGACCGCACCGAGCAGCTGCTCGATCATGTCCAGCCGCTTTTTCATCGCGACCCGGATCTGCCCGAGGGTCGCCTCTGACGAATTTTTCAGGGAATAGAACCGGTTGTAGATCCCGACTGCCCAGATGACAAGGGCAATGACCACGATGATCACAACGGCAAGAATAATCCAGCCAATAATATCGCCAAACATGGTTTCTCAGTGTACTGATGATCCCGGTCCAGATAATAAATGAGGTGGCCGGGTACTGGTGACAGAAACACTCAAGAGAGAACCAATTCTAAAAAAAAAGTTCCGTGTTTTATCACGGTCTTATGAGAGCGTGAGGGTCCCGACAACCCGGAGCTTGCCACCCTCAAGGTAATGGAGAACTGCTTTTGCCCCGGCAGGATATACCAGCTCTTTTTCAAGGGTAAGCGTCAGCTCCGGCATCCTCCAGTCGCCATCCGCAGAGACCTTGGTGAGGCGGGAGGGCAGGAACTGCATCCAGTGGCCCACGTAGAGGACCATGTCTTCCTTTAACGGCGCCGGCCAGTACTTGACCAGCTGGGCTTTACCCGTGACCGTGGCCGAGCATTTGATTGCAGGATCATTTGTCAGGACATAACCACGGTCGAGCTCCTCTGCTTCGACTCCCTTGAGGGCAAGGCCGACACGGTCACCGGCCACGGCGGAGTCCGAATCCTCTTCGTGTTTCTGGATGGAGCGGACCTGGGCGGTCTTTGTCGTCGGGAGCACCTTTAAGGTGTCATGCTTTTTAATGACGCCGTGGGCGACGCACCCGAGGACGACAGTTCCGACGCCCTTGACATTAAAGTGGTGGTCGATGGGCACTGCGCCTGTGCCGGCACCTTCCCTTGCTTTCTGGTGGGCGGTCATCTTTGCCGCCGAGTCAAGCAGTTTCTCACGGATACCGATCGGATCGTTCTCGATAACCTCGTAGTGCTCAAGGACCGTGCCCTTGATGAGCGGGGCGATCTGGTCGGGCGAGAGATAGTTCTTGAAAATGATTGATCCGTTCGCTTTCCCGGCGCACTGAAGCATCAGGACAGTCTCCCCGAAGGTCGCATTGATCTCATCCACTACAAGGAGGATCCGGTCCGCAAGGGAGATCGCGTAGTAGAGCGACGAGAGTTTTTCCGGATACCGCGTGGGTTCGATGAAAGTGACCGTTGCTCCGCTTTTTTTGAGGTTGTAGAAGGTGATATCGCTTGTTGTGCCCTTCTTCCCCAGATCATCTGCATAGCCGTTCGGGGCAAGGACGGCGACGGTGATGTTGGACATGATTGAGTGTATTGGATGTCACAGGATATGAGGATTTTTTAACAAAAATGAAAAATTGGAGAAACAAATGAAATATTATAAGGTGTGCCCCGGAAAAAGTGGTTTGAGCCGCTTGCTCAATTACTCACTGCTTCTTCTTTTTGTGGCTTGATCCTTGCTCTTTTTTAATAACATCCATACTTACAAAGTATTGTTCGATTTCCCTGCGTTTAATGATCATAATTACGAGTATGATTATACCCATTCCGGTCAACACATATCCGATTTTTACGTCGTTAGGATCAAATTTGAAGGTGATTGCAGAGGTTTCCGATGTGACCTGAGCGGCGACCATATTTCCCGCATTCAACGCATCCTGACCATTAACCTTCCACCCGGGGTAATATGAGGTTTTAAGTACAGCAATATCTCCGGGGGCGAAATGGCCCGATATCGTCACTTCATCGGATGAAAATTTTTCAATTTTAACAGGAACAACCTCGTTCTTTCGGATTACAAATGCATTTGGAAGGACATGATCCGGTTGGTATATTGATACATTTTGAACCTTGAAGGTCACGTTATCGATATTCTGATTGCCATTCTCAAGATACTGGGTATCTACAATATAATCGGCAATGTAATACGAGGTATTCCCAATCGTATATGCATTGCCGAGAGTGGTCAGAAGATAATTCGGATAATATACCCTGATAGGATGAATTCCACTTTTTATAAACCAGTAGGTAAAATCTTGGTGGTAGAACGGCCAGCCTGTTTCAAGCACCCATATCTGGGATTCATTTGTAGGGAGTGATTTTATTTTTTCAACGATAGGAATGGCAGGACTGTTATCAAGATTCGGGGGGGATACTGTAAGATAACTAAAATTTCCCATCGCCATAATCAAAATACCCACCATCAGCAAACCACAAAACACATTTGATTTGGTAGTGTGTGGGTGAATACGCTGACGATTGAAAAGAATCACCACCGCACTGATGATAACCACAATAATAACCGATTTGATGAAGATATCTGTATTAATCGCTGAAAAATGACGGTAAATCAGGATTGCATCCACGACCAACGCGGCGCTAAAGAATACCATCAGATTTTTCACTGTTGCTTTATTGCAATACAACAACGCGACAAAAATTGCAATAATCACGAGTGAAATCCAAGCCTCGATTGATCCAATTCCCTGAAATGGCAACTCTAATAATTTCAGTATCAGCAATACACATATTCCGTAAATAATATTTTTTTTCTGTTGATGAGATATTTCAAAAAAGTCCTCATTCTTAAACCGGGTTAACACAAGATCAAACCCATAGAGAGAAAAAAGGAGGAGGATCGGAAGCAACGCCCCAAATATACGTCCAGCAACCCGGAAATTTACTACACCGGGGAGAAGGTGAATAAACGATAACAATGTCCGCCCGCCATCTGCCCAGATAAATGCGAACACCATTGCAAAAAAAGCAGGGATCGTCCAGTCTTCACGACCATAGATAAATGCGATGATCAGGAGTAAAACAGGAATTATCCCGATCAATGCCAGACTCTCATAGCTGCTGAACACCTGATCAATCGGCGTTCCCACTATAAAAGAGGCAATATTATTTTCTAACGACCCTCCATCTCCCAGGGGGTTGATGGCATCAATCCGGCCTAATGCGCTTGAACTGATAACAACCGGGATGAACTTTATGGCTAGCAGAAGGGTTCCAATACACGCAGATAAAAATACAGCAATAATCATTCGGCTGCTTAATTTTTTCTTTAAAAGATAATAAATAAAAAAAATAGCAAGGAGTGCACAACTATAGAAAAGGTAGTACACGGCTCCAGTAAAGAATATCATTGCAAACGAGACGGAAAATATAATAATATTTATTACAGAGGTGTTATTATCCCATATCATCTTGAAAAATGCATAATACATCAGGGGAATCCATGTCAACGCGTATATAATGGTCAGGTGACCGGCATCAACCCGGGCTAATAGAATCCCCGAAAACATGTATATTGTTGAAAAAATCATGCGAAGTTCCGGATTCCTGGTCATTAATCCAGACATTTTGAAAAAAAACAGGTACGCCAAAAAAAGATGAATGATAATAAACCAGTTTGTCAGGTAGATATCCTGTGAAAACAGGAGTCCGGGGATATTTGTGGGATAATATTTTTCTGACAGAGAGAGTGCATATTCAGGAATTCCTGAGATCCAGTTTGGATTCCATAATGCAAGGGGATCATTTGCTACCGAGAGTTCAGAGTTAACCGCAAGGAGTGTATCATATTTACTTGAAATGAACCCTTGATCCTGTTGAATAATTGACGGGAACACCACTAATAAAAGTACCAACGGCAAAATGAGGTAACATACCTCTTTTACAGAAATATTACAGTTTTTAATCCATTCAAATGTCATTTGATCCACCAGTGCCATTCAGAGTTTTTTAGTGAGTGTCATATCTCAAAAAATATCTGCACAATCAGTCAATATGAGGTACTATCTGATTCTCATTGTGTATACTTCAGTACAGGATCTGATATATTTTTTCAAACAGTTTATATCCCACAATTGTGGCCCATTTTAACAGGAAATTTGTCTGTTTTTCATGAGCACCGGTCCTGAACTTTTGGACAAGGTAAACAGGCAGTATGAGACAATTTCTACACGGAAAAGCAGCGCATTACGTATATAACAGAGCGTGTCCCGGTCCCGTAGGTACTGGCCTAAATCGATTTGCCCGACAAAAAACGAAGAATGTACCCCGTCTAAAAACAAAGGGTGCCGATTCTCATATACTTTAAATATCAAAAATTTAAATTTACATGTGGTTCGATCATGAAAGTGGTAATATTAGCCGGAGGTTTGGGGACACGTCTCCGCGAAGAGACCGAATACCGGCCTAAACCAATGGTTCAGATTGGCAATAAACCGATATTATGGCATATAATGAAAATTTACAGTTCTTATGGCATTAAAGAGTTTGTCATTTGCCTCGGGTATAAAGGTGCCACGATTAAAGAGTATTTTTTAAATTACGAGATTATGAATAGTGATTTTACGGTTAACCTAGGAAACCGCCGTAAAATAATTCTCCATAATGATCACACAGAGCGTGACTGGAACGTCACGCTGGCGGATACAGGGGAAAAATCACAGACCGGTGCTAGGGTTAAAAAAATTGAAAACTATATTGATGGAGATACATTTATGCTGACATATGGCGATGCAGTCGCTGACATTGATATCAGCAAACTTCTTGCATTCCACCAGTCTCACGGAAAAATCGGGACTGTTACCGGAGTACACCCGGCATCTCGGTTTGGCGAATTGTGTACTGATTCCCGTTGTGTAAAACGATTCAGTGAGAAGCCACAGGCAATGGGAGGATTTGTCAGCGGCGGTTTCTTTGTCTTCAACAAAAACTTTTTTTCCTACTTAGACGATCGTGATGGATGTATCTTGGAGAAAGAACCCATTGAAAGGCTGGCCGCAGATAATGAACTTATGATGTACCCTCATGAGGGATTCTGGCAATGCTGTGACACGTTCAGGGAACTGGAACTTCTCAATGCTTCATGGAATACCCCAAACCCACCATGGAAAGTGTGGTAATATTGGACGACAAGGTAGAATACCCCAGGGATTTAAAAAGATCTGATCCCGTTCACAGGATTGTGTCGTTTGTAAAAACTTTTATTCAGGATCCCACATCCCGAAAGCAAATTATTCAGTTTTGCGGCGTCGGGATACTGAACACAATTGTCGGTTATGCCGCCTTTTTGCTTTTGGTAAATTATCTGTATTATCTACTGGCCTTGCTCTTTGCCCATCTCATAGGGGTCTGCCATAGTTTTCTCTGGAACAAATACTGGATTTTCAAGTCGAAAAAATTCCAGGTACTTGAGTTTGTAAAATTTAATTTAATCTATGCTGTCGTTTTTATCGTAAATGCAGTTGCACTCTTCGTGAGCGTGGAGATTATTGATATGAATCCCAGACTTGCGCAATTGCTCTTGTTACCAATGATAACAGCGGTGAGTTTTTTCGGTCAAAAATTATGGACGTTCAAAGATAAAATTGATACTTCAAAAAATCAAATGTAGGAAAGGTTTTGATTACTCATGCTAAAAGACAGGTTCTGGGAAGAGAGAAATGTTCTCATTACCGGGTGTACCGGACTGCTCGGCTCGTGGCTTACGGAATCACTGGTATCACAAAATGCGAATGTTATTGGTTTAGTTCGTGATTCTGTCCCCAAATCAAGATTTTATCTACCGACGATTCTGAACCGCGTTACTGTCGTGCGGGGGGATGTCGAAAATTATCCCCTTTTAGAACGCACCCTTAATGAATATGAAATCGATTCTGTCTTTCATCTTGCCGCCCAGACTATCGTAAGCTTAGCCAACAGGAATCCGGTTTCAACATTTAAATCAAATATCGAAGGAACCTGGAACATCCTTGAGGCAGCCCGTAGATCATCATTGGTATCACGGATTGTCGTTGCATCCAGCGATAAAGCGTACGGGGATCAATCGATATTACCCTATGATGAAAAAACACCCCTTGAGGGGCGGCATCCCTACGATGTATCAAAAAGTTGTGCCGATTTGATCTGCCGGGCATATTTTGAGACCTACAATCTCCCGGTATGCGTCACAAGATGCGGAAATTTTTACGGGGGCGGGGACCTGAATTTTAACCGCATTATCCCGGGCACCATACACTCTGTCATCCATCATAATCCCCCGGTTATAAGAAGTGACGGTTCGCCGCTTCGGGATTATTTCTATATTCGCGACGGGGTTATGGCGTATGAATTACTCGCAGAAAAGATGAACAACAAAAAAATTCTGGGAGAGGCATTTAATTTTAGTACAGAACAACCCCATTCGGTTTTGGAGATTGTACAAAAAACAATTGATCTTATGGGCAGTGACCTTAAGCCAGAAGTATTGAAAAATACGACGAATGAAATTCAGGACCAGTTTTTGTCCGCACAAAAAGCAAAAAAACTATTGAACTGGAAATCGCAGTACACTCTCGATAAGGGACTTAAAGAAACGATCGAATGGTATACTCATTTTTTTGAATCGTATCAGCATCCGGTGAATGTATGAAAAAACTGATCAGTATTATTATCCCTGCATATAATGAAGAAGCGGTAATCGGAGAACTGAAAAAACGATTGCAGCAGATAATGAATCAATGTAAAAATTACGATTTTGAAGTAATTATTGTCGAGAATGGATCGGCGGATACTACCTTCGAGCAACTGATCTCTGTCCATCACGAAGATCCACGCTTCAAAATTGTTCAGTTATCCCGGAATTTTGGATGCGACGGAGGAATTACTGCAGGACTTGCCTATGCCAAAGGGGATGCTGCAGTAATTATGAATGCGGACCTGCAGGATCCTCCTGAATTGATTCCTTCGTTTATTCAGAAATGGGAATCGGGATATGAGATTGTTTACGGGGTAATCCAAAAACGCGAGGGTGTCAACGTAATTCGACGGGTATTGTCAAGGGCTGCGTACATGATTATTTTCAAATTAAGTAATCATATGATCCCTGAAAATGCAAGTGATTTCCGGTTAATTGATCGAAAAGTCTATACAATAATCAATTCCCTGAAAGAAAAAAATAAGTTCCTGCGGGGTCTTGTAGTCTGGACCGGCTTTAAACAAATCGGTGTTCCGTTCGAACGACAACCCCGTTTTGCAGGGGAATCAAAAGCAGATTTCAAGACTGTATGGAATGTTGCCATGAACGGGATCTTCTCATTCTCCTATTTCCCATTAAAAATTGCGACATTTCTAGGATTTCTTTTATCCACTCTTACGTTTCTCATGGCATTAGCCGAGATCTCCCTTTATTTTATGTATGGACGTGAAGTCCCAGGTTTTACCACGATCATTCTGGCTATCCTGTTCTGTTTCGGCATGGTCTTTTTGATCCTCGGGATCATGGGAACATATATTGAACGGATTTACGATGAAGTTAAAGAACGACCAAATTTCATTGTGAACACTGAAATCGGATTTACGTAATGGGTAATGTTGTTTAAGGACAAATTACCACTTTATTTCAATTGTGAATTTATTCTGTGAGGAGGATTATGCTGTCATTCGATGGAGAGAAAATCTTCATAACCGGAGCCACAGGATTTGTAGGTTCAAATCTGGTGCGGCGATCTCTCCAGAACGGGGCAGACGTCTATATTAATATCCGAAATTCCTCTGACACTTGGAGAATCAGGGATCTTCTCAAAGATGTGTCTGTTGTTCATGCGGATCTTTCAGAATACGAAAAACTGAACGACTCGCTAAAAAAAATAAAGCCAGATATTATCTTCCATACCGCTGTTTATGGAGGAAATTCCGCTCAAAAGGATACCGTGAAAATAATAGAATCAAACATTTCCGGAACGGTAAATTTATTGCGAATCTGCAAAAATATTCATTTTAATCTCTTTGTAAACACGGGTTCCTCTTCAGAATACGGGATAAAAAATACTGCAATGAAGGAATCGGATCTCCTCAATCCCGTTACGGATTACGGTGTATCAAAAGCAGCGGCGACATTATTCTGCCAGAAGACTGCACTGACAGAAAATCTTCCGGTCGTAACTCTCCGTCTTTTCTCACCCTACGGGCAGTATGAACAAAAATCGAGGTTGGTTCCTTCGGTAATTCTTGCAGCATTGCAGAAACAAAATCCCCACATAGCGTCGAGGGATTTTGTCCGGGATTTCATCTATATTGAGGATGTACTCGATGTATACGAGGCGGCCCTCAATCTCAAGGACCCCAGAGGAGAGATCTACAATATCGGCTCCGGTACGCAGCATACCGTTGGATATGTGACAGATACCATCATCAGCCTCCTTGGAAATGAGGTAACCTGTGTCACAGGGCTGCCACGGGCCTGGGAAAATGAGCCCACATTCTGGCAGGCGGATATCCAGAGGGCAGCTTCGGAATTAGCCTGGGTGCCGAAATATACATTGGAACAAGGGCTTAACAAAACCATTGACTGGTTTAAAGAGCATATGATATTATATTCCTGATACATCGGAGCGGTTATGAAATTATCCGACTACGTAATAGATTCGCTTGCAGAACAGGGGATTACCCACATTTTTGAAGTGTGCGGGGGTGCGCTGGCCCATCTGCTTGATTCCGTATACGGGCGGACAGATATCACCACCGTTTCCATGCATCACGAAATGGCCGCTGCAATTGCCGCTGAAGGATATGCCCGGGCGAGCGAAAATTTCGGTGTTGCAATGGCGACTAGCGGTCCCGGTGCAACGAATCTCATCACTGGAATCGGGAGCTGTTATTTCGATTCAATTCCCTGCCTGTATATCACCGGGCAGGTGAACACCTATGAATATAAATTTGACAACCCGGTACGGCAGATCGGATTTCAAGAAACCGACATTGTCTCCATCGTAGAACCCATTGTAAAAAAAGCAGTAATGGTAAAAAATGCGGAGGATATTCGCCGTACTATGGATGAGGTATATCCTCTGATGAAATCCGGCCGCCCCGGACCGGTACTTCTGGATTTGCCCCTGAACATTCAGCGGGCAGATGTTGACATTTCCTCCCTTGAGTCATATACAGAAGAACCCGCTGGATCAAATCCACCGACCTCCGCAGTAAACCATATCTGCAATCTTATCCAGACTTCAACAAGACCCGTGATACTTGCAGGAGGCGGTGTGAGATCCTCTCATGCCTGTGAGGAGCTTCGGCGTTTTGCGCATGAAACCAAGATTCCCGTCGTTACATCACTTATGGGATTAGACGCATTTCCTCACGACGACCCTCTGTTTGCAGGAATGATCGGGACATATGGTAATCGCTCTGCAAATCTGACTATTGCAAATGCAGATTTGGTTATAGCACTTGGGACGCGCCTGGACACCCGGCAGACCGGGACACGTCCCGAAACATTTGCACGGAGAGCTACAATTGTCCATGTCGATATTGACCCGCATGAGCTGAATAATAAAATCAAGGGAACATTCGCCCTTCATGCAGATATCAGGCAGTTTTTAAAATCGATCCTGCAACATCCGGACAATGCTCGGATTCCAACAAAAACTGCTCCCTGGCTGGAAAAGATCACCCATTACCGGCAGAGTTATCCCGATTTCAAAGACCCCGTCAACCCGAAAATCGATCCGAATTATTTCATGCATGTACTGTCGGATATATTCGGGGATGATGTAATCGTCTGTGTCGATGTCGGGCAGATCCAGATGTGGGCGGCCCAGAGTCTTGTGATTAAAAAAGCACAGCGATTTTTGACCGAGGGCGGCATGGCATCGATCGGTTCTGCACTGCCAATGGCGATTGGTGCTGCCTTTGCACAGCCGAAAAAACAGATTATTGCTATTACCGGAGACGGAGGCTTCCAGCTGAACATCCAGGAACTCCAGACGGTCTATCATCACAATCTTCCTATCAAAATCATTCTGATAAACAACAATGGGTACGGAATGATCAAGCAGTTCCAGGAACAATATCTCAACAGCCGTTTCCAGTCGTCAGGAGTCGGGTATAGCAATCCGGACTTCCCGGCGGTGGTAGGGGCATATAAGATACCCGCAACCAAAATTTCTGGCAACGCTGAGATTTCTACAACCTTACACCAGTTTTTATCTGACATGAACCCGGGTTTTCTCGAAGTAATCATTGATGAGAAATCGCGTGCAAGCCCCAAGTTGTCGGTGAACAGACCTGTGGAGGACCAGGAGCCATTGTTGCCCCGGGAAGAACTAAAATCCCATATGATTATTGAGATGTTACAGGAGCACCCATGAAATCGGAAAAAGAAATCCGGTCTGAAATTTTTGAAAAAGTAAAAGAGTTGTATGCTCTGAAAAATCACGAGACCTTTATTCCTGGAATTTCGCATATACCCTATGCGGGTCGGATCTACGATGAGAAAGAACTCATCAGTCTCGTTGACGCATCACTCGATTTCTGGCTCACGACCGGGCGCTATGCAGCACAGTTTGAAAAAGATCTTGCCGCATTTTTGGGTGTCAAATATTGTCTTCTGACGAATTCCGGTTCCTCTGCAAACCTTCTCGCGGTCTCAGCGCTCACTTCTCCAAAACTTGGTGAAAAGAGATTAAACGCCGGTGATGAAGTTATTACCACCGCTTGCGGTTTTCCCACAACCCTCAACCCTATCCTCCAGAATAATCTGGTCCCGGTATTTTTGGATGTTGAACTGGGAACGTACAATATTCAGGCCGATCACATCGAAGATGCGATCTCTGACAAGACAAAAGCGATTATGGTTCCGCATACGCTGGGGAATCCCGTCGATCTGGATACCATTATGAAACTGGTGAGAAAATATGATCTCTGGTTCATCGAAGATAACTGTGATGCCCTTGGCTCACGGTACCAGGGAAAACTCACCGGGACGTTTGGTCACATCTCCACATGCAGTTTCTATCCGGCACACCACATAACAATGGGTGAGGGGGGTGCAGTGTGCACAGATGATCCCTTACTTAAGAAAATAATTGCCTCATTCCGTGACTGGGGTCGCGACTGCTGGTGTGATCCTGGCTGTGATAATTCCTGCAAAAAAAGATTTGACTGGCAGCTGGGAGATCTCCCTAAAGGATACGATCACAAGTATACCTATTCCCACATCGGTTACAATCTCAAGGTTACTGATATGCAGGCAGCAATCGGAGTTGAACAAATCAGGAAATTGCCGGGTTTTATCGAGAGACGAAAAGAGAATTTTAATGCACTTTATCATGGGCTGAAAAAATACGAGAACGATTTAATCCTTCCTCGTGCAACACCGCATTCGGCACCCAGCTGGTTTGGATTTCCGATTATTGTCCGGGAAGATTCATCGTTCAAGCGTGATGATATTGTTCGATACCTGGAAGAGCACAAGATCGCTACACGGATGCTCTTTGGTGGGAATCTTCTCAAGCAGCCGGCATATTTAGGAATAAATAGCAGAGGGGTTGATTCTCTGAAAAATACGGATCTTGTAATGGATAAGCTCTTCTGGATTGGGGTATATCCAGGATTGACTGACCAGATGATCAAATATATTAATGACACATTTACTCATTTTTTTAGTAGTGGCCGACCATTCAACGGATAATCAAACGGCTATTAAAGTACGGGAAATTTATCCCACAATCCGCAGTAAAAACCTGCCCCCAACCATTATTCCTTGATTCCCGCCTCGTTATGAGTGGGCGGGAATCAAGGTTGGATAGAGGGCGTCTTCACATTTTACAGCACATCGTGTACTCTACCATCGGGAAGTGCCGAAGAAATATAATGATTGAATAGCAAAATTGTAGATAATAAATCATTAAAGTCGCAATAACTCCGCCTCATCAGCATTTGCCTATCCCAGAGGACACCTTTAAAATGTCAAGCGCAATGATCATTGGAATCACTGAAAAACATGGCGTGCTTTTCCCACATTCTGATCCTGATATGAATGCCCATTTTGAACCGGTGGTATGGGCCACAGGATGGAGACGACCTGAGACAGGTTCCCCCATGATCCGATCGGTAGTTGAAAACACAAGGAGTGCATAGAAATGCCCAATACAATACTCGTATTTATTCCAACCTACAATGAACGGGATAATGTCATGAAACTGTATGAGCGGATATCAAACCTGAAACTCCCGCTCGACATCTTATTCATCGATGATAATTCACCGGATGGGACAGGGGATGTCCTAGATCGGATCAATAAACCAAGTGTTTTCGTTATTCACCGGTCTGGCAAGCTGGGCATCGGAAGTGCACACAAAGATGGAATTGCATGGGCATATTCTCATGGATACGAACAGCTTATCACCATGGATTCAGATTTCCTCCACAGGCCGGAAGATATTCCGGCAATGATGGAACAATCAAAAAATTCAGATATTGTTGTTGCATCCAGGTTTATCCGTAAAGACAGTCTGCAGGAGTGGGCCCTGTGGCGAAAATTCCTGACAACCTCGGGACATGTTGTAACAAGACTGCTCCTGAATATGCCGTATGATATCACAGGGGCGTTCCGGCTATATAAAATTGACAGGATTCCCCAAGACCTGTTTGAAAAAATAGCGAGCAAGGGATACTCGTTTTTCCCGGAAAGCCTGAACATAATGAACAGGAACGGCATACGCATATCGGAAATCCCGGTCATACTCCCCCAAAGAACTTATGGGAATTCAAAATTAAAATTCAGAGATATGGTTCAGTGGCTTCTGTTTATCGTAGCACTGGGGTTCCGGAATATCTTCAGTAAAGAGGATATTCTCCCCAAAACAGACAGGAATAACAATAACACGAACGATCCCTGACTTCCACGACTGGAACAATCATAGGTTTGACAGCAGAGAAATCCGGGCAGATCATGATAGGTTATCCACGAAATGTGCATGAATCGTCCCGAAAAGGAATTATCTCAAAAATTTATTCGCTTTTTTTCCACGTTACATTCCGGTTTATGAGGAAATTCCACGCAAAAGCGATCAGGATACCGATGATGTTTGCAATCCGGTAGTCGACACCGATATAAAATCCAAGCACATTCAGGATGACAAAATTGATGACCGCCCCGCCAACGGAAATCACCTGATACGAAAGGAAACGGTGCCACCGGTGACCCAGAGCATGCTGCTTGTCGGATTTAAACGTCCAGAGATCGTTCCAGATGAAATTACTCACGATCGACAGTTCAATCGCAAAAATGCTTGCAACCGGGAGAGTGAAATGAACACATTCCTTGAGATAAATGAGCACTCCCTCATTGATAACGATCCCTGAAAGCCCCACCATTCCGAATTTGAAAAGTTTCATCCATTCCTGCCAGACGACACTGTCGTGATGGTTCCAAGAATACCAGGCATTATCGATCACCTGTGCTGCATATTCGACGAGGGTCCGGCCACCCCATTTACTCGCTCCGATTGCACGATCCACAAATTCGAGAGGGATCTCTTTTTCTTTTTCCCAGGTTCCCTTGCCGAGCACTTCAAGCAGGATTTTATATCCCCGGGGCTTGAGCGGTGCATGTTCGACCACACTCTTTTTTACGGCAAAAAAGCCGCTGACCGGATCCCGGATTTCCGGAAAGAGCACCCTCCCGGGGAACGTTGTACCAATAGATAGAATGCGCCGTTTGAGCGGCCATTTTTTTATCCCTCCGCCTTCCATGAACCGGCTTCCGATGACCAGATCGTTTCCGGCACGAATTTCTGCAAGCATCTGGGGGATATGGGTCGAAAGATGAGATAGATCCGTATCTATGACAAGGATAATATCCGATTGGGCTTGCCGGAATCCTTCAATCACGGACTGGAAAAGACCGTGATCCTCTTTTCTTACAATAAGACTGATATGTGTGTTTGTTTTTTGTAAATCCCTGACAATTTCAATTGTCCGGTCAGAGAAATTATCGTCAACGATAAGAATTTCGCCATGAATGGAATTGCGGGAAAAAACCTCATCCACTTCCCGGATGATGGAACCAATATTGAACTCTCCTTTAAAGAGGGGAATAATGACGGTCAGATCGTACATGGCAGCACATGGGGATTATGAGGCAGTAAAGAGGTAGATGCCTGTATCCTGCCCGGCAAATTTCGTGTTGTTATTAAGCCATGCAACCGCATCGCCATTTGGATTTGCGGCACCAATATCCTGCGTCACGACAAAAAACATCGTGCTGTTACCTTTTTGTAACATGAGCTTCTCGAGATCCTGGCCCGTGGTTGCCCCATACTCATGAGTATTATCCTTTATCGAGGAGTAATAATAGTCAAGAGGTGCTGCCATATATCCGGGGACAGTAATGACGAGATCACCGGGGCTCGTTTTTTCTGAAAGAGTCAGGGAAAATCCTCTCCAGTCCTCCTTGGAATAACCGGAATAATAGTTTGCAAGTACCGGGACACTGATAAGGATCATAACAGCGATCAGCACGTACACAATTGCTTTGCTGCTCCAGAGGGTGTAAAGGGCCCGGTACGACATCGCAACTCCGATGAAAATCACGATACTTAAAAAGATGAGGTACCGGGGAAGCATCGGCATCTTGAATGACAATACAAAACTAACAACAAACGTGAGAACGGTGAGCAGGACAAGGAAGAGGGCCTTATTTTTATCAAGGAAAAATGTCTGGATAATTCCGACTGCAAAAAGAACCAGCAGCACGATCATGGAGAGGGTATTGAATCCCGACATCTGGGTAAATGTCTGGGTAATAAGGCCAAGACCCTGTATTCCATATGTGGGTGCCGATGATGTCCTGACAGCAAAGAGCTGGATAGTGACAATGATGAGAGGCAGACAGAGAATAATGAATATAGCTACTCCTGCGACAAGCATCTTGACCTTATCGAATTCGGTGCGGATGTGGGGAGCCCAGACAATCAGTGCATAAAGGACAAGGGATACGATCATCACAAACGCATAGAAGTGCGTCCAGAACGCGAGAGCGGAGAACACACCGAACAATCCCCAGTCGAGTAATTTCCCAGATTTGAGACCTTTGAGGAAAAAAAGCGTCGCAAGCGCCACAAAAAAGAGCATCATCGAATATGCCCGCGCTTCCTGCGAATAATAGATCAGGAACGGCGAAAATGCGCATCCCGCAGCAGCGATAATTCCTACGTTGCGGTCGAAAAATTCTTTCCCGACAAGATAAAAGAGCGGGATTGTAAATACCCCGAGCAGGGCCGGCAGGAACCGCAGGATTACCTCATTATTCCCGAGCATTAACATGAAGTGCTCAGCCCAGTGAAAGAGCGGCGGGTTGAATTCCCCTCCTGCCGTCACCTGCCAGATCTCCGTGAATGAGTGAAGTGAGAAAGAGACGGTAGCTGCTTCATCAAGCCAGAGGGAATTAAACCCAAGATTATAGAACCGGAAAAAAATGCCGAGAACCGTGAGGACAATAAGTGCCTGAATATACCTGCTCGTCGCAATGACCGATCTTATATTTTCAAGGGAAAAATCGCGGATAGTCGTAATGGGTGATACGTAACCACTGTCAAGGTCGCATTCCCCAGTGGCCACCTGTTTTTTCCCCGTTTCCCGGCCCACCTTTTTCTTTGCCATCGGTATCACTATCTATTTCATTATGGTTCAGATATATCTTCCCGGTTTATACCGGAAACGGCTGACTGTTTGTCCTGTTAAAATATCCTGTTAACAAAAATTTCACGGATCCAGTACTTCTCTATTTTCAAGTTGAAAGAACAACCACCAAAATTCGTATGAGCCAGATCTGGAAGCGGGAGTATCCTTTTTGGCAGCCGCCACCCTCCCTTTATAGCAGGAGGGGGTACCCCCCATTTGTACAAAGGTGACACCCCCCACTCCCGGGCCACAAGAGGGGGGTGGGGAATCATGCTTTTAAAAAATCAGTCGGGGGTCAGGGTACCTCTCATTTTTGGGAGCGGGGGGTGCCCCCATGCAAGAAAAGAGGCCCCTACCCCCCCAAGCCATTGGCCGACAAAATATACTTTCAGACGATAACTCCACGCGAAGCACAGGTTTTGGAAATGTTGGAAAGGGGGGTAGGCCTCCTCTTATGCCCGGACAGGGGGGTGGGGGTATCGTGCTTTTAAAAAATTGGTCGGGGGGTCAGGGTACCTCCCGGTTTTGGGAGCGGGGGGTGCCACCCCGGGCTGGCGGGAGGGGGTACCCCCAATGGACCGGGAATCGCTTCGGAAAGTCCTATTAAAAAATTCTGATGTTTGTAAAGGAAAATTTTGAGTGGTACAGGGACAGTTTATTTAAATTTCAAAGGAGGTTATGATTCCAGTTCCGGGTTTTTTTACCGGCTGTTCCGGTGCCTTATCCACAGGTACTCCAAGAGCGGTGAGGAGTGCATTTTTATTGGTCACAACAGTTCCAGTCTGTTCGAGCATGAGGTTAACCCGTTCGTGGCTCCCGGTCATCCTGAAATCTGTCCTGATCGCAACAATCGGTTTTTTGAGTGCGGCGGCATACCCCATCTCCCATGCGGTTCCCGAGTCAGCATCCGCACCATCGATAATTGCAACGATAATATCAGCATCGCGGATCGCTCTCCTGTTGTGGTTGTAAATCCGGACGTGTTCCTGCCGGTCCCTTACCGCATGGTTGTCCCCGGTATCCTGCGGGAGAAATACCTCAAAATAATGAGATCTGAGCAGCTCCGAAATGGCTGAATTATAGGATCGCTCGCTTTCAGAAAAGAGCGGGGCGGCAAGGTAGATCCGGTATTTTGAGAACTCGGCGACATCCAGTGCCGGGATATCCGGAAATTTTGCGTAAAATACTCCCCGACCGGCTCTTTTGGCGGGCTTGTCACCTTCAGCACCGTAATATGTGCTGGTCACTCCGCAAGTCGGCGATGAGTTCACACCTAGGATACAGAGCGGCGGGCCCCGCTCTTTGATGATTTCATTCACCGTTCCGCACAGCTCATCGAGGAGCGTGGCAAACTCCGGGGTGTTGAGTCGTTCAAGGAACGTGCCCGGCTTCCGGTCCGGGCCAAGATACTGCGTCTCAGGGCACGGAAGGGGCACAACATCTATCCCGAACTTCTTGCAGCGCCCGATGGACCGGGCAAACAATGCAATATCGGAGGGGTGCGTAATCCCTTTTGCCCGCAGGGAGGGGTTGAGAATGCAGGGAGAACAAAGGACGTACATTATTACAGTGTGTGAACGCACACAATAATCAATGATTCCGCTGGTTGCCTACCGGGACAACAGCTGCGACCCTAAGAAGTGTACGGTAAAAAAACTGGAGCGGGCAGGTTTTTTGAGGATCGTAAAAAAGATCTCACAGATCCCCCGGAACACCCTGCTCCTGGACCCGACCGCCGAGCAGGCCCTTTCTCCCGCCGACAAGTTCGTAAAATCTATCACCGCACTTGACTGCTCCTGGGAAGTGCTCGATACCGGTGCGGTCAGCTCGTGGAGGATCCGGCGGGCGCTTCCTTTCCTGATGGCAGCAAACCCGGTCAATTTCGGGAAGCCCTGCAAGCTTACCTCCATCGAAGCGATTGCCGCAGCGCTCTATATCCTCGGGGAACAGGAACGGGCGGCACAGATTCTCGGCTGCGTCAGCTGGGGCATCCGGTTTTTAGAGGTCAACAAGGAGCCGCTTGAGCTCTATGTCACAGCTAAGGACAGCACCGAAGTCGTGAAGTTCCAGGCGCTGTTTCTCTGATTTTTGTACTCTGCCCGGTAAACCTGTTAAAGCTGCCGGGCAACCGGGTCTGACCGGAGATCCGGATACGCAAACGGACTCCCCAAAAAATCATTCGTTCGTTTTTTCGCATCCGGGGTTTTTGGTGAGAGCCATAGCAAGATAGTGATGCTGATGTACAGATATTTCGCAGATCAAAAAATTAAAAAAAATCCGGCTCCGCACAGTACTTAACCTTACAGCTGAGCTGTAAAGTTACAGCTCAGCTGTAACATTACAAACTGCCTCACGTCGGAGAGGGTGTAAAAAAGAGCGAAATTGCACATCAGGCATGAGGCATGATCGTAAAATCTTTGATCGGTCTGCTGCCCGGTTGTTCCTTTGCCGCATTGCGTTCATGAGATTGGTCAGGGAGATCCTAGATCGTTTTTTAAAGAAACTCAAAGTAAACGTTGATAAACTTTGTCTTTTTGTGTTATCATCTGAAAAACACACTACAATTTTTTTAAATAACACACAATTGAGTGTTAATTATTTAAACAAAATGATTTGATTTACGTCCAAATTTCCATAATATCACTTTTACACATATAATCTGATTCTTGTTTCTCCCGTACATTAATATTCATCATCAAAATTAGCACAGCATTCATTCTCCAAATCCTGTATTGTTTCTATCCAATCCGAAACACCCTCTAGATACTCGCTTACCCACATGGCATTTTCGTAAAAATGATTCAGATCAACAGTATATTTTTCAGCGATTTGTGGATATCTGTAGGCAAATGATTGAGGGTCTTTCTCATAAATCTCATTAATATAAAGTTTAACACGTTTAAAATCCTCTAGATTTCTACTGTTGCATTCAGAATAGTCTTTTTCTGATTCTAAATTGCTTAACCATTCCATTAACAATTTGTCGCAATAATCCCAAAGCTTCTTAATATTGTGACCGTATTGAGCTTTTAATTCGTCTTCACCGATTTTCTTCGAATGTAGACTTAATTCTAATGTAATAATCAATTCCTTCAATTTAATTTCCAAGTACTGACGAAATACATATAATACAGGATAGCAACAATCTGACGAGCAAACACCAGTCTTCGCTTCTTTTAACAATACATCAATAGCCCATTTCCATCCAAATGATAAAAATCTCCAAGGGGGAATATCGTCAAAATCATTTAAGCGACGGCTTTTTTGGGATAAAGAAGATCCTCTAAACAAAGACGTTGCATTTGATGTCAGATTGGAATTAGTGTTCATATAAAACAAAATAATAATTATTGACTATTTAGAACTATTCGAAGGCTTGGTATTAGAGAATTCCATCTATATCTCACCGTTGTTTGATGCACTGCATGAACTTCTCTACAGTTTTGCAATGACTTATTCTATATGAGCCGAAGGGACCCCCTCCCCGCATCGTGCCCCGGGATACAAAAAACCAGAACAAGCAATCTTTATCTCATATCGCTCATACAGTTTCGGTATATGATCAAGGTTGCCATCAACGGGTACGGTACCATCGGGAAGCGTGTCGCCGATGCGGTTGCAGCCCAGAAGGACATGAAAGTGATCGGCGTCTCAAAGACACGCCCGAATGCCGAGGCCTTTATCGCAAAACAGCGGGGATACCCCCTCTATATTGCGGATCTCTCAAAGAAGGCGGCGTTTGAAAAAGCAGGCCTTACGGTTGCCGGTTCGGTCGAGGACATGTGCAAAGCCGCCGATGTGATTGTTGACGCGACGCCCGGGGATGTCGGTGCGACCAACAAGCCGCTTTACGAGAAACTCGGGAAAAAGGCACTCTGGCAGGGCGGCGAAGACCACGAAGTTGCCGGGTTCTCCTTTAACTCGTCCTGTAATTTCAAGGATGCCATCGGCCGGCAGTTCGTCCGGGTGGTCTCCTGCAATACCACCGGTCTCTGCCGGATTATCCACGAGATCGACAAGGAATTTGGCGTTGCCCATGTCCACGCGATCATGGTGCGCAGGGGATCCGACCCCGGCGAGATCAAGAAAGGACCGATCGACGCGGTCGTCCTTGACCCGGTGACCGTGCCCAGCCACCACGGCCCGGATGTGCAGACCGTGCTCCCCCATATCTCGATCACGACCATGGCGATGATCGTCCCGACCACGATGATGCACATGCACGCGATCCGGATCACGACCAAAAAAGACGTGAACCGGGAGAAAGTGATCGCGCTTATCAAAAATCATCCCCGGCTCGGTCTTGTGAAGAAGACGGCAGGGATCAAGAGCACCGCAGAGCTCAAGGAATTTGCCATGGACCTCGGCCGGCAGCGGGCAGATCTCTACGAGAACTGTATCTTCGAGGAGTCCATCTACGCCGACAAGAACGAGCTCTGTTTCTTCCAGGCCATCCACCAGGAGGCAGATGTCGTTGTCGAGAACGTGGACGCGATCCGTGCGATGACCGGCCTCGCAAAAGATGCGGCAACCTCCATAAAACTCACGAACGACGCGCTCCACTTTGTCCCCATCCAGAATAACCATTAACTCCCACCATCACCCATATTTTTTAATGGACACATTCGAACGGGTTACCCGGAACACCGTTGAAATCGTCACCGAAGACGAACTCCGCGCTCTCCTGGCCCGGCCCACAAAGAAGGTATACGCAGGGTACGAGCCCAGCGGCGAGATCCACCTTGGCCACCTTGTCACGGTCAATAAGCTCGTCGATCTCCAGGCAGCAGGCTTTGAGGTCACGGTCCTCCTCGCTGACCTTCACGCGTTCCTCAACCGGAAAGGGACCATGGAAAAGGTCGGGGAACTCGCCGAGTACAACCGCCGCTGTTTTGAGGGGCTCGGCCTCAAAAACGTAAAATACGTGCTCGGTTCCGATCTCCAGCTCAACCGGGATTATGAACTCCTCGTCCACCAGCTCTCCCAGCAGATCACCCTTGCGCGGGCGACCCGGAGCATGGACGAAGTGGGCCGGCAGATGGACCACCCGACCGTCTCGCAGATGGTCTACCCGATCATGCAGATGGCCGATATCGCGATGCTCGGTGTGGATGCTGCAGTGGGCGGGATCGACCAGCGGAAGATCCACATGCTTGCAAGGGAACACCTGCCAAACTTCAAGTTCCCCTCCCCGGTCTGCATCCATACACCGATCCTGAATGGTCTTGACGGGAAGAAGATGTCCTCGTCGCAGGGCAACTATATCTCGGTCGCCGACAGCGAGGACGAGATCAGGAAGAAATGCCAGAAGGCGTTCTGCCCGCCGGAGATTGCCGAGAACCCGATCCTCCAGATCTTCCAGCACCACATCTTCCCCCGGCTCCCGGAGATCACGATAAAGCGGCCGGAAAAATTCGGCGGCGACCGGACTTTTACCGGGTACACAGAGCTCGAAGCTGCCTATGGCAAGGCTGAGATCCACCCGCTCGACCTCAAGAAAGCCTGCGGCGAGGGACTGGTCGAGATTCTTGCACCGGTGCGCGACTATATACGCTAGGCAAAAAGATACGTGTCTTGAAAACAGCCGGGGATGACACGTGAGTATCGAACAGCAGGAGGAAGCATTCGACCAGCGCCTCGCTGAGATGGGTATACGCATAAAAGATGCGAATACCTTCAAAGTCAGCGAGAATGTTTTTGACGAGGTCACCCTCCTTGCCCTGTACAAGCTCGTCCACAAGAAATGGATCACCGCAATTGGCGGCTCCATCAGCACCGGGAAAGAGGCGAACGTCTTTTTAGGGGACCGGGAGGACCAGGCAGTCGCCATCAAGATCTACCGGATCCAGTCGGCGAACTTCACCACCATGAGCTCGTACGTCACCGGGGACCGCCGGTTTTCCCATGTAAAAAAGTCCAAAAAAGAGCTCATCTTTGCGTGGACACGAAAGGAGTTCTCCAATCTTGCCCGGGCAAAAGAGGCAGGGCTTCCTGTCCCGGAGCCGCTCGTCTGGGACCGGAATATCCTCATCATGTCTTTCCTTGGGGAAGGGGAATGCCCGTATCCCCAGCTGCGGAGTGCAGAGATCGACAATCCTGCGCAGGTCTACGAGGACATTATGGCGATGATCGGCACGCTGTATAACAAGGCAGAACTCGTGCATGGTGACTTAAGCGAGTTCAATATATTGTACAGTGACCAACCATATCTCATCGATATGGGCCAGTCGGTTACCCGCGACCATCCGCGTGCTCTCCAGTTCCTGATGCGGGACATCCGCAATATGAACAGGTTCTTTAAAAAGAAGGGCTGCGAAGTAAAAACAGAGTATGAAATTTTTAACGCGGTGACCGGGCTCAACGTCTCACAACCATGACACACATCAGCATCATCTCCAGAAAGAACAGTATAACCTGTGATAAGAATGCCGGGCAGTCAGCCGGAACGGTGACACAACCATGATACAGGAACTAAAAATTGCAACAAGCAGAGTGGGCGTCCTCATCGGGAAGGGCGGGGCGACAAAAAAAGAGCTCGAATCCAAGACCCACACGGCCATCTCCATCGACAGCAAGGAGGGCCAGGTAAAAGTCGAAGGGGCAGAGGAGAACGCAATCCCGCTCCTTCGGGCTGTCGAGATCATCAACGCCATTAACGCAGGGTTCTCGCCCGAACGCGCCTTCGAGATGATCGAAGACGAGGATCTCCTGCTCGATATCATCGATCTCTCCAGAGCGGCAGACAACCCCAAGCAGCTCGACCGGCTCCGGGGCAGGATCATCGGAAAAGATGGCAAAGCCCGCGAACAGATCGAGAACATGACCGATGTCGACCTCTCGGTCTTCGGCCATACGGTCGCCCTGATCGGTTACCCTGAACAGATGAAGGTCGCCCGGGCGGCCATCGACATGATCATCGAGGGTATCCCCCACGAAAATGTCTTCGCGTTCCTCGACAAGAAGAAAAAAGAGGCCAAGCAGGACATGATCAGCTACTACTACTGATCATTTCCGCCTCCCGCACCTCCTCTTTTTTATGCAGTCCGAAAAAAACGGTACCGGACAGGAGCCGGGCACCCGATCCACTTCCTCGGCGCCGGGTCCCACACGGGATACCTTGGTTGCCGGGTATAATCCGAAAAAAAGCAATTCATCCGGTAATAAACAATTAACTGACAATGAATGACAGGCAGTAAAAAAACCGCGACACCGATGGGGACCGCTATGCAGATACAGGACCTTGCCATACCCGAAACCCTCAGACAGCAGTACCTCGGGCTCGGCATCCTTGAACTCTACCCGCCGCAGGCCACCTGTGTCGAGAAAGGTCTGCTTGACGGCAAAAACCTCCTTGTTGCGATCCCGACCGCGAGCGGGAAGACACTGATTGCAGAGATGGCGATGCACCGCCATATCGCAAACGGAGGAAAGTGTCTCTATATCGTCCCGCTTAAGGCCCTTGCATCGGAAAAATACGACGAGTTTGGCAACAAGGGTGTCCGGGTCGGGATCTCCACCGGGGACCTCGACCGGCGCGACGACGCCCTGGGGAAAAACGACATTATTGTCGCGACGAGCGAGAAGGTGGACTCGCTTTTACGGAACGGCGCACGCTGGATCCCGGAGATCACCCTTGTAGTCGTGGACGAAGTGCACCTGATCGATTCCCCGGACCGGGGCCCGACGCTCGAGATGGTGATCGCAAAGATGCGGTCCAGGAATCCCGGCATGCAGCTCATCGGGCTCTCGGCGACCATCGGGAATCCGAAGATGCTTGCCGGGTGGCTCGACGCGGAACTGGTCACGAGTTCCTGGCGGCCGGTGGACCTGCGCCAGGGTGTCTTTTTCGATAACAAAATCCAGTTCGAGGAGGGATCACGGCCCATCAAACAGGTCTCAAAGAACTACGATGACCTTAATCTCTGCCTCGATACGATTGCCGAGGGGGGACAGTGCCTTGTCTTTGTCTCCTCGCGGAGGAACGCCGAAGCGTTTGCAAAACGGGCGGCCGGCGCGATAAAGAGCGAAGACCCGGCGCTTGCCGCGTGCGCCGACCGCCTTCTGGCCGGTACCCCGACCGAGATGGTAAAGACCCTAGCCGCGTGCGTCGCAAAAGGCGCGGCCTTCCACCATGCCGGTCTCAGCCGGAACGAGCGGTCTGTTGTGGAAGACGCGTTCCGCAAAGGCTGGCTCAAGTGCATCTCCTCAACCCCGACTCTCGCTGCGGGTCTCAACCTGCCCGCCCGCCGGGTGATCATCCGGGACTATCTCCGGTTCTCGGCCGGTGAGGGGATGCAGCCGATACCTGTCAGCGAGTACCGGCAGATGGCAGGAAGGGCCGGCCGGCCCCGGCTCGACCCGTACGGCGAGGCTGTACTGATCGCAAAGGAGGCTGAGCAGGTGCCGGAACTCTTCGAATGTTACATCGAGGCGGCAGCCGAAGATGTTCATTCGCGGATCGCAGAACCGACCGCACTCTACACGCATGTCCTTTCCCTTATCGCCTCGGGCTTTGCAAAGACCCGGGACGAGCTTTCAGAGTTCATGAACCGCTCGTTTTACGTCCACGAGCACAGGCAGGGCCGGCTCATCCACCGGGCCGTGGATGACGCGCTCCAGTTCCTTATCACGGCAGAGATGGTAATCGAAGTGGGCGAACATATCGGGGCAACCGACCTTGGCACCCTTGTCTCGCGGATGTATATCGACCCGAGAAGCGCGTCCGCGATTGTCACGACCCTGAGGGAACAAGAGGAGTACGCGGATCTCGGCCTTGTCCAGCTCATCTGCAGCACACCCGATATGCCGACACTCTATGCAAAAAACTCCGATCTTGCTGCCCTGTCGCGGATGATGGAGGATAAGGGCAGCGATCTCTGGCTCCCGCTCCCCACCGATGAAGACGAGGCTGAAGGCTATTACCGGGCCATAAAGACCGCGATGCTGCTCTCGGACTGGACCGATGAGCTCCCCGATGAGAAGATCTGCGAGCGGTACGCGGTCGGGCCGGGCGATGTGTTCGGGATGGTCGAGAGCATCAACTGGCTGCTGCACGCAACAAGCCAGCTGGCAAGAATGTTTGCCCCGAAATTCTACCCACAGATAGCAGAATGCGAGATCTGCATGAAGAACGGGATACGGCGCGAGCTCCTTCCGCTCATCAGACTCCGGGGAATCGGCCGGGTCCGTGCCCGGCGGCTTTTCAATAATGGCATGACTACTCCCGAAGAGATCAAAAAACACCCGCGGGAGGACCTTGCGAGAATTCTCGGCCAGGGCATTGCAGATCAGATTTTTGACCAGATAGAGCCAAGGAAAAGAAGTACGGACACGACACGGGTGGACGAGAAGAGAACAGCCGGCGGCCAGTCAACGCTGTTCCGTTTCGGGTGAGCCTTATGGAACCTGCTTTGTTTTCCTATGAGATTGGATATGCAGAAGTGACGATCCGGGATCGCGCTGCCCTGCTTGGCGTGCTCCGGGAGATTGCCAGGAGCTACGCCGCCCGCATTGTCTGTTTTGACGCGGAAAAACTGGCCGGCCGGGTACATGCAGAGGCTGCACTCCGGCATGCACACCGGGCATTCGCACAGGGCTGCGCCATCTCCAACTCGTTTGAGATGGAGGCACTGCTCTACGCTGCCGGGACCCGGCAGTGCAATGTGGCCGTCCCGTTTGGCCTCCATGAGGGCAAAAACCTCCTGTACGTCTGCTGCAGCCCGGCACCGGAGGGCATCTGGAAAGACCTTGCCTTACATATGCAGTTTGGCGGGGAGCCGGATGAGCGCATATCCCCGGAGAAAGCCACCCGGCTGATGGCCCTGTTTGATATAACACCAGAAGAGATCGCGGCGACGGGGCAGGATCGTATCCGGGATCTCGTACTGGAACGGGTCGCGCTGCTGGATGTCAGTAAATAACGGACATTTCACCAGTCTGCTTTTGAGCCCCGCTTGCTAGTGTCTCGTCAACTTTCAAGTGTCGGATAAAGGCGGCGTAATTTTACCCTGGCATCTTCAGTCGTAAATTGCCAATTAACCGTTGCAATTTTGTTATTTCTGAATTTCTGCCACGCTGCC
>Ga0172381_10000600_pt1 | contig 43778 bp, 68 predicted proteins | sample Leawel6488metaG_FD_119754 | JGI IMG/M metagenome (GOLD analysis project Ga0172381, IMG submission 119754) | Leachate microbial communities from a municipal landfill in Southern Ontario, Canada - Leachate well 64-88 metaG | ecosystem: Engineered > Solid waste > Landfill > Unclassified | place... | reverse complement strand
TAGGAGCAGATCGCGTTCGGGTGCTCAACCAGCCTTTTTGCGATTATGCTAATAATGGCCCTAAATTTTGCTGGCGCGTCAAAATCCGCATAATCCGGTCGGTCTGTGTATACCTTGCTTTTGTACGTGGCTTTCATAGCTGTGCCCCCCTCTATGACGCAGTTTTAATAGACTACGCACCAATCTTCGGCCTACAAGCCCTGTAGGCATCAACTACCCGTTTCATCCGCTCGGTTGTCCGGTCATAATTTGCCTCGTAAAACTCAACGTCCGGGGCAATAAGGTCTACAAAAACGTCCCTGGCATCCGGTTCCTGTTGGGTCTTCAGTTGAGCTTTTAGCCTTTCGACTTCCTGCTCCATGGCGAAAACCTCGTCTGATATGCTATTAATCCGTTCTGATAGGCTCATTGGCTTCACCCGCCTTGGCTTGCTGTAGCCAGTAGTCACGCCAGCAGTCCGCACATCCAGTAACGCACTCAATGTCAGCGGGACAGCCGCCAGATTGGGCATGAAGTTCGGAGGAGAGCTCCAAAGCCGCTTCCAGCTCCGCGACTCTGGCGCGCAGGCCGGCAATGTCTTCAGCATATGAATCGGTATATATTAGAGGACAGTGTGTTAATTGTTCTTCCCATGAAGTTAGACAAATTGGCGATTTACCATATAACTTAATTGCTCTGCAAGCATCGTCGACATCCCTTAACGGGCAATACAAACAATGTCTTTCGTCCTTAAATTCAAGTTTCAACAAATACTGTTTCATTGCTCTACACACTTCCTCTCTTCCCGCAACGGGCACCACGACGGGGACAATTCCATCTCCTTGGAGGTAATACTGCGATTATTTATTCTGCATACAGGCGTATCTTCATAATCATCAAAAAGCGGTGCCTTGCTAACCCGCAACATTTTGCACTCACTACACCTTGGTACTGGCATCTAATCAGCTCCCTTCTTTTCATGCCATCCCCATTCGATGCAATTAAGAGCTTGCTCTCTCACTTCTTCATCTATTTCGGCGTCCGTTGCTGTATCTTCAACTTCTATTTCTCCTTCATGAGTAACACCTGCATATCCAGTGTTTAACTTCCATTCGATTATTCTCATAGCTCATTCTCCCTTCACGGCAGCAAGGGCATTATCCAACCGCAAGTATGTCTGGCTCCATTCTGTGCCGTCTTTTGTATCAGTGAATATGAGATATGCTCTCAGCAACGGTAAGGCTTCCTCCGCCGCATCGCGCACCGCTCTCAACGCTTCCGACTCTTTTAACAGACAGTCGCCGGGGTGGAGAGCAAAAGCATTGCCGTGGTCTATAATGTTGGATGGACACCATTCTTCGTGATCAGTCCAATATTCTTGTGCATTCGCCGCTTCCTCGTGGTTAAGTTTGTTGCCGGTTTCATCAACGGGATACCCGTGTGCATGGCAATATCTGCATTGACCCCACATATCTTCGTTTTCTGTGATTTGGTTGAAAACATTAACCAGCCCCGCATTGTCCGCTCTTAGCGCGGCGTTCTCGGCTTGGAGTTGGTCTATTGCAGCCTGGCAGTCCCAATCCGCTTTGTTTCGTGACTCAAAATATAAATCGGTAAGCCGTTTGTTCTCGGCCTGTGCCGCCTGGAGCTGGGCTTCGAGGTCGGATACACAGCCTCTGCAAGTTCTGCAAAGCATGCTTCCCAACAAGTTGCATTTACTGCAAGTATTATTCATCCCGCTATCCCTCCAATCCGTGTCGCTCATTCCAGTCTGCAATCGCTTCCTCTGGTTCATCAAATTTGTAAATGCGCTGCGCCTCGCAGCTTGTACACCTTGCCCATACCATGTCACATTCACCTGTCAGTTCTGCTGGAAATCCGCAGAATGGGCAGGGAAGTAATTTTTCGTTCATCCCGCTATCCCTCAATTCAGCAAGAACCTTGACTGCGTTATCCATACCAACCAGCAACCAGCGGGTTACTAAATCGCTCAAACTACCATCGCCATATTGGTGGCCCTGCAATTTTTCCTCTAACCCTTCAAAATTGGCTGCCGCAATCGTTTCGGTTAATTCGTGTTTAGCAGCCTTTATGACATCCCGCAGCCGCTCGGCTTCGGCTACGTAGTAGGGCAGGGCTTCGCGGGCTAGGGTGATAAAGTCCATATCTTCCGTTCTTTTCGGTTTGTGCAATCCCTTACATATGCCCTGACGGCAATCGTCTTTATCATATTTGTCTTGGACAACGAATTCGTTACCGGGTGTTGTTACCCATTCTCCTGGGGTTGCCGCCTCGCAGACTTCCAAAACGGCGTTAGAATCTTTGTAATCGATCATCGGGCCACACCCCCTTCACATCTCCAACATTCAGGGGCCTTACCTACACAGTGATCTGGCCCCCACTCCTTGTCCTTTGCCGGGCAGTTTTCCGGTCTATCCTCGCCAAATCCGGCTTCCGGCATCTGAAAAACATATCCCGCATGGCGGTTGTCTCCCCATCCTTGTATCATATCTACAACCTGCAGAGCTTCAGCCTCGCTTCGGTATTTACCTAAAGGCGACCCCGCCGTGTTTTCTAAGTTATTGAAATCACCAATTACGGCAAAATTGTTATTTATCCATACAAAATTGACATTGGCTAGGTATTTGCGGTCTTGGCTGCGAATCCAAATCCCCATATTATCCCTCGCTTTCTATGAAGCCAGCCCTGGAATCGAACCAGGTGCCAGACTGTGTGCGGAGTCTGGCTGGGCTACCACTGGCACGTTAGGTAGGGGCCTACGCCCCCACCTGTCCGTATTTCTCAATCCATTCATAAACCTTGTTGATCTCCTGCTTGGTCAGCTCCCTGCTAGAGGCCTTGCCCATATCGGCTATCTTGGTCTTTATGTCAGCGTTAGGGATGCCTTTGCCTTTTGCCATGGCAAACAGTTTTTTGAGTTGGGCGTCGGAAGCAAGTTCGGTGCTGGTTTGTGAGCTTGCAGGGGCCGACTGTGGCCTTTGTGGTTGACTCGTTGTATCGTTTCTGTTGTTGTTATATTTCGTAGAATCGCTGTCCCAATAAACATCGGCTGCAACGCCCAAGGCCTTACAAGAAACGCTTATTGCATCCGTAAGAGCCATTTTAAAACATTCGTCCGAAGTATATAGGCCGCTGCTCTCCTTGGCCACAAATGCGCTTCCTCCGGTTCCGGGTATAGCATCAGACCATTGCCCGTCAACTTTAACAAATAGGTCGATATTGACAAAGGCGGCTATCTCGTCTTTCCCGCCGGTTTCCAGCCATTGCCGGGTAATTACATATTTCCAGCCTATCCCGCAGGGGCCAAATTGTTCGGTCAGAATCTTTAGTCTCCACATAGGGTTTATATCCGACTTGCCCTTTAATCGCCCACCTGTTATAGTTTTAAGTGCATCACTGGGTACCGCTCGGCAAGCATTATAAATAGCTAAATTATCCACCTATACCGCCTCGCTTTCTTCTTCAAAATTGACCTTTGATCCGGCATCGCAGAACCGGGCAACTCGGCAATATCCAGAACATTTCCTGCCATCCCAACTCTCCTCGTCGCTACAGGATTCCGGAGTACAACCGGTATCTAATGCCCATATCAAATTGTCTCGCTTAGTCTGCAGGTAACTTCTGACCTCTTCATCTGGCAGCCGCTTGACCGGGATCAAATAACCATTCTTGTCTACTCCCCTGCCTATCGCCATATAGGTTCCACCGTCACGGACTATAGCTTCCACTGCCATGCTCTTTACCTCAAACCCTGCCGCCTCTAACATCATCCGGTAATGGTTTAATTGAATCTCTGTATCCCGCATATCTGGCTCGGCCCGGACTACAATCTTTTTGGTTTTCGCCAACCCCTTCCGGGGGCCAGACTTGAAAAACTCTCCGGTTTCCACCGTTTCCTGTTTGAACCCCAGAGCCTTCATGACCTTGTAACTCCCCCACGTCTTGGTATCGTAAAGACTGCAATCCTCCGGGTCGTAGAAGTCAAATTGCCCTGAGCCTATATCATCATGCAGTCTTTCTTCGGTCAGTTCGTTGTCCGTGAACTCTTCCAGGAAAGCATGGGCTTTACTACCAAGCACTCTGAACAGTTCCCCCATCGGGTCTAAACTGTACCCGGTCTGTGTGATCTCCAAATAAGCCTCGCGGGTTCCTTTCAGCAGTTGGGTAGTGGAAGGTTCGCCCTTCCACTCCCGTTGCTCTGCAATCATTCTCAGAGTTCGCTTACTCAGACAGCGGTTTCCCATCCTGCAGGATTTTAGGCAATCAGCGAAAGGAACTTCTGCCCCGTCCGGGCATTTAAATAATGTCGCTGCCATCTATACCGCCTCCCCCAAGTCTCTTTTCTCCAGCGCGAAGAACTTAACCCCGTTCACCATGACGTACAGCTCCACCGGGAAATCCTTGCTATCCCTGCCACACCCCAAATGTTGCGGGAAGTGCTTTTTGAAATCCGCCGACGACATATGAAATCCTATTTCCCCCTGCACAAATGTCGTGTCATACATGCCATACACGCCATAGTCGCTTTTCAGCTCTGCCATGGCGTCCGCTATCTGTTTGCTTAGTTCGTTTATGCGGTCCACCGCTATCCCTCCATTTCATTCAATACCCTCTCGGCTGCGAAGTATGCTTTGTTAATGAGGCTAACAACCTCGTCAGCCTCGTCAAACATCAGGTCATCTGCCAGGCTATCCAGTGTGAGCAGGACGTTTTCCAGCGCATCCCGCTTGCGGGTGTCGATTACCAGTTCGAGCTTGCGCCAGTTGGAGTCTATTACCATGGGGTTATCTGTTGCTAGGTTCATCTGTGGGCCTCCCTTCCTCTTGCCTACCTCGTAGGTATATGCTAAAATATCCGTAAGTTAATTTTTACTAGGCTCCACCATGCCCGGTGGGGCTTTTTCTTTGCTCTTTTAAACCTGGCTATCTCGCTAATTCTTTCCTGCTTGACGGACTGATATGTTTCCTCCGATATAAACCCTGCGTTATAAAGGTTCCTTACGCTCCCCATCGGCAGCCCCTGAACCATTTTGTCGTTCAAGTACCGGGAGAAGTTTCTCACGCTGTATCCCGCCACTGAAGCCGCCTCGCTAACCCTGCCCTTTAGTTCTTGCTTTAACAGGACATTACTTGACATTTACCAGCACCTCCCTTCCATGGAATAATAAAGACAGTCAAGGTATCTCCCCCCCTCCCTGCCGCTCTGATCTCCCCCAGGGCGGCTTGCTTGACAAGTTATCTGGCCATCTTTTGCAGGGTCTTGGTGACGCTTATTGGTGTTCTCCCCGGCCGCTTGGCTATCTGCATGAGCTTTTGTTCATGCTCCTGTATAAATGTCGGCTGGGCTTTATACCAGGCCTCTAGTTCGTCGGGGTCGGCCTTGTAGCGTCCGGCTATCTTTCTGACCGGGAATGTTTCGTCACGCTGGCACAGCTTATATAGGGTGTTTTCGTGAATCCCCAATATGTCTAAGATTTCGTTGACGTTGAGAAGTTTTTTCAATGCTTGTCCCTCCCTTATTTACCAGGAATTATTTTCCTCCTGTCGAATTAGGTAGTTGTCCAGACTATTCCATTCGGGGGGAGGTGAATAATATGGCTCTAAAATGTCCTTTCCAGTCGGAAAACGGTAAGCCCAAAGACTGTTCGGACGACTGCGCTTTAATTGTTGCTACAAATAATGTCCTTACTTGTGCTATTGCCCAGTTGGCAGAAAACGTGGCTGTGCTGTCCTCTAAGATTCAGAAATAATAGCCTCAACCTTTTCCTGGGCCTTCTTAAGAATAAAAGTAGAGTTGAGAAGGCCCGGACTATTTTTCTTAAGCAGTTCAACAATTTCATTCGCAATGTGGTCTGCTTTGGCGCCAGTGATAGTCATGTTATACCTCCTTTCTGGTTGGCTTTTTATGCAGTTTGGGTATGCTATTTGCAGTCGGTGCCGGTTGGCTTGATGTCGCTTTTCCCTTTTGGGAATGACGAAGGTAAAAAAATTTGTTCGGGTTTCATTCCGGCAATAATTAAACCGGAAATAAACTTGCCTCCGGCCTTGCGGTTGCCTCGCAAGACCCGGAAAAGATAGCTATGGCTGATTCCCATTTTTACAGCCATTTCTCTCTCGGTTAAATTGTTGATACTCATGAAATTTTCAACGGAAGTTAAATTAACCTTGTCCACGCTTTCACCTCAGTTCTTTTGCCTGTTGGTAATATACTATTACACGTATTGTCTCTTGTCAACAATTTTTTCCCTCTTGGTAAAAGGTTTTTTAAATCATTTGCCAAAAGACAACAACGAGGAGTGATATCTTGGAAGCAAGCAATTTTGGCAAACTACTCACAAAGCTACGCGAAGAACAGCGTTATTCCATGAACGCTCTTGCGGATTCAGCAGGTGTAAGCGTTGCCCATATATCTCGAATAGAATCGGGAGAAAGGCCAGCTCCCTCTCCAAGTTTTATAAAAAGACTTTCTACGGCAATTGGGCATTATGAAGAAATGATGGAAACGGCAGGATATATATCTTGCGTAAAAGAATCTTCGCAAACTTATATCCCGAACCTTATTCCATTAGAAGAGTCATATCTGATTGACTTGCCTGTTTATGGAAGAATAGCAGCCGGCGAACCCATGACAGCTATACAGGACGTTGAAGAGCATATGCTGATGGACACCCGCTTCTTTAATATGAACGGATATACCAAGGAAGATTTTTTCTTTCTGCGAATTAAGGGGACGAGCATGGAGCCTACCATAATGGACAAAGACCTTGTTTTAGTTCGCAAACAGCCTACGGTAGAAAACAACGAAATAGCCGCCGTTATGTGCGATAACGAGGATGCAACCGTTAAAAGGGTCATGGTAGCTGGAGATAAAATAATCCTGCATTCGGATAACAAAGAAAAACCGCCCATGATATTTAATTGTTCTGATTGCCAGATTATAGGAAAGGTTATAAAGAAAATTGGGGATGTGAAATAATGGGGGATCTTTATGTTTAACGCGGATAAAGATATTGCATTAACACAACTAAGGGCCGTAGTCGAATATGGCTCTACCTTAATAAACAAGGGAGACTCTTCTTTATTTAAAGAAAACATTGAACAAGTATTTGGTAAATTGTTTGAAGGTTATGGCCAAGAGGAATTAGAAAGATTGCAAACTCATTTGTGGATATGGTCGATAAAATTAAAAGACTCTGGAAAAGTCATAATAGATTTTGAAGACGAATATCTATCTGTCGAATACGTTCAACCCGACCTGCCTAACATTACCAGAAGAGCTTATATTATAAACAATCTAAAGGAATATGTCTTATTCCTCTTTATTTTTATAACTTCAGTATTTAGCGGGATTGGAATTGAAAAAGAATTAAAAAACATCCATTTTACCGAAGCTAGTATATGCGGTTTTATTTGGATATTTTTAAGCTATACGATTATTTTCAAGGCTTGCGAATCAAAAAATAAGAGGTAGCCTATGCCAGCAAACAGATTTTACAAACAATGTTTCGACAAAGGTAAATAATGACAGCGTTGGCCGATAAATATTGACTGACTAAAAAAGGAGCTTGGTATTATGGCTATTTATACTCCGAGGGGCTTAAAAATCAGATTCTCAACACCTTATTCCTTTTCTTTGATGGCTAGATTATTCCCAGAAATCACGCCTTTTAGGGTGTTAAAAAAGACTGAAGCAATAGAAAACATACCTGATGCGCTTGCCGCCATTGGAGCCTTGGTAATAGCGTTCTTCTTTCCTAATATGTCTTGCGTAAAGATTTTTGGCGCGATTACGGCTATATACCTTGTCGGATCTTTTATGAAGCTAACTGGGTTATTCTTTATTCCGCTAATTATCCCAATATCAGAAGCGTTTTCTTATATTCAAGGATACGGAATAATTACAATTGCTCTTGGAGTTATTGGATATTTTAAAATCGGACTAACGAAAACAATTGTTTTAATTCTTGTTCTCTTGGCGACCAATATTGTCGATTATTTATTAGAATTTATTCGAGCATTGCTATGCAAGGCCATGAATAAGCCCTATTTGGGAATGTCTGAATTGGATTTTATTAATGCGTATAAGATGCTGGCGGCCAAAACAGGGAACAGCGCAGATATAAATGTATCGCAAATAGAAATTGACAGCGAAGCCTGGCAGGAACCATATATGTGGCTCGAATATAACTGGCCCGAAGTAACTTGCAGATACACTGCTTATTGATGTGAAAAATTTATTTAAGACAAGATTGGAATTGGCAATATGCACCGATATGTCGATCTTTAGGGGAGGTAAGGGAATTGAACAAAGTTTTGTTAAGAAGAATATCTTTAGCAATATGCGTTTTGCTGCTTGTAGCTCTGCCCTTCAGGTGGGAAAAGGGGCCGCAGCAAACTATATCAAAAAACAAAAGCACAAAGTGCACCGTTATATATAAAACTGACAGATGGACCGGGGATCAATGGGTAAAAATATATAAAATAAGCCGTAGTAACATAAATGTTAATTTTATTCCCGTAGCATTAGAAAATCTCAATAGGAGTATTCCAGAAAAGCCTTGGCCTGGATGGGGGTCTCAGAATTACGATAAGCAATTGAAGAAATGGGAGGTCAAGGTTGCTTTAATCAATGCGCAAAAGGCCAGCCTGCGGAAAGAATATAATGATCGTCGGAACACAGCCAGTGCCGTATGGGCGGGGCTGTTCTTAGTATCAACGTTATTAGTATGGCTAAACGACGAATGGTAAGGGGGAAAGATAATGCTCAAAAAATGGACAACCGTTTTATTGCTTCTGGCCTGCCTGTTTCTGGTCGGCTGCTCAACAAGTACAGAACAAGAAACAATATCTCCTGACGAGCTAATGCCGGAGCAATCCGAATCAGTCAACCAAGATTCCGGCCAATATGTCGGTTCGGTCAATTCCGATAAATACCACTTGCCGGATTGCCGGTGGGCCGGGAAAATAAAGCCGGAGAATGAAGTCTGGTTTGATACCAAAGAGGAAGCGGAAGAACAAGGATACATACCATGCAAAACGTGTAAGCCATAATAGCAGTGGCCTTATATTGGCTGTGGAAGGTGTTAGGGATATGAAAAAGCGATTAAAAGGCAGCATTACTGAATTGATAAAAAATCAAAAATATAGAATCTGCGTCAACATGGGCTATGATCCTGCGACGAAAACTTATCCCAAGAAAAGGCATATATTTTATGGGACAAGGGACGAGGCCCAGGCATACCTTCGAGACTGGCTTAATGAACTGGAGAACCCAGAGGAAGAATACGCCCAGGAAACAGTCAGTCAATGGCTGGACTCTTGGCTGGAAAACGATGCAAAGGTTTTGCTCAAATGGGAACAGAATACCCGCAAGCGCAAAGTGCAGATTATAGATAACAATATCAAGCCGTATATCGGAGACGTACTGCTGCCCGATCTGGATGCCGACACGATATTAAAAATGTATTCCGATTTAAAAAAGGAAGGTCTTGCTTCCCGCACCCTGCGGCACATACATGCCACGCTTAACCAATCCTTGAATCACGCTGTAAAACGCAAAAAAATACCCTTAAACCCCGCGCAGGGTTTAACCCCTGCACTATCCCTGGAAGACGATAAGGATAACTGGGTAGTTTTAAATCAGAAGCAATTAAATGCCTTTCTGGAGAACATAAAGGCCCATGCACTTTATACACTAATATTCACGGCTGCCTATACCGGAGCCAGGCAATCAGAGCTGCTTGGCCTTACCTGGAATAAGGTTCTATGGAAAAAGAAAGCTATACGGATAGAGCAGGCCCTTCACCGGGACGATGAAGCAGAAAGCGGCTTTGAGCTGCGGCCCCGGACAAAACGGAGGGGGAGCAAGCGGACCATTGACGTATCAAGCAAGGTAATCGAGTTGCTTAAAGAATTGAAAAAACAGCAGGAGGAAAGCGGATATAAAGGGGACCATGTTTTTGTTAAACCCGACGGGCAGTTTTATGATGCCAGCATATTAAGCCGCAGCTTCGGGCGACTGACAAAGAAACACGGCCACAAGGGTATGACGTTCCACCATCTGCGCCATACGCATGCGACTATTTTGCTTTCACACGGAGCCTACATCAACGAAGTGGCTGCCAGGCTGGGGCATACTGATCCACGTACCACGTTTGCCCTATACGGTCACGTCATGCCCGGCAGAGAAGCAACACTAGCGCAATTCTTTGACAAGGTTATGAATGAAAACAGTGTGTCTAAAACGTGCCTAATCGGGGGTAAGAAATACAGGTTTAAGAGTGTTAAAAGGTGGAGCAAAGGGGACAAGAAAACCACCGACTAAGCGGTGGCGTTGGGTTTTTATATGGTGCGCCCGAAGGGAGTCGAACCCCCGGCACACGGTTTAGGAAACCGTGTTTCATGTGCCTTTATCCCCCTATTTTTCGGGCTTTAATAAATTGTAATTTTTGTTTGTGCCTAATTCGTGCCCAAAGAACATTTGTTTGTACGCTTTTGGGTGCTCAAAACTAACATTAATAATAATATAGAAATTTAGTGCCGATGTCAATTAAACCAATAAACATAAATGCCGGGGCATTACACCCCGGCTAAAATCTCATTCCCCCGCCTTGTCCTTCGTGGCCTTATTCCCAAAGTAGAACACGATCCCGGTGGTTGCCATCGTCCCCAGGGCAGTAAACTTATTTCCCGATACTGCCGGGGTAAAACAGGCAATTATGAACGCTCCTGTAAGCGCATAGGCCAGGATTGCCCTGGTGCCTCCAAATTTCTTAATCATGCTATTTTCCTCCTGACTTTTTCATCACGTTTAAAGCAACTTGCAAAACGAACCACTTCGGGGCCGGGTCGTCCGGGTTATGCTCTCCGGTTATAAGCTCTTTGTTTTTGGCCTCCAAAACGATTGATTGTTTTTTCGCTCCCCATTCACTGACCGGCTCTGCCTCTGCCGATTCCTTCATATCGCCCCACGGGAACAGCTTGCCGGGGCAAGCGGTCGGGTGTTTTTTAGGATCAACCTGGAAATGGCCTATAACCGGGATATTGCCGTAAGCCTTGCGTATATCTTTTATTAGTCCGGCCAGCGCTGTCATTTGGGCCTGAGTAGGCGGAGCCGTCTCAAAATTACCGGCCAGACATATCCCCAGGCTGTCAAAGTTGGCCCCGATTGCATGAGCGCCTACTGCCCAATCGGGACGGCCTATTTTGGTTTTACCATCGGCCTCAATGAAATAGTGGTACCCGATCATTGTCCAGCCTTTATTTTTGTGCCAGCTGTCCACCTGCTCCATGGTTGTACCCGGCGCACTGGCTGAGTGGTGTATGACTACCCGTTTTGTGTTTTTACGATGTTCCAATGCCACTTTAAAGCCTCCTTAAAATGCCCTGGCTCCAAGAAAGCCGCAAATGCCCGTTAGTATTCCTATCAGCGTTGTGGCCCACAGCGGCAGCCGGTTAGCCAGTTGCTCCTTGATCTCCTTAACGTCATCCTTAAGTTCTCCAACAACATTGAACAGGGTCTTGACCTGTTCCTTTAAGGCCGTGATTTCTTCCTGCGACAATCCCATCCCCTCCCAATAAATTAATAAGGCGGAATTACTCCCGCCCGGACAAATTTAGACACTCATAACAATGTAGGTTTTTGGTATAATAGAACTGAGGTGATACCGTGCTGGAAACGATATTTCAGATAGTAATAATCGTTAATGTTATATGGTTCGTCCAATGGCTTGCCTACCGTGAACGGCGCGAGTACAAAGAGTATCGCGCCTGGAAGAAGCGGCAACCTCAAGCTGCGCCTCAACCCGAACCGCCGAAAGCGCCAGACCCGCCCGTAGATCATCCAGATGTTATCATACTGGATAAGTACAGGCAAGCCCGTTAATTGTGCTTTGCCTTTAAGCCCCGGCCTTTCAAAATATCCTTCTTCGCTTTCTCGTTGGCATCATCCAGAATGTTTATAATCCGCTTAGTTTCTCCCCTTGTAGATAGGCTAGGCGATAACCGGCCGATTTTCTCGTTTGCATATTCCCCAACCATGCGCTGATAATTGGAATATTCTTGCGGGGTTAAGTCTATGCGCTGGGAATGATCACTCCCCCGTGGCGTAAATTCAATGTACTTCTTAACCGTCCGGGGGAATACCTCGGAATTGCCTGTCTTGTTGAAAACATCCATAACCCTTTCGGCAGCAGGCAACGGCTTGTACTGGCTCACAAACGCCGGATTCACCAGGACGTTAAAAGCGTTATTGCCGGTCAGGTTGTTCTCGCCTTTCTGGTAAGTCGGTAACGGTTGGCCTAACGTGCCGTGAGCCTTGGGCAAGTCACTGGCTGCACCCGGGATCTTTGTTTTGGCCTTGTTGCCCATTTCGGTCAAGTAATCCGGGCTGTAAGTAAGCCGTTTCTGGTTGTCCATGAGCTGCTTGACCTGGTTTAACAGGGTAGGCATGAAGGAAGCCGGGACACCCTCAAGCGTTTTTAACGCCCCGGCCGCAAGGTCGTCATCCTGCCCACTGAATAACTGCTGCACTCCCTGCATAACCGGTTGCTCAGCAAATGAATTGATGCCAGCCATCAAGCCGCCAGCCCCGAAGGTCAGGGCTGCGCCCAGTTTGCCGACTACGCCTCTTTTCTCACCCTTGTTTTTGTCGATATCTGCCCCCATTGCAAGGCCAATGGAATTTGGCTGGAACCAGTCATAGGATAACGTAATATCTCCTTTCCTTAGTTTAGCCTCGTTGGGGTCAAATCCGCTTGCTATAAATCGTTTCAACCCAGAAGCGTTGAGCTTGTACTGACCAAATCCGGCTTGCGCTTTAAGATTTTCAATGTCGTAATCCCGGTCTGGACTGCCTGTAATCAGTCCCAGTTTGTGCATTAATGCGCCAGCCCCTACCAGCATTGTAGAGCCCACCAGGGCGCGGCTAGTTGCCTCTACAAAAGCCTTTTGGTTAAACTCTTTCCCGAATAAGGGCTTTCCCATCTCCATAATGGTCTTGATAAAACCGGCAGGCGAATACTCAATGCCTCGGCTTAAGAGGTTACCGGGAGTTTTGGGGTACTTGATTATAAAGTCGCCAGCTCCAAAATCTTTACCAAGGTTCAATGCCCTCTTTATCCTGGTAAAGGCATAAGCCGCCGCGCTATCGTCCTGGAAGGTGCGATATAGGCCGTCATAATGAGCTATTTCCTCCATCTGCTCCGTGGTGGGCGGCTTCTTGGACTTGGCCGCTGCCGCCGTCTGCTGCCTTAGCGACTCGTCGTAAGCCGCCTGGTAGAACGCCCGGTCAGTTGCCCTGAGTTCAATATTCATAGCGGTTTCTAATTTAGACAGCGGGCCACTTCTGAATGTCCTGGTCTGGGGTATATCGAACTTGCCGCCCTTCATAGCGCTGGTGTCAATGCCCATCAGAGCATCTTCAAGGCCAAGCTTAAAGCCCTGCTGCGCACCCTTGCCCTGGGTTGCCAGGGACGGCAATACCTTAGTGCGGTTACCGGTTAGCAATCCGGTTGCCTTATCCAGTCCGGTACCCACAACATCACTAATATTCTCCATCCCAGCAAAGCCGACGTTACCAACAATGTTTCTGGTTGCCGTCTTGGGATTTAGGAGTTGCGCCATAGTCTGTATCGTAGCTATTCTGCGTCCCCAGCTTACGGGTATTTGGGCGGCAATAAGGTCAAGCGCCTGCGCCGTTTTGATTTCCTTCGCCCTACCTTCCATGCCGTCAGCCTGCTTCATGATATCAATGATCTTCTTGGCGTCTGCCTCGCTCAGCTTGATGCGCTTCTTGTTCCCTGTCCTGGCCAAGTCGTTATTGGTATTTTTGACTACCTTCTGGGCGTATGACAACATACCTTCGGGTGTCAGTCTGCCCCACATGGACAGGGCTTGTATAGCCTGCCCTGCCTCGGTAGCTTTCTTCGCCAGGGATTCCGTGAGATCAACCGCAAGGGCAATGTCCCCGCTATCGTTAGCTTCCTTGACCAGCAATAAGCCGGCAGTATTGTCTATCCTGTCCGCTGGCTTGTCGCTCAATATTTGCCTAATAACAGCATCTTTGTCTTGCGTGATAGCTTCTTTAGCCTCAACTAAAGTCTGCTCGTTGCTGATCGGGTCATAAGCGCCCCGGCCTCCCGGCTTGATTTCGTTCGCTAATCCTTCGGCTGTTTCCTTGGAGGCCCATTCAGAGTTAGCAGCGGATATACCCAAAGATCTTGCTCTCTGCCCTTCTCCTACTGCTGCACCCTTGGCGATATTAATCATTTGCCCGCCAACTCGTATATCTGTTTTCCCGGTCTTGCTTAATTGCTGAGAGTGCGCCCAAAGATTATTGAGGATTCTGCTCTGTACTTCCGGGCTATACCCGTTTAACTGTTCCTCGAACTGCTGCCGGATAAGGTTATCAAAACTAGTCCTATCGCCCTTGCGGGCATTAGCAGCTCCGTATTCGATCATTGCCTTAATGTCGTCCATCGGGGAGCGGGCTTTGCCTTGGCCCAATTTGAAGTTTAAGTTTCCTTCCATCTTTGCCGCCGGTTCCCGCCACTTACCCCCGAACTGTTCTACAAACTGCCGTTCGCCCTGCATGTTGTTAAGGTGGTCGCCAACCTTCGGGGCTATCGTATCGCGGTATGCCTCTAAGTCACTGATATACTTAACCATAGATTGGTCAGAACTTACTGCTTGCTTAAATTTGGCTATGAGCTGGTCAATAACATCAATTACTTTCTGGATTACCTGGGGGGACGATTCGCGTACCTTATTCCAGAAATCGGGGCGTTCCATAACCTCGCTCATTATGTCACTGTTAAACTCTCTCCAAACTTCATCCGGGGTATATCCCTGCCGGGTATAGTGTTTAACAATTGCGCTGTTATCTGTTGCAAATGAACGGGTAATGTTAATAAATTCATTGTGTAACTTGGGGTCGGTGGCCTCGATGGTGTGCACTACTTCATGCTTAGCTACATACATGACCGGGTCAGGCGTTTTTTCGTTAAGATATATCTGCCGTCCCAAACTCATACCTTGATTGTCGGTGCCCTTAACAGGGATAACCCCTTTAGCCCCAAACAATTTAGAAATGGTGTCTGCTGCCTGCATATCTGGCCTTTTCATAGCTTCGGGTACGTGTTCCACTTTGCCGCCGATCTTAAACGGGCCAATTTTCCTTTCCGTAAGTTTGTTGAGCTCGTCTATTTCAGGGAGCGAGGAAGGATTGCGTTTAAAGGCAATGCTCGGATTATTCTCTATCATTTCCTGTTTAATTACCTTCTCTGGTGGGTATTTCATATTACCCAGTTTACCCCGAAGATTGATGCTTGGAGAAGCAGGCAACCCCTCCGGCAATGCCAAAGGCATTCCGGGGGCATTTCTTGCTACTCCGTAAGGGTCTACGTGATAATTCGCCCCTAGCTCAATGGGCGGCTTGCCCGTGGGAGCGGTTTTGTCCTGCCAGTATTCCCAATTTGGTATCTTACCTTCCGGTAATGCCAAAGGTTGTTTGCCAGACGGCAAGGGCAAAGTCGTTCTGCCCTCAATGGCTAACGGTTGCTTGCCTGCCGGAAGCTCTGCCCTGGGTTCTCCAATATGAGTTCGCCCCAAAGGGCCAACCGTAAAGTCCGGGACAACTTTTTTGGGGCCAGTCTGCATTTCGGGAATGATATTCGCCCAATCTTCTGGCTCAATCACCTCTGCTTTTAATGCAGGCTTATTTGTTAATTTAGGGGTATTATGCAAGTTAAGCATTTCACCAGTATTGCGAGCAGTCCCCCTCATCAGCGGGTTAAGCTTGTCAACCCCGCCGACGCCTACCCACATTGCCGGGTCGGTAGCATCTATCAATGCCTGAGATGCGCCGCCTAAAAACGGGTGTTTTTGGTTGAACGCAGTATATTTTTTCACTGTTTTTTTGGGCAATGCAGGTGCAATAATATCCTGCGCGTAGCTGGTTTCTTTTGGGACATCCCAAAAACTGCCCCCGGTCAATGCTTTGTTGCCGCCTATAGCAGTATGCCTTGCAAATTCAAAAGGAGCATCGGCTATGCTAACTGCAGCATTAACTAAGCCCTTACCGGATTTTACGGCGATATTATCGTTTCTTTTAATGGGCAAAACATTTTTTGTAAAAAGGTCTTCGCCTACCGTTGGGTTCTTTGATGCTTCCTCCAACTGCCTAAAGCCAGCGCCGGTAGTACCGGCAGGCTTGATCGTAGTTTCCAGGGGCTCTACCCCCCAATTATTAGCCCATTCTTCGTCATTTTTTATACTTTTCTTATTGCTGGCTAGTTTTTTTGTATTTTCTTTTTTTGTTGGGGCAGATTGCACTTGCCAATTCTTTTCCCAGTTCTTCCGTTGATCCACAATACATCACCCCTATTATTAGCCAATATCGTCAGGATACAGTGTTTTTAATTGATTAAGAACAGCATTGCCCGTTGAATAATCAAGCCCACCCGCTTTAATGTTCCTTATAACTTGCTGATACATGTCGTTAGGCGATCTAAATTTAGTCATATTAGACTGAATATAACTCGTTGCTTTTTCTGTGACTGTTGGGGGTTTAGCTTTGCCGCCTCCCTTGCCGCTCGTCTTGTACGGCTCATTGGCGTCACGCAAATAATTCTTGGTCTGCGCCTTGATCTGGTCTATCTGTGCCTGGGCGGTAGCGAAGTCCAAAGCCCCGACTTCAACCTGCTGCTTCAGCCTCTGGGCTTGCAGCTTCAGTGTTTCGGGTGCATAAGAATTTGCAATTTCCTGGTAGGCATTTTCCAGCGTCGCCCTCTCGTTGGTCAGTAGTTGATGCTGATAATCCGGGTTGCTGGGTGATCTGCTCCAATCAAACTCCTGCCCTGCCAACGTGCGAGTGTTGCCCATGTTGCCGGTTAATTGTGCCTGTTGCAAAGCATAAGCCCTGTCAGCGTTCCACTGGTCAACTAGGCTCTGCATAGCCTGCGTCTCAACATCGGCATTAGCCGCCGCCGTATCATAAGCATAACCAGTCTCTACATTGGCCCTCTGCCGCTCAATAGCCGATAGGTCGGAAGTTTCCGCCCTGTCTAACGCCCCTATCTCTCCCTGTAATCCAGCATTGCGGTAAATTTCAGGCATAGCCCCAGCCGCACCCTTGATTCCTCTAGCAGCCATATACTGGGCGAAATTCATAGCCCCCACGTCACTTGCCGCCGCCGCTTGATTGCGCTTGTCGTAGTATGCCGGGGAAACATTGGCTTTCTCAGTGTCAAGTCCAGATAAGGCGGTTGCCTTGGCCTTGTCCAGCGCGGCAAATCTGGAAGCTTTCTGCGCCTGTGCAAGCTGGTTGATGTAGTCTGTAGTATCATTATCTCCCTGGTAGGACTGAGCAGCATTAAAGTCCATGGTCGGCGTCGGCTGGTAATCAGGGTTAGCCGGGTTGGATGGTGTTTGCTGAAGCAAAGCCTGGTTGTCATCGGCCCCAAATAAACTGTTTACCGCACCGGGATCAATTACATAATGGGTGCCTGTAGCCGGGTCGAATCTGGTACCGGGTATGTTGCCGATATTGTATGCGGTACCGCCTATTGTTATCATCCCGGTTTTTTCATTCCAGTTGGGAGCCATCCCCAGGTTGCTCATGTAGTCACGCAAACTAATTGTTTGGCCCTGCTGGCCTGCCCCTCCGGTCGTAGCCGTTTTTGCCCGGCTAATGGCGTTTTTAATCGCAGCTACGGTTATATCTTTTGGTGCTGCCTGTTGCGCGCCGGCCGGGTTAAATTTATAGGTGCCGTCCCGTAGGTCGGATGTCCCTCCGGTTCTCTCCCAGCTATAGTTCATGTCTTGGGGCTTCTGGACACCGCCGGAAGCATATGCCCCAAACCTCGGCTCGTTAGCATTACCTCGGTACCGCACCGTATTGCCCATTTGGTCTGTTCTTTGGGTGGGCGAAATGAAGTTCTGCCCCCCGGTCATATAGGGGGAAACATAAGTATATGTGTCCCTGCCGGTTGAATAACTTGAGCCAACATGACCGCCTTTGGACGCATCTGTGATCTGTTGCTGAGAATACGGATCGACATTACCGCCTTGGTCGGCATAGAAGTTACTCTGTATCATGCCTCGCTGGGCATTGTTTACCCTCGGATCTACCCACAATGAATTGCCCGTGATATAGTTTTTATCAAAGTTACCGCTCATCAAGTCAGCGGTTGGTACATTGCTTAACCCTGCTAATCCGCTTGTGGGAGTCCATCTGCCGCTACTATCGTATGAGCCTCGGGTTGCACTTGAGTTTGCATTGTTAGCTCGCGCAAAAGTTTCCCTGGCTGCTTTCATAGCCGCAGTATCGCCGCGTGACTTCGCGGTCTCATAATCCCGTACGGAACTTGAACCGCCGCCTCTACCCATTGCTGCCCACCTCCTTGCCTATGTCCCGGTAATTAAAAACGGTAGCACCATGAAGGTCTACCGCCGCGAAGAAATCTTCTTTTAGAACCTCGTAGTATTTCAGATCATATAGCCGCCCATCGGAAAGCATAACCTCATCCCTGAACGTGCCGACTATTCGCACCCCGCATATTTCGGTTAAGCTGTCATAGAACTTCTCAGCCGGATTACCCACTACAACGCTCCACACAAGCCGGTTCATACCGAACTCGTTAAACAGCTTAATGTCGAAAGCGCCCATGTCCTGAGAGAAACATAAGTCTCTGTCAGGTATGAACTTTATGGCTTCCAGATCGTAGGCTGTTCGGGTTAAACGGTTGAACTTGGCTGACAGATAGCCGATAACCTCTCCGTTACAATTCATACTCACGAACTGAACTCCGTCAGAGCAGTTGTTCGCAAGCGGTATAAAATACTCAAACCCCGGGGTTCTTTGGTAGAACTTGTAACGCTCGTCAAAAAGCGTTGCCCGGTACCTGTCCTGCAGTTCGCTTAAGTGGTTGATTGCAAGACCCAGCATAGACATTCCTCCCCAATAAAAAAGACCCCGAAGGGTCAATTTTATTATTATTCTATTGGCTCATTACCTTGTTGTATGTCTGGTCTATTTTATTAATGTAATCCTGGTCAACTCCCAAAAGCTCAAGAGCCGCCATTTGCCTTATATACGCTTGCTTTTCCTGTTCTTTGCGGTCATAAAGTTTTAGCATGTAATAAGCATCATGCGTAGCTTCGTGGACTAATGTTCCGGCTAAATCTGCAGTAGTGCAACTTGGATCAGATAAGTATTTTTCATTAATGACTATAGCGCAATTCCCTGCCGTTTGAGCCACGCTATTATATCCTTCCATGCCGGGAGCGACTTCGCCAGTCTCAATCCAACTAACGTTTTCGCATATCATGCGGTAATCTAGCTGGTCTTTTTGGGCTAACAGGTCGAGAGCCGCCCGGATTCTAGCCTTAAAACTATCGTCCCCCTTAATCTCTGGAGGGTGCGGAATGTATTTAATGATTACCTGCCCATTTTGCCAGTCAACAGTAAAACCTAACTTTTCAGATACGAACCTGACCGGAACATAAATTCTACCATCTTTGTTGATTGTTTCGACGTTATAGCCGGTACTGTAAAGATTTTTGTCAATAACTATCGTGGTTGCCATCGCCGGGCTGACCATCAACATAAAAACCAATGTTAAGCCTAGCAGGTATTTTTTCATCGTATCAAGCCTCCTTTGGCAGTATTATACTCCATAATGCGGCAAATATCCTGCCGGGTGACACGGATTGGCGTGGTGCGCATAATTTGTCTACTGTGTAGTAATTAAGTTTTATAAAAAACCTTCCCGATTTCTGTGTGATTCCAACTACATTTATATACGATCCCTTTTAATCATGGTAAAGAGCCATAATAATCATGCCGGCAGTACCAGTAGGAGAACCAGATGCTTTCGACCAAGTGATTTTTATGCCCCCGTTTTGCATTGTTACTGCTCCTTGTACCGCATCACCAGCAGCAGTGGTGATTAAATATATAGCTTTGCCGCCAATAGCTTGTGTAGATCCGCTGGGCGACCTCGTAACACAACCCTGCCCATTGGATGCAGCGTATCCGTTAGACACAGAATCTATGCCTTGAATATGACCATTAATTACAATAGATTTAGGCGTTCTGCCGGTTACCAGAGATATGGTTTGATCTCCCTCAACAGATATATCCCTTGATGCGTATATATAATATGACATAGTTTCTGCCAAATGTGCATTAGCCTCCGCAATATGCGTCGCATTAAACCACGCCACAAAATTAGTCGCAAACTCATCAAACTTGGCCTTAAAATCGTCCTTCGCTAAGGCTCTTTCCGCTGGCGTAGTGCCTAACCCGGCTATTACGCTGGCCGTTACTGAGCATGTGGTAAATGCCATGTTATTGTCACCCCCTATTTTTTACTTCCCCACCTGTACGGGTCGGGAAGGTAAGAGACAGCACTACTGCGCCGTCCGTGTCGTCGTTTACCAGCTTTATCTTCAAATAGTCAATCTTCTTCGCCCTGATCTTCATTTTGAACGGCTGCGGGCTGTAGTTGGTTTCAAAGCTGAAGTCCGAAAAATCCCACGTTTCAAAAGAACTTAAAGAATAAGATATTGTCTTGACAAACTGATAATTCGAGTTGCGGTCAGTCTTGAGATAAACATCAACGTGCGCCTTTGTTAGCGGGAGCATGGATAAGAATAGCCTCTGGACGAACTTTCTCAGCCATTCTACACCGAAATTGAAATAGCCCATTTCCCATTCCGCAACGATGTTCGTCCCGTTGAAGGTTCCCAGGGTTTCATCGAACCTCATAATCTGCCCTGCGGTAGTTCCAAAATACAGATCTGCGCCAACCAGACAAAAGCAGGTCGGCGTGTCTGGAATCTCCAGAATATACCACGCTCCGCCCTCAATCCGGTAGTTAAAAATCCAGCCTTTCTTGCCTACACAGACTATATATTGGCCTTTGTCCGCCCAATCCACGGTCAAGGCCGTAGTCAGGTCAACCGCATCAAGGTCGTTCTGCACCCGTTTACTTATCCATTCGGCGTTCTTCTCGTTCATAACGTAGGTCGATACCCACTCATAAATACCCTTCCAAAGCGTGAAAGGGTTGTTTTTGATAATTTGCACCTGGCCTTTGGCTACATTGCCAACCTTGGAGTTTATCGGGTAAACCGGGAACAGTGCCATAATGGCCCCGGTTGTCGGGTCTATATAATCCTGTTCCTCTGAGTACCAGGCTGAAGCCTCGGCAGAATCCCCAGAGGTAAATATGATCTGCTTGTTGTATTGGGTGCAAATATCCGTGATCTCGTATTCCCCCACATCGGATTCTGCAAACTTAGGCCAGAATGACGGGTCGCTTGCTCCCGCCATCGTCACGCCAGAAGGATAGCGGGTATTCTTATGGTCAGCGTTGCCGAATATCCAGTATCGGGCGTAATATACCCCGCCATAGTAGCGGTTTTTAACTATTGTATTGCGGTCGCCGGTGACCGTCTTTGTCCATGTTATGGGGACGTTATTAACGCCGGTCGCCGGTGCAGCGGTAAATGTAACTGTTCCGTTGGGCTTGCTGACGGTGTAATCCGTTCCTTCGGACTTCAAAACCCCGCCGACGTAGACCGAATCGACCGAATCTATGCCCAATTCCGCAAGTTGGAAAACCGTCGCGGATCCGTTGCCGCTAAACTTCTGCGTTTTCTTGCCGGTCAGGTAATTGATGCTCTCCAGCATCGTCCCGCCGCCGGTCGGGGGTGCCGCCGTGTATACGGTCGGGACGTATCCCGCCACGGTTGCGATACTGCCGGTACCTGCCCAACTATACAGGTCGGTTCCGTCCATGATGTAGATGGTATTATTGGCAACAAAAAAAGTGGTGGGAAATGCGTCCACCACTGCGCCAAGGTCTGTATTCGCCGCCGTCGTTAGGTTATGCTCGTATACATGCCCGTTACAGGCGAAAATAAGATGCGCGGTACCGCTCAGGGAGCCGTGCCACATGCCGTTAATCTTGTGCGCCCCAAGCGTAGCGAAAAGCTGAGTGTAGCCGAACATCTTGCGCAGTTTATTGTCGTTGGTGATAATCCAGTTGCTCATGTTCGACGCCTCGCCCAACTCTAAAAGCGTCTCAGTCGCGGACTTGTTTACGCCTTTGAACTGGTCTATGGTGTAGGGTTGAAGAGCTGCCACTTGTCACCACCTCACTTAATTTGACTTATGCCGTAAAGGTCTTTTATCTCTGCCGGTTGCAGCGGAGATTTTATCATCGAATCAATCTTCAGTTCCCGGAATTTCTCTTTGCACCTCTGCGCCAGTTCGGTGTTCTGGTCGGCCATAGCAAAATGCTCGGCAAGGTAGTAGGCCCCGGAAGTGGCGGTTATCTCGTCAATCTCCAGCGTCTGCGTGAGTACCGTTATTTTCGCCGGTACCGGAATATACTTAATTCTTATCAGCCCTTCGTAGCTGAACATCACGTATAGCTCGTTGGCTCCCTCCCACTTCACCGAAGAACTCCCCTCCTGGTACTGCCAGTTGGGATATTCGCTGATAATCTGGCTCCGGCTCTTAAAGTCCGTTGGCATCGTCACCTTAACCCATGGCTTGAAGTCGGGAACTTTGTCGGCTGTGGCGAACTTGTACACGCTCAAAGCCCGGTTGTTGTGCCGGAAATAATAACTCCCGCTGATCGTCATAGTCACGTTGCCGCCGGATGCCGTGAGAATACCCCTGATCGGCAGGAATGAAGTCGTGCCAGCCGGTACGGTTATGTTGACAGCGCCGGTAAAAGCTGTAACTGTCCCGCCGTTAAAGGAGTATGAACCGCTTAAAGCCGCGCCGTCCTCCGTAAAGGTCAGGGTACAATCCCCGTCTACCTCGACATAGAAACAGTAAGCCCCAGCGCCGCTATACGCCTGAGATTCGGCGTTATTCTCTTTGATAATCCCCATCTGAGACAGATCGCCCAACAGGTTCTTTTTGCGGAAGCAGGAAAGCTCGAACGTCTTGAACAGGTCTCCTGAACGAGCCATTTCGTGTTGCCAGAGATCCAGCAAATAGGGTGCGCGGTATTTGTAATCCTTGATCTGGTTATCTACAAGGGTTCCTGTATCTGACAATTCGTCTAAGATTGCTACGCTCATATTAAATATCTCTGTGCCGGTGTAGGACATATCATCACCGCCTTACGCGTCTGCCTTGTTTAATTCGTGCCACTTTGTTCCGTCTGTGACATACGTTTTGCCTGTCTCATAGACATAAGCCTTGGTGCCGGATTGAGCCTTAATCGTTGTATCCGCCGCATATTCGGCAGAAGTCATGTACCATAAATCATCGTGCACGTTGTACGTCATAGCCTATTCCCCCTTATGTTTGGCTCTGATATGGGCAGATAAGCCGCTTTTGGTTGCCGCTTCAAAATCACAGTGGGGACAGGGGAAGCAAGGGGCCTGCGCATCGTCCCCTGCGTCCTCTGCTTCTTTCCGGGTTTCCTCAACCGGTTCAGCCTGTCCCTTTGGTTCCGCCAGTTCTATTTCTTCATGCCTGAAATGCGGCGCCATTCTTTGGGCCAATATTCCATCCAGAGTCACATATTCGCCCTGTTCGTCGAATTTGAACATGGGCAATCCTGTATTGCCGTCGCTTACGATATGGCCGGGATTGGAAAAGAATCTATATGCTTTCATGCCTTTAACCTCCATAAAGTTAATAAGGGGCGGACTAAGCCGCCCCGGTCGATTACGGCAATTTAATGATTGCGGCTTTCACGCTGGACACGGTACCGCTCTGAGTAACGGCCACTCCCACGACAATTTTGCTTGCGGTGGACTTGAACCGCATCCCTTCGAGAGGCCCGATGGTCTTACACGCTCCGCCGTCGGCAACGTCAACGGACAGCGTTCCCAGTACGTTTGCCAGGAACCCGCCAGGTGCAATGGTAATAGTCGCGGTATTAACGGCCACGGAATCGTTGTTGTTCTGGACAACGATTACCATTCTTTCATCCTGAATGTCGGACACATCAACGGTCTGGCTGGCCTGCATAGCCAGCAGGTTTAAAGTTGCGCTGGAATTTCTTACAGCGTTTGAAGCAGTAAAATCAGCCATTTTGGTTACCTCCTTATATAGAACTTTCGGCCGCAGGAGTTAATGTCAGCCTGACAAGCTCCTTGGGTCGTACAACCTTGCCGCCCCAGACTTGCAGGGACTTGACAGCGTCGCCAAATCTCTTTTGCGGCCGGTAGGCTTCGGTTTCGGTCAACTGCGCGGCGAATGATACGGCCGCCTTGGTTCTGGCCAGGCACTCATAGGCAGAACCGTTCACAACAACGTTGTTGGACTCGTACAAATCGAACCCGAGCAGGTTGCCGAGGTAGCCGGTTTCAATCCGCTTGTCGTTGTCAGTGCCACGAACGATCTTAGCCAGGATGATCTTAGTCGCAATGGCCGGGGAAACTTCCAGGTACTTGGTCGTTCCTTCCGGCACGTTAACGGTCTTGAAATACTCCGCAGCGCTGGCAATGGTACTGAAAATGTTGGCCGTAGTCAGTGCGCCCTGGGTGATCTGTTTCCCGGCATCGGTGTATTTGTTGAACACAAAGGTGTCCAGGTCGCCAGCCATGGTAATACCCATCTGCCGTTTCTGTTCCTCCCAGAACCCCTTCCGAGTTTGGGCATCGTCCAGATCATCAAAATAAATGTGGCAGTATTTGGCTTGGTCAATTGTCAGATACTGCGCTGCAGAAGTTCCGAGATCCGGGTCGGCCAGGTCGTTATTACGGGTGTAGTCTTTAGATACTACCGGGCCAACGGTCAGGATTTTAACCTGGTCGCCCTGCTGTTTGATCTGCCCAGTATAGTCCTGGTTGCAGTGCTTTACGCCTATGAGCACCTTGTCGCGCTCTTTAAGTACATCCTCTGCCCATAGCATGGGGATAAAGTTTTTAGAACCCATTTGTGGGTCACTCTCCTTTCGATGAGAAAAGCACCGGTTTTATTTCCAGTGCTTTTCGGACTCTTTTATAGCGTTGTAATTAGATTGGATCTCTTCGCGGCTCATATTGGCCACTTGTTCCCGAGTAAAGAATGCCCCTGACTTGCCTTGGCCCTTCACGCTGCCCGTTGAGGCTGCGGCGTTGGCTTGGTTGGCCTCGCTTGCCTGCTGTTGGGCCTGGTTTTGCTTCCAGTTGTGCCGGGTCAGTGCATCGGCCAGCCTGCGCCCTTCTCTACCCCCGGTATCAAGCCACTTCTCAGCTTCAGCCCATACCTCCTTTGGTATGGCGTCCCATTTTTCCGGGGTGTCGTATTCAGGAAACTCTCCTAGAAACTCGTCATACATTGAGTCGCGCCGGGAAACGAAGTCTTGTTCGGCTTGGGCCTGGCGCTTCTGCTCGTCGATCTGCTTTTGCTGGTTCTGGTACTGCTCCCGGAAACGCTTACCTTCAAGCAGTTCATTAATTATGTCGTCCGGTACATTCTCGTACTGTTGCCGGATTTTGTTTTCAAGTTCCTGCTCCTGCAAAGCTTGTTTGTACTCGGCTTCCGTGGTGATCGGCTTGCCTTTCCATTCATAGCCCTGCTCAGAAATCCATGAATCACGGGCTTGCTGAGCCGCTTCCTGTTTGGCACGTTCTACGGCCTTTTCGTAATTCATGCCCTTCTGGATATGCGTCACCGCTTCTTCGTAAGGTAGTTCAAGTTCCTGGTGATTGAACTTGACCTTGATCTTTTGCGGTTCCGGGCTTGGTTCTGGTGCCGGTGCCGGTTCATTTCCTTCCTGTGGTTCGGGTGTAGGTTCCGGCTCCGGCGTAGGTGTGGGGTCTGGCGGAACTGTTCCGCCGCCCAAATTTGCTCCTTCGTCTGCGTCCAGATATGGTGCTCCGAACAAATTTTTAAACATAAAATCTCTCCTTCGGCTATGGTAGGCCGTTTATTTGCCCAGTTTTGAGCCATGTGACAGGGCAATAAAAAAACACCCTTTCGGGTGTCGGGGTTGGTTTATCTGAATTCGTATCCGGTAATTTTGATTTGGTTAAAGGTGTTCAATTCCAAATCGTCATTATACGCCTTGTCGTAATACTGTTTTTTGCCTTCAAAGTTGGCCTTTGGGTTTATAATTGTTTCGCTTTCTGGGCAGTTTGGGACAGTCACGCTTACCGCAACTTCCTTGTAATCTCCGTCAAAACCTTTTAAAAATTTCTCTTTTTTATTCATGATTTTATCTTCCTTTCGTATTGCCTAAGTTCCGACTCCCTGTATAGGTGTACCGGCGGTAAATGCGTATCAAGCCAAATTTCAAAGCCATAGACAGCGGCCCGAATCGAAAACGCCCTGTCCTCACCCCAAAATGAAACGTTTGGGATATAGTCATAATTGACTTTCGCCTGCAGAACAGGTTTGCTGATCAGTACACAGGCCCCCGTCATTCCCACCTGGTACAATCCTGGCTGCCGGAACTGCGCAAAGCGGGTGTCTATGTCCGGGAAGAAAGAATAAGTGTCCCTGTCCCACGCATTGACAGCCGGTATATCGTCCGGCGTCCACTTTGTCCAGAAAGCCTCTGCAACAATGTCCTTTTGCGCTTCAATCAGCTTGACCAGGGTCTTGGGATGCAGCACAAGGTCAGCGTCCGCCATAAAATAGTAGTCGTAATCCATTTCCCGGGCGGTTGATATTAAGAAATTCCGCATCGCCGTTACGGCTAAAAGGTTCTCCGTTTCCCAGTTGTGGGTGTTCTCGTCACATTCGTACCTGTCGGGCGTGGTCACATCAGCAAGGTACTGCATCCCGCCCGGAATCTTTCCTTCATGCACTATCTCGCGCAGGTGCGGGGAATTGTGCAATAAAAAAAGCCGGTCAACTTGTGCGTTTTCCGGCTTTTCCAGGTGATCTATTGAGTTAATGTAGTGCCTAAAAGCTTCCGTCTGCCATGGTTCGGTGCAGCGGACAGGGGAAGCGATCAATATCCTCATAAAATAAACTCCTTTAGCGTGGGATTGGGATCCATAATGCTCTGATACTGAGCAAGGTTCCCGCTTTTTCCTTCGGGATCGGCCTCCATGTACCGCTTGTATTTGGCTTCCCTGTCAGGTGCGCGGCTCCATCCCCAGTGCTGGATAGCCATTCCGCTATGCCCCGCAACTATATCGCCATGCGCATTAATCGGGAACCTTCCACAATGTAAAGGTGTGTCGCGCCAAATGTATTCCTTGTTAGGGTCGTATTTAACGCACATGACCCAGTCGCGGGTATGAGCGTTCCATGAATCATCATCTCGGTAGTGGGTTTCATCCCACATGTCATAGAGTTTAAACGCTATGCCCTCCGCATCAGAGAGGCTATTCTTAACGAAATTAATTAATTCGGGCAACAAATGTATATTCGTTATGGTTTCATCGGCATCGAGGCAGAGAATCCAGTCGCCGGGCACGGCACCGAACGTTGCCGCTTCCCATAGCCTTTTGCGTTGCTCCAATTCGTTTATCCCCCAAAGCGACTCACGGGAATGAATTACCCGCACGCCCTGGGGGCATTTTACGCCTATTTTCAGGCAAATGTCAGGCGTTTTATCTGTGCTGGCATCGTCCAAGATAACAAGGCGGTCACAAACGCCGACCATCTGCTCCAGCACTCGTTCAAGATATCTCCCCGACTCATTTCTGACCAACATTGCGCCTATCAGCATAATGTCCCTCCCTTGCTGTGCATTTGACCAAGTGCCCCAACTTGTCAATATGAATGTTTAACCCTGCGTCGCCTCTATTTTTAAGGCCGCATTTCTTACATATTTTTAATCTGCCCACGATAATGTCCCTCCCCTATGGTTTCCTGCGTTACATGCCCACAAATCAGTTCAGTATCGCAGTAAATCTTGTAACCTGCCTGTCTCGCCCGGACGCAGAAGGATAAGTCCTCCCCCATGGTCTTGTGCGGGAAAAACCATGGCTCCGGCACAGTCTCGAACACCTTGCGTTTTATCAGGGTGCAGGCCATTCCAACGCCCTCGATCTCGGTTAAGCCCTTGGGGTAATCGAGATAGAACTTAGCGTCCTGCTCGTTGCACTCTTTAAATATGCAAGGCTCATAGCCGGGTGTACGCTTGAAGGCCAGGGCTGAAACGATATCCTTGTCGGCCTCGATCAACCGGGTCAGCAGATCCGCCGGGACCACCATATCAGAATCAACAAATAGTAAAGCGTCATATTCACTTTGCAGGAACGCCTTGACCGCTTCTTCCCGGGCTGTGTAGACCAGGCTTAAGCCTATCGGCAACATATCCACGCTAACGCCCATGTTTCGTGCATGGCAAGCCATTGGTATAAGCGAATAGGCTGCCTGTGGAGCTACATAGCCAGTGTAGGGGATACAGATTAAAACTCGCATAAGCCCTCCTAATTCACTTTATTTCTAACCGTTGCCGCCACTTTTAGCGGCTGGTTCAGGTTCGGGCCTGCATAGTTCCCGCACTTCGGATTGACACAACAAAGGGTTAGAACTGAAAAGACTTCGGTACTGCCCTCTGTGCTCTCATATTTGCTATTAGACACTAATAGGTTGCTCTTGCATTCCGGGCATTGCATCGGCTCCACCTCCTACCATCATTTGCGACTCGGCTTGTATTGCAGCCTGCAGTTCGGGCGAAAGCTGGCCGACAAACTGCTCAAAAGCGTCAAATTGCTGCTGCATCTCCGCTTGCTGCTCCATCTGCTCAACCTCGTCTATTAGCCCCTCTTTGTCGGGTATAAGGCCGTTATAGATGCGCTCTAAATACTGTTTAAACGTGATTAACTGCTTATCCAGCAGGCTATCCAGCGTCTGAATACTGGCTATCTCTGACCACTGGGTACTGGCTCCAACATCAATCTTGAGTGAGAATGTCGTCTCGTTATACTGGCTCCCGTCAAACGGCACCTGCACGACTCCGGTCTGCTGGGTCTCGGGGTCGGTTTGCTCGACCGTCAGCATCCGGGGAACACTGTACTTCGTGAGCCAGAAGTCCATCCAGATCAGGCCAATGTCCTCCTTGAACTGGGCAAACCGGCGTTTGTTGGTACTCAGCGGCAATACCGAAGCCTTTTGCAGAGCTATAATGCCCGCTGCGGTCTTGGTAACGCTGGTATCGCCCAGGGCCGTTTCGTTTGCTCCCGCCATGTCTTTGGTGGTCTGCACCAGCAATTCAAACAGGGCTTGCACACTGGCGGGTAATCCTTGCGGTTGCAGATACTGCGCCGCCTGGCCCACTTCTCCGTCTACTGGGATAGCCTTGGTAATGTCGTTGCTCCATGCCGGAATACGGTTCACATCGTAAACTACCTTAGGATAGGCATTGAGCATCGTCCAGAGGATCATTGTCGCCATAAGTTTGTTAATCGCTATGTTGTTGGGTATCAGTTCCGTGGCCTCAGCCTCACCGTGACAACTGTTCTTGCGTGGCGTCCACTGCATGGAGGCAACCGGATAACGGTGCAGGCCGGTGTCCCAATCCTTGCGGATGATTGCGCTCTGGGTGGATTTCCGCGCCCAGATGGTGCCTTTCTCCACCCACATTTTTAACAGGACGGTGCAGAACCCGGTTCCGTCGTCCTTATTCGGCTCCTGCTTGGCTCTGTCCCCCGCCCTGTGCTGGGTCTCGTTGTCCCCGGTGATCTTGTCTATTTCCTCCTGTGGCGCCTTGTTCCGCTTGGCCTCCTCGCGCACGTCCTTAACCAGTTTGCGGAAAGACAGGATAATGTACGGCTGCAAGGGCCCGTTTTTGTCGTTGGGCCTGGGGTCGGACGTATTGCCGGGGAAGTAACATACATTGTCTATCAGCTCAGCGTTCATGTCCCCTCGAACCTGCGCCCCCATCTCGTTTACTCCGGCGTTGATCGCGTCGTCCCAGTAGTAGTAGATAATCCCATCCCCCGACAAAGCCGCGTCGAATAAGGCTTGTTCGTCCAGGCTGTCCTGCTTCAACCTCTCGGCGTTGGTCTTGCTGTAGTCCGTCAGCAACTGGGCTATCTCCTGGAGCATTGCTATCTTGTCCGGGTCGTTGGGGTCGTAGTTGGCTGAGTTCTCGGCGCTGAATTGCATGGTCAGCATATCGCTCATAATCTGAGATACTTTCCAGTTGACTATGCGCTTCGTGACGTTAAGGCAGACCTGCGGCAGCCCGCCGGTGTCCACTCCATCCCAGTGATGCCCAGCATAAAAGCGCTCATTTCGGTTGGCCATGGCAAATAGGTTCAGCTTGCTTTTGTAGTCGATACCATCGGTATACAATTGCCAATCTTTAGTGTTTTCCAATTTGTCACCTCTTCTCTTCGGGGGTAAATCCGTCATAGGCCATCATTGCGGCGTGGCCCTTAAGCAGCTCTGCCGTGGCCTTGTCCGGCTTGGTCGGGGCTATCGCTTCCTTGACCGCCCTGACCGGGGTTATCTTGGGCGGGAGCTGGCCTTTTGCGGTCTGCATGCCCAGGCGCAGGCCTTGACGAAAGCCTAAAAATGAGCATAAAAAAAGGAAGATTGCTCCTCCGATGGCTGCTATGGTTTGCATTTAGTCACCCTCTTTCGGCCTTAAAGGGCATTTGTCGCCACGACGATTGAGATAATCTATTTCAGTTAAATCTTCTCCAGTTACAACACACACTGCATACTCCCCGTTTTCCATAGGGCAATCAAAGCAACTTTCCGGCATATCTATTTCTAATATAGCTTTCACCTCAATACCCTCCCTTAAAAAAGTCCTCCGTCACCGTCACACTGGACGCTGATGGCTTTGGTTTCTCGCACTCAAAATTGTAGTGGGGTTCGGGCTGCGGCTGCGGGAATGTCTTTGTTTTCATCCGTATAGCCAATCCCGTAACTCCGTCCGGGGCATCGTCGTGTTTGTTCTTGCCGATCTTCACATATGAGGTTAGCGCCCGCATAAACTTGTCGTAGTCGCTGCCAGGCTCATAATCTGACCGGAAATAGAAATACTCTTTGACATAGCCAGCGTTCATCAGGATTCGGGTTTCCTTGTTGGTAGATTCATGTTCGTCTATGATTGAGCATTTCCATTGCGGTTTGACCAGTTTGCGCACGTTGCGGGCGTAACTGCTGCCGCCATTGTTGGACTCGATAATCATTACATCGCACTTGGTGTCGATGATCTGCTGTGCGACCAGGGGCTCTGTGATCTCCACGCCATCCTGAGTAAATACAACATCAGTAATATAGGTGTAATCTCCGTACTTGCGGCCAATGGGCGAACAAAGGTAATCGCTGCCCGTGTCTGCGGTGTCTGTAAAGCCCACTATGCCATCCGGTTTCTTTGTGCCTATCTCTGCCATGGTAAAGCGCTTCAACTGCTCCACCGGGTAAAGCAAGCCCTTGGCCTCGATGGGGTTCTGCATGTACTCAGCTTCCCAGATAAAATCGTCAGTGATCCGTTTTATCGCCAGGTACTCTGCCGTGGTCTTGATCGCCGGGCAGAAGGTTTTGCCGTACTCGTCCAGGGCCGGTATCTTTATGATCGTGAAGCCATCACTATAAAACTCGCTAAACTCGTCTGTTAGCCTGCCTATGGGGTCGTTCCGGCTCCACCTGGTTGCAATGTGTATTTCAGGGCATCCGGTCTCAAACCTGGATAAATGCGTTGAAGTATACCACTTCCAGAGTTTTTCGATGATGGTTTCTGAGAGCGCATCCTCTATGTTTTTGATCGGGTCGTCCAGAATACCCGCTACGTCGCATCCTTTGCCGGTTATCGGCCCGCCCACGCCAGCGCAAAAGTAGGCTGACCTTTTGCTTGTCTCCAGTGCCCAATCCTCTACTGCCTTGCGGTCTGACTTGAGTTTGACCGCCGGGAACACTCGTAAATACTGGTCTTTCTGCACCATCTGGCGTATATCGTAACTGAACGAATTAGCCAGGTCGGCTGCGTAACTGTTACGCATGATCGCGCCTATCGGGTTCCTGCCCAGCATCCAGGCGCACCAGAGGGAGGTCTCGTAGGACTTCCCTGCCCTTGGCGCCTCTGATATAGCCAGTTTCCTGATCTGCCCATCTGCCACCGCCTGGAGCGCCTCTGCTATCTCCTGCAGGTGTGGCTTGTCGGCTGAGAAGAATACCGGGTCCATGTGCTGACAAAAATCATAAAACCTGTCCTGTAAAAGCAGGCGTAATAACTCAAGTTCCTCTTTTTGCGATAAGCTCATTAATCCTCGCCTGCCGTTCCTCGGGCGTTAGTACGCTTGTTTCTATCGGCCCGCCGTCTTTCCCGGTATGCTCCACCCGCTCCGTAAACATGCCCAGGTGCTTCGCTATGCTGTCAAGGGCAGCTCGTTTATCAGGCAGTTTAAATTTTTTAAGATATCCAACAAATTCCCTGTTTTCTCCATATCCTTCCCATACCTCCATAACTTCAAAACCGGCTAAAGCGGCCGCTGTGTCATCGTCAAGCTCTTGTATAGGTTTAGGGCTGCCATCTTCACTAAAGAACTTGCGCGGGTCATAATAACCTAACCTGGCGTACTCTTGCAAGGTTCTTTCAATAGAAACAAAGTTCCGTTCTTTAAACTCCTTTTTGAGTTCGTCTAACCTTGACGCTATCTTGGTGTTTTTGTCCAACTTGCAAGCAAGTTCGTCTATGCTCTTATCCGTCATCTTGTCGCAGTTATACCCAGCCTGTTTGTATGCTTGCCTCTGACTCAGTCCGGCAAACAAGCCTTGTACGAACTTCTCTTGTTTGACTGTCAACTTGTCCGCCATAATCTCACCTCCAAAGTCGCAAATTTTCTCAGTCGACGGCGCTACTTGCAAGATCTTATATATATTAAGTCTATTCTTAGATATAAATCCATTGTTAGTTAGTGGTCGAAATACAACTTCTGCCCCCGGTTGTATACCGACTTCTGCCCAAAGGTTGCTATACAACTTCTGCCTCTAAAATCATTCCTTAATTCGGTAGGCAGTAACATGTTTTTCAGACTTCTTTCCGGTTGTTGGATCTCGCCAGTGCATCTGCCAGGATTGCACTACATTTTTATCCTGTAGTTCCTTCTTGGCTTGCTTTAATGTTGACAGTTTCATGCCTGTATCCTTGGCTAATTCCTCGTTTGATCTCCAAAAATAATCTTCCTTTTGCGTGCCTGAGAATTTATGTTCCAGTTCATTAAGTACGACATAAAGCCATTTTGCTTGGTACGATAAGCTATTAAAAATCTCGTTATCATCCCGGAATAAAAGCCGGGACAATTGCAAATAGTTGCCTTGCTTCCTTTTCATATTATTACGCTCCTTGCAGCTTAATTTTCAGCACTTGACCAGGGGAGGGCAAGGCTCCCCCTAGTCTCAAACGGTCCTGGCCAGAACCGTGGCTGTATGCCTTATAGGCATAAAAATAGAGCCTGTCGCCAAGCTCCATTATTCTGCCTATTTTAATGCTTCCTCTGTAAATTGGTGTATCCCAAACCGTCCGCAATATCTGAATTGTACTGTATAATAATCCGTATCTCTTTTGGCCGGATCGGTGTCTACCCGCTTGTCCAGCACCTTGTACTCCTTGTCGCCCTTCATTACCTCTTTCACTCTTTCAAGTACCCGCTGTTTTTCTTCCTCTGAGATCAATACGCGTCTTTTCATGCCTACACCCACCTGTAAAAATATTTCGCTATCCGCTTGTCTGTGTACCCCTTTCGGGGCCTGTCCCCCAACCTGACGGTGCAGCCAGGCCACAGCGTTTTATACATATACATACCTCCAGACGCACAAAAGCCCGGCTATCTGCCAGGCTCGCGGTATGCAGTTGTCCCTTTTACATAATAACACAGGTAAATAGTCCTGCGTGTAACCTATTTGTGTATTTTCCCCAGTCCTCCACTCTCTTAGTATACAGCGCCGATTTTGATAGTTACTCGAAATTTAATTGCGGAAAAATCTTTTCACCGCCCAACCCCGGTTCTACCGCACTTCCCGGCTTTGTCGAAAAGTTTTTTCGAGTTTTCTAAAATATTTTTCCGCCGATAGCTGGCCGAAATCGTGTCTAACCCCGGTGGCATCGGGCTTTGTGGCATGTTTATTTTCTTGTTTACTTTGTGGGTGGGTGGGTGTACAATTTAGTCATGGTCAGGGACAAAGCACCGCGACAGGGCCTTTGAGCATACGGCGGCGAAAGTACCTAGCCAGGGGGAAACAGTTTCTTAGGAGTACCCCGCAACAACAAATAGAAGGGAGGCGGGAACCAACAAAAAACAATCGAATACCGGTAAACTCGTCAGAACCGCACAGGGGCAAACCGTAATAAACAAAACATATAACACGGTAAGGGGCGCAAAATCAGCAATGAATAAATGCTCTGACGGATGGAACGAGAACTAGCCACACCCACCCCCAACATGGTATAATCAGGGAAAAACTGGAGGTAACAACCATGGCAAAACCTATCGTAAGAATGTCAGTTCAGATGTCCTTGGAGACGGCGGAAAAGCTGGAAGAACTAGCGAAGGAATACGGGACCAAGACGGCAGTTATCGAGGCGGCGATCAACCGCCTGTACGACGAAAAGCACGGTGACAAATAGCAGTGTTAGCCCGGCAGCTCTCAGGGAGCGGGGCGAGAGGAGTAAGAAATATGAGTATGGAATTTGCAAAAAAGTACATCAGGGAAAAGATTGAGGAAGTCGGACTGGACGAAAACGGGCAGATCAAACTGGACTTTACAGGCATTGCAGAGGAAGCGGAAATCAAACAGGCCGCCCAGGAATTGGGCTATGAAGTGGAAGCCGGACAAGAACACGAAGGTGCCGGAGTGTACTGGATATGCAAGGAAGATAGCGAAAGAAAGATAAGAGAATTTGCAGGTTTTGAACTTTGGCTCAAAGGTGACGACTACGCAGCTATTTGCGAAGCGGGAGAAAAGCCAGACTACGACGAATATTCAGTACCGTATTTGGTGGCCGGATGGAATCAGAAAACCGGCGACAACTTGACGGAAGATTTTTTCCAAGGAATGTAGTTCCGTCCACCGTTCACGGCGGGCTGCATGGAAGGAATTAAAACTTGAAAGGTGGGGTTTAGAATGACAAAAAAAGAGTTAATCCAAAAAGTGTTAGAAAACCCAGAGCCAGCTTGCGGAGCAAGAGCTTTGCAGTGTAACGGGGGATTTAATTCCGGCGAAGGGCAGTTAAAGTGGTACGGATATTGGGAATTTGTATCCAATAAGGCCACAGGAGCAAGTTTTAAGCCTACGGATGAGTTTGTTGTGGAAGTTATCGGGAAGAACTGGAATAAATTAAGGCATTATTATAAGTAATATTTTAGTTCCCTGCACCTGCCCGGACGTGCATCGGGCGGGGTTAGGGGAATTAAAAAAGAAAGGTGGAGTTTGGAATGAAATATTATGAATTTTCTCCAGTAGAGGATATAACAACTATCTGTCTACTATCAGATGAACCATTAACAAAGGTAAGCAAAGATGCAATAGTTACAATAAGCGAAACTATTTTAGATGGTATAATTTATGGGTTAGGTCAATTTCGTAAAATCGACGAAATAGATGGAGATAAAATCTATTTTAATATAAGCGAAAATGATTTAATCTCCATAGTAGATCGCATATCAATTCTTAGAAATAAGAAAGAACTTGAATCAAACAATGCTCTTGAAAATGCTAAAGTAAGGACGATGGAAACTGCTATTAAAAGAAATGAATCTATGCGGTATGATTGTTACCCTGTTGGCAGGTGTTTAGTTGAAGAATATGCCAATCCAGACGGGACTTACAGTACAAAAAGATTAGAGAATTACTATGCTGAAGATTTTAATGTAATCGATAGATTTAAAGTTGCATCTGATACACAAAATGAATTTAAACTTGTGCGTGTTAGACCTGTTTAAGTAAATAGCTTGGTATCATTTTATTAATTGGTTTTTAGTTTACTTTTGAGGAATTACCCGTAAGGGGAAATTTGAAAGGAGAATGAAAATGGAATTTAAAATTTATGTAAGAAACTTTGATGATGGAGCCGTAATAGCAGGCTCTAAGGAGGTAGAAAATCCCGTATATGACGGGAAATGCTTGCCTATTATTGAGGTGATGAAAAATACTGGGGAAATAATGGCAACTAGATTGATGCCGAATGACTGTGATTATTGGGCAAATGCCGGTTTAGTGGACAGTTTGACCTATTCCTTCCTGGTGCATGAACTGGGCGGTAGAGAAAAAATCATAGCAACGCTTAAGAAAATCACAGAAAATAAATAAGCCCTTGCAGGTACGCTAAAAACCGGGGTTGAAATTAGGGTATCAGACATTGCTCTAATTTCAATTCCTTTGCAAGAGCTTAAGAAGATTATAATTCCTCAGTAAATATTTGTCAACTAGCACCCTGCTTCCCGGCCCTTGTCTCAGGGGCCGGGTGGGACCTACCTGATATATCCCAACCTAACCGCGCATTTCTCGATTACCTCGCGCTTGATACTGTGTACCTGCTTCCGGCAATACGCCATGTGCTGGCCACACTCCACAATGTTCAGGTGCCGCCTATAATGTAAATTAAAAAACTGCTGCTGCCGCGGTGTAAGATGCTTATAAACGTCCTCAATCCTCTCAATGTCCTTCTCTAACTCGGTTATCTCCGGCCCGGTTAGTTTCTCTATGGCGGTATCTAGTTTGGTGTGATGGATGCTGCCACCGCCGCCTATACTAGCTTCCTCGGTTATTTTAGCGGCTTCCATTTCCTCTTTCTTTCTGTTCCACTCGCCTCTCCCCAGGCTTTGGTTTCTACCCTGATACCCGTCCATGATCTCAGTTTTGAGGTCCGCAAGCGCCTTGATATGTAGTTCATACATGTCCAACTCCCGATTACATTTGTACCAGATCGGGCCTGGTATCTGTGTCCTCCCCATCCCCCGTACCTCCCGCTTTCGCTCCCTTTGCAACGATGCTCCGGGTCACCTCCCCTCGGTGTGGCGTTTAATTATTGTTATGCGACGCAATCTTTCATGAAAACTAACCAGTGAGTTTTACTTCTTCGGTTCCCAAATAGCGGTTTTTTATCAATCACTTTAAGAACCTCGCTAAGTTTTATCTGATCCTCATTCCATTTGAAAACAAGTGTGCCATTAGGTTTTAAAACTCTCATGCACTCGTTAAAACCTTGCGCAATATCTTGTTTCCAGTTCTGGGAAAGCACTCCATATTTCTTGGCCAGCCAAGAGCTTTCACCGGCTCTTAATAAATGCGGTGGGTCAAATACCACTAGATAAAACGTGTTATCTTCAAAAAGGCATATTCTTAAAATCAGCAATTACATTGGGGTTTACATTAAGTGTGCGGCCGTCGCATAAAGTGGCTATTAACTGGCGATTATCCATATACACTGCGTCAGGGTTCTGTTTATCAAACCAAATCATGCGGCTCCCGCAAGTAGCATCTAAAACGCGCTGCAAATTAACCCCTCCCCTTTATGTCGCAGTTTTAACAGACTACGATTAAACCGCAACTTGCTTCAGTCCACCCTTCTTAACGTCAACCTCATATTTCCGCTTGCAACTCTGGCAAATATAAACTATCCTGTCGCCCTTCTTCTTAGTCCTAATCTTCCCGTAGCACTTCGGACACTTCAAATTACTTCCTCCCCTCAATAATCCAGCATGCCAGCAGTCCCCCTGCCAGATAGCTGCTCACGTTGCAAACATACAGGTCTATGGCTGCAAATATCGTTGCTATGGCCAGGGCCAGGATGATGGTTCGGTGATGGGTGCGTAGGTAGGTCATCGGCAGTCACCTTCCAGATCGGCCAAGGCTTGCTTGCGGTATCTCACAGTCGGGGCAAATTCACCGAAATATTTTATTTCGGCTTCCAGTCGAGCCTTGTCAGCTTTCTCTATATCTTCGTAATAACCCAACCAAATGTTTTTTGTATTAACACAAATACAAGCCGCCCATTTACCACGTCTTTTATCCCAATAAACTCCCTTAATGCCCGACGTGTTACGCGGGGAAAATGGTGAATTACGAGCGTTTTGCTCATTAAGACAAAGGCGCAGATTGTCTTTTTTATTGTTTAGTTTATTTTGGTCCTTGTGGTCTACGTCCATGTTTGGCGGAGCATTGACTAAGTACCGATGCAACCTAACTCCAGGTTTTCCGCCAATAACATAACCCGAAGGCGTTAGATACCATTTCGTATTTATAACTTTATCAATGTCCCCGAGGTCTATTTGTGTGCGCCCAGTCTCTTTGTTGTTTCTGTCTCTCAAGACAATTACAGCATAGTCTTGGTAAGCCATTATTTGATTCCGCTGTTTCCGGTTTTGAGGCTTTGGCGTTATTTCTGATACGTATGAATCCAATTCCAACATGTTTATTGCCCCCTAATTCCAGCGATAGCGTTGCTGGCCATGTCGTGTAATTCTTTGGCGAAGCTGAACCTTGGCTGACTCAAAGTTCCGTCAGGATGATGCTCCTCTATGGTTGCTTTAATCTGTTCCAGCCCTTCCCTCAACGCCGCAATTTCGCAGCATGAATCCGCAATGGTATCACGCAGCAGGTCGTTTTCTTCGCGTAGGGCGGCAACTAGTTCCTCGGCGGTAATTGTCCGTTCAATCACTTCTCTTAAAAGCGTTTTATGATTATTTCCCCATTTATTGCATTGCGGCGGAAAACTTTCTAATGTTTCTTTTAAGTCTCGCATGCCTCCACCTCCCTAACCTCCACTTCTACCCGTGGGTTCTCCTTGTCTACAGCCATTTCGTGCGTCACTGGCCCTTGTTGTTTCCATCCATCGTTTGTGAGTACCCCAGCCGCCACCAGGCCATCCCAGACGAATTTTACAGCGGCCTGCACATTGTCAGGATCTCTTCTTACAGATATTTCATACCACGTTATGTTCAACGTAGCCCGCTTCATTTTCGGAATCTTAGCCCGTTTAACGCACCACGCTACTAGCTCAGTATTGGCCTTTTTCATTTCTGCTGAAGCATATCGGTTAGCTCGTGCAGCGTCGATCATATCGTTTAGGTTTGGTAATCTGCCGGGAATTACGAACTGGTATGGCATCCTACCCCGCCCCCTTCCGTGTTTCCAACCATATCTTGCTGTACCCGCCATGCCGTATTGCTGGTTCAACCGGTTTTGGCTCGGCTCTCAGTTCTGCTACCGCAAACGGCGAATAACTGTCCCGTTTTCGGGGTATCTCTCGTTTACTGGCGTTTCTGTTCTTGCGTGGCATGTAGTCACCCCCATTACTTTCAAGGCTGCCCGACAAATTGCCAACGGTGCGGTTGGTGCATCGGCCGCCTCGTGGTTCCCAAATTGGCAGTGCCAGTTTTTCTCTTTGCCGATCACCGCGCAGTTTAATTCAAATGTTCCGCTGCCAACGCTCAGCCATCTGTCTGTTATACTCATTGCCGCCGCTATGTCGGTGGAATAACTTTTGTGAAATTCCAAGCACCCGACATGATAATCTTTTAACCAACTGTCTGGGTATTTTTTTAATCGTTCGGCCAAAAATTCTTCAACTTGTCGCCTGGTTTCTCCCCAATAAACAGACGCGGTTTCGTCGTTATTTAACAAATTCCACTCTTTTCTGGGTTCTGCGCCTATCACCTTGCCTATCAGCGTGTCCATCTCGCGCCCGGCCTGCATTTCGTCTATGTTCACGTTATCCCCTCCTTCTATCCGTTATAAAACGTGTTTCCCCCGCCGTTTATGATAGCTGCGGGGCTTAGTCCTTCCGAATTAATGGGTTTAGGCTTGAACTGCGTTACCTTCTGTTTATTTTTTTCCTCCATCAGCCTTTCTTTCACCCATCCCCTTAAAACCCGGTTATGGTCTGTATATCGTTTCCCGTTCTTCACTGGGTTTTGGCCTATATAGTTGTCAAGAATCTCAATCATGCGGGAGGTGTCGGCTTCTCCATATTCAACGAGAAGGCGCTCATGCTCAGCCGGTGTGAGAAATACATATTCTGCATATGCTTGTTTTTTTTGTTTAATTGGCTTTGGGGGGTCAAGGGGGTTATTATTCTCTTCTCTTATATTCTCTTCTTGTATATGTGGTGGTTTTTTCCCGGGGTCTCCCGGGAAATTTTCCGGGGTATCCTCTGGAATTTTTCCGGTGTTTTTCTGGAAATTATCCACTAGTAAGCCTTCAAGCCCGACAATATGGTATTTCCCTGCAAGGCGTGATTTTGCGTTAGATTGGTATGTAATAAGTTCTAATTCGATTAATTCTTGCCTGGCTTTCTCTAAGGTTTTAACGTCCCTTATTCCTGTTTTAGCCATTAGTAAAGGATTGGAGGGGGTTATATTGCGGGAATATATTTCGTTGGCTACGTGCAATAAAGCCATATAAAGGCTCTGGGCCGTGAAGGATAATTGTCCTGGTATATCAAGTTTATAAAAGGCGTTGATTTCTTTTATGAGATTCACCCGTTCCCCTCCCTCTCACTCCGCCGTCTAATTCAACTGCACCGCCTCTGTAATCCCCTGCCCAGCCTCCTGGTTAACCTCCGGAAACAAACTCCCCTGCGCTCTATCGCCTTGAATATACTTTTCGCACTCAGTTTGTAGGTCTCTTAGAGCCTCGATACAATCCCCGGTCAACAACTGTTTTTCATCCTCCGGCGTATCCGGGCAGTACATGGCACTGGCTTTGTGCGGCGTAACTAAATTTAAGGCCTGATAGGAGTATTCCAGCTTCATTGACGCGCTGATCGTGGCCCCCATCGTGTCATCCTCCCCGCCGTAGCTGTAAGAAACGCCCCGGACTGTAATTTTGTCCAGGTAAGTTTCTGGCAGCTCGCACATATCCAGGACATGGGTGCGCAAATCCCGCAGGGCTTGGTGAAACTCCGGGCGCGGCTCTTCGCTGCAAGTCATAGAATATTCGTCCCACCAACCATTTTTACCCTTCTGTTCATACATCAGTAAAATGCGCTTTTCTTTAGTGATCTTCGCTTTCTTTATCCGCATGTTTTTGTTCACAACTAACACTCCTTTCCTACTGTGCCAATTCCCAAAGGTTGGGCGTGATACTGTTAGTTTTAGTCTCTATCGGAGCTACCAGCGGGCACAAAACATCATTGAACGATTTAATAAATCCCTTTTTAATTTCAAAGCCGTATGCCTTCCTGCCTAACATTTCAGCCGCAATTAATGTTGTTCCGCTTCCAGCAACGGGGTCAATTACTACGTCCCCAGGATCCGTAAGTATTTCAATAAGGTTTTTCAATACATGAATTGATTTTTGCGTCGGATGAATCTTAGGGGTTATATTGTCGCGTTCGTATTCCATACAGTTAAAAACCATTTTGCCGTTATTTCTAAACTTAGGCAGCTTCTCCCGATACAGCAATAATCCATATTCGCAGTTTCCGACAATTCGCATATTAGCCTTTAATACCTGCGCTGAATAATTTTTGCGAAAAACAAGATTAATATAGTTAGGAAAACCGTATTTTTTACCTTGTTCTATAAGTACAAACTGTTGTTCAAACTCGCAAAAAACCATCATGCAGCCAGCTTGTCCTTTTTCTTTCGGTTCTTTTTTAAGCATGGTATTAACGAAGTGCATAAATTCTGGTACGCGAAAATCATTATCGGTATCAAAAAAGGCTTTTCCCGCTAATTCACTCTCGCCGTTTTTATTATCACCGTCTTTATACCATGCGGGGTTGCTGGCATAAGCATTTTTGCCCAAATTAAAAGGAATGTCGGCAATGATTAACTGTGCTTTCGGAATGTTGTATCGCTTATAGTTCTGGAAATGATCGTTATATAGGTTCATCCCCAAACCCCCGTTTCTCAATCTCGCCCCTCTCGGCCTGCTTCCACCCCCAGCAGGATTCGTCGTGCTTCGTTTCGCAGCCCCTCAGCTTGCAATAGCCGCTAAACATCGTCCTGAGCGACACTGGTCTTTTCTGTTGGTTTTCCTGCTGCCAGCGGCTGCAGGTGCCGCAGGTTTTAGTCATCCTACCCAGCCCTCCTTGTCATCCGCTTCATATCCGTTTCCGCCCACTGCGCCAGCAGGTTCAACCGTAGCCGCAGCCTTTCTCTCGCGCGTGGACGCCTAAACGATTCTGCGTAGGCGGCGCACAGCTTGGTTGAGTAGTCTTGATAGTGGATTGTCATTTACCCCACCCGACCTTTCAGCTCTCCCGCGCAGCTCCGGCAGATGTTCTTGCCTTTGTGGTTGCTCACATTTTCAGCGTTGCCACAAAAGATACAGGCCGGTTCGTATTTCTTCAGGATGATCCGGTCAGCGTCCACATAGATTTCCAGGGCATCCTTTTCCTCTATGTTCATAGTTCGTCTCAGTTCGATAGGCAAACACAATCTCCCCAGTTCATCCACTTTACGTACTACTCCGGTTGATCTCATCATTAATTAAGCCCTCCCTTTTATTTAATAAAATTTGCCAGGTAAACCGGCCCGGTAATCTCCCCCGCTGCAATGCCAATCTGCGCGCAGACCACAGCCATAAACAACAGCAAGGCTAGGATATGCACCCTGCGCTCCCGCTTGCTGGTCTGAGCCTTGTAGACAGCCGCAAAGCTCGGCTGCTGTCCGCGACGTTCCTCGCGGTTATTGGGCTTGTCCATCCGCTGTAGCGGCTGAATGCGGTATGACGGTTGTTCTTTTATGGCTTGTAGTTTCAATGTGATCCCCTCCTCTTAAAGTCGGGCTGCGTGTAGGGTGTGTGTGGTATGGCGGTTCATCTTTGTAATGCGCATCAACTACATGGCCGCCAAATCAAACAGTTCCAACTGTTTTGCTTGTTGCCGTGCCCGTGATGTTCTGGCTGCCCGCTCATTGACCTGCCTAGCTGCTTTGTACTCGTTGTACCGCTGGCGGTATCTATAGCTGTCCCCAAAAACGTTCCATGCAGCTTTTACTAAATTAGGCTCAAAGGGCCGTATCTTTTCTAAATCATCTACCGCTTTCGCCGATATGGAGCATCCGCAGCAGCCTGTACGGGTTAGGCCGTACACCTCGTAGGCATCTGAATACCGGAGGTTGTAATAATCCTTGTACCACTGCTTGTCAGCATCCGACACGTAGTATAATGGCCTGAGCCTATACTTCCCGTCAGCCGTTTCAGAGAAACACATTGATGTGTTGTCCTTGCGCGGGACAGACCGCATGCCGCCCTCGCCCCGGCGCTCTCCGGTGATTACCATGTCAAACGGCTTTTGAACGCGGTGCGCCAATTGCTTTTTGCAGTAATCACAGCATTTATTGCTTACTTTAAAGGGGATTGGGTTTTCAGCGATAAAGTCAAGCATATATTTTGACGAGCCGATGACGAGTTGGATGTCTGGCCGTGGCTCCCCGGCAGAATTACAACCGCATAGGAAGTTTATTGTCGATTCACACTTTGGGTAGCGTTCTTTAAGCTCTGCCCGCTTTGCCGCCTTATCCGCTGCATTTGCGTATTCTGCGGCGATTGACAATGGAATGTTTTTCTTCTGAATACCTTCTAACCCGCTTGACATGATTTTCGATACAAACGGCTGCCCATATTCCCTTGTGGCCTGTATTATGTTCTTTTTAGGCCGATGGGAGGTAATTGTGATACCGTACATCTCCTCCATGTGGCGGACTTGGCGTTTTGTCGCCTCCATCTCCAAGCCTGTGTTAAAAAAGCAGTATTGGACCGGTGGAAGATTGAACATTTTGCGCACCGTCTCGATCAGGTGTAGCATGATATCGCTATCACTCCCACCAGAATAGGAGCAGATCGCGTTCGGGTGCTCAACCAGCCTTTTTGCGATTATGCTAATAATGGCCCTAAATTTTGCTGGCGCGTCAAAATCCGCATAATCCGGTCGGTCTGTGTATACCTTGCTTTTG
>Ga0172381_10000599_pt1 | contig 43810 bp, 49 predicted proteins | sample Leawel6488metaG_FD_119754 | JGI IMG/M metagenome (GOLD analysis project Ga0172381, IMG submission 119754) | Leachate microbial communities from a municipal landfill in Southern Ontario, Canada - Leachate well 64-88 metaG | ecosystem: Engineered > Solid waste > Landfill > Unclassified | place... | reverse complement strand
TGAATTTAAAATGGATAAGCAGGCTGGGATACACGCCCCGCTTGGAAAACTATCATTTACAGAAGATGCATTATACGGAAATGCCATAGCGCTCATCGATGCGATAATGACAACAACCCCTCAGGGTGGTAGTCCGACGTCACAACACGTTAAGACACTTTTCATAACGACGACTATGGGTCCCGGCATAAAGCTGGATATTGCTCAGTTCAGGAAGGGTTAATTTATCATGGTAACGATGGAAAAGTTTGGAAAACTTTGTAAAGAGAAGATGATGGCGGAGTTAGTTCTGCGCTTCACCAAACATCCGAATTTCGTGATCACCAGCTTTATGGGAACATCCACCGGCGATCTTGAGCAGCTCAGGCGGAACCTGAAAAAGACACAGGCCAACTATTTCGTAGTAAAGAACTCGATCATTAAGATAATTTTCAACCAGATGAAACTGGAAGAAGAGGCTTCAAAGGTAGAGGGCGGGATGGGGATATCGCTTTGCGGTGATGATGTTGCAGCAGCCTGCAGCCTTCTTGTAAATTTTTCCAAGACGAACGATAAATTTAAAATAAAAGGTGCGGTCATTGACGGGAAGCGCCTGTCGGCCGATAAAGTAAAAGAGCTGGCAAGCCTTCCGCCAAGGAACGTCCTGATAGCCAAAGTAGTCGGCGGTATCAAGTCGCCGATAACTGGTTTCGTAAATACTCTGGGCGGAATTCTCAGAAAGTTTGTCTATGTTGTAGACGCGGTAAAGACCAGTAAAGAGAAAACACAAAGCGCAGCAGTTGCGCCAGAAGCTAAATAAGAAAGAGGGGAGAACATGGAAACGAAAGAAGTAAAAATAGAACTGACGGAAAAAATGAAGAACGTGATGGATACCATCGAGAAGATGACCGTCATGGAACTCGCAGACCTAGTGAAGGCTCTCGAAGAAAAGTTTGGTGTTGTTGCAGCAGCAGCAGTAGCAGTGCAGGGCGGCGGAGCAGCAGCAGGTGCGGCACCGGCAGCAGCTGAAGAGAAATCTGTATTTACGGTGGTTCTGGCAGCGGCCGGAGCTAACAAGATCCAGGTTATTAAAGAGCTCAGGTCAATTACCAGCCTCGGCTTGAAAGAAGCGAAAGATCTCGTTGATGGTGCACCGAAGACTATTAAAGAAGGCGCGACTAAGGACGAAGCTGATAAAATAAAGAAGCAGCTCGAAGCCGCAGGCGCTAAGATCGAGTTAAAGTAATTAACAGACGAAGGGCTAAATGATCAAACGAAAAAGTTACGCAAAACTGGAAGAATGCTATAAGCTTCCTAATATGTTGGAGATTCAGCTAAATTCGTATTATGATTTTCTGCAGCTGGACACTCCGAAGGGAAAGCGTAAAAAAGAAGGACTGGAAGCTGCTTTTAGAGAAGTGTTTCCTATAGAGACTCCTGACGGTGAATATAAGCTGGATTATCTGAATTATACTATAGGTAAGCCTAAGTACATCATTTCTGAATGCAAAAAACGCGGTATGAGTTATGCCGGAGCTCTCAGAGTGATGATGCGTCTTAAATCTAAAAAGGAGACGAAGGAGCAGGAAGTTTATCTTGGCGACATTCCGCTGATGACAGATACCGGCACCTTTATCGTTAATGGCGATGAGAGGGTCGTTGTCAGTCAGCTGCATCGTTCGCCTGGCATATCGTTTGAGTCTGAGCCGCATCCGTCTGGAAAAAATATATTTTCAGCAAGGATTATCCCTTACAGAGGGGCGTGGGTAGAATTTGAATTTGATATGAACGACGTTCTTTATGTCTATGTCGATAGGAAGAGAAAATTCCTGGCGACAGTATTTTTACGTGTTTTTGGATATTCGAGCGATGAAGACATATTGAAGGCGTTTTGTGATTTGGAAGTTCATGAACTTGCAAGATCGGCACAGCTGGAGAAGCTTTTAGGAGCTACGCTGGCGAGTGATCTAGTCGAAAAAGAGACGAACGTTCTCATCGCGTCAAAATTTGACAAGATAACAAAAGAGATGTCCGACAAGATCTGGGCGTCTTCAGTGCGCAAGATATCAGTTCTTAATAATCCTATCCCAGAAATGATAAACACCCTCAAAAAAGATCACACTAAAAATAAAGAAGATGCGCTCATAGATATATATAGGAAGCTGAGACCCGGGGATCCCCCAACACCAGAGTCTGCGGCCAACCTTGTTATGAGGCTTTTCTTCGATAACAAAAGATATGATCTCGGTGATGTCGGCCGATATATGCTGAATAGAAAACTTGATATGAATGTTTCTCTTGAAGAGAGACTTATAACGCCTCAGACGCTGATCAAAGTTGTGACTAAGCTTATTGCAGTAAAGGCCGGTCACGGAGCCACGGACGACATCGACCACCTTGGAAACAGGCGTGTTCGTTGCGTTGGTGAACTTCTTCTTAATCAGATACGCGTAGGTCTTGCCAGGGTTGACAGATCCTGCAGGGAAAGAATGAATATATACGACCTTTCAAATGTCATGCCCCACAATCTTATAAATTCTAAGCTGATCTCAGGTGTTGTGCGTGACTTCTTCGGAAGGAGCCAGTTATCACAATTTATGGATCAGACGAACCCTCTGGCGGAATTGACACACAAACGACGTATGAGCGCTCTTGGGCCTGGCGGTTTGAATAGGGAAAGAGCTGGTTTTGAAGTTCGTGACGTTCACTATTCGCATTATGGCCGCGTCTGTCCGATTGAAACACCGGAAGGCCCGAACATAGGACTTATAGCTTCGTTGAGTACATACGCGAAGATCAATAAGTATGGTTTCATTGAAACGCCTTACAGGAAAGTAGAGAACGGGAAAGTTACCGATAAAATAGATTATCTTTCGGCCGACATGGAAGACCTTTATATTATTGCTCAGGCGAATGCTAAGATCGATGATAAGGGGCACTATATCGAGGATAAGGTGTTCTGCCGATTTAAGGATGACTTTATCCAGGCAGATCCGAAAGCGGTCCAGTATATGGACGTATCACCCAGACAGCTTGTGAGTGTCGCAGCATGTCTTATACCATTCCTTGAACACGATGATGCTAACAGGGCGCTAATGGGTTCGAATATGCAACGCCAGGCAGTTCCGTTGCTTTACACCGAATCGCCGCTCGTCGGAACTGGCATCGAATACAGGACGGCAAAAGACTCCGGCGCGGTAGTGGTCGCAAAGAATTCCGGTACAGTTACAGCTGTAGATTCAAGCGAAATAGTGGTAAGCGGAAAGAGTTATAAACTTAGTAAGTTTGAGAGGTCCAATGCCAATACTTGTGTTAATAACAGGCCTATCGTTGCTTTGGGCGATAAAATTAAAGAGGGTGATACTATCGCGGACGGACCAGCTACAGATAATGGCGAGTTGGCGCTTGGTAAGAATGTTCTCGTAGCTTTCATGCCGTGGAGAGGGTATAACTTTGAAGACGCTATACTCCTAAGTGAGAAGCTTGTCGCGGAAGATAAATATACTTCACTTCATATAGAAGAATTTGAAGTTGAAGCGCGTGATACGCGTCTTGGCAATGAAGAAGTCACCAGAGATATTCCGAATGTTGGCGATGAAGCTCTGCATAATCTGGATGAGAGTGGCATTATAAGAATAGGCGCTGAAGTTGAGCCTGGCGACATACTTGTCGGTAAGGTTACCCCAAAATCAGAGACCGAGCTTTCGCCTGAAGAGAAGCTCTTGAGGGCTATATTTGGTGAAAAAGCTGGCGATGTGAGAGATTCGTCTCTTATAGCGTCTCCTGGTGTTGAAGGTATAGTGGTAGATGTGCGCGTATTCTCAAGACGGGATGCAAGATCCAAGACTAAGGAAGAAAGAAATATAGAAAATAAAGAGATCAAAGGTCTTGAGGAAACTTATCAAACTCAAATAAAGAAAGTTAAGGAAGAAAAATATAAAAAGCTGCACAACTTACTCGTAGGTCAAAAGCTTGCTGCAGGTATCTTGGATCAGGAGTCTGGGAGGGCGCTTGTCTCGCAGGGCAGAACGGTCAGAGTAAAAGACCTGAATCGCATTGTTGAAAAAGGCGATCTCGAGACAATAAAGCTCAGCAACCCTGAGACTGAACAGGAGATAGGCAGGATAACCAGGCTTCTTGACAGTCAGATAGAAGAGCTGACATTTGAACTTGAAAGAGAAATTGATAGAGTCAAAAGAGGCGATGAGTTACCGCCGGGCGTATTGAAAAAAGTCAAAGTTTACGTCGCGAGCAAAAAGAAAATATCCGTCGGCGATAAGATGGCAGGACGACATGGAAATAAGGGTGTTGTCGCTAAAATATTGCCTGTAGAAGATATGCCTTTTTTAAGCGATGGCACGCCGGTAGAGATAGTGTTGAATCCGCTCGGCGTTCCTAGCCGTATGAACGTCGGACAAATACTGGAAACACATCTTGGGTGGGCCGCAAAGATCCTTGGGTTTAAAATTGCAAGCCCTGTTTTCGACGGAGCTACTGAAGCTGAAATAAAAGATGCGATGAAACAGGCTAATATACCGGCTGAGGGCAAAGTAACGGTTTACGATGGGTTTACCGGTAAACCATTCGATCAGAAGGTTACGGTCGGCTACATATATATGCTGAAACTTGCTCACCTGGTTGATGATAAGATACACGCCCGTTCAATCGGACCTTACTCGCTCGTTACTCAGCAGCCGCTCGGCGGCAAAGCGCAGTTCGGCGGCCAGAGGTTCGGAGAAATGGAAGTTTGGGCGCTTGAGGCTTATGGCGCAGCGTTTACATTGCAGGAATTGCTGACAGTTAAATCCGATGACGTTGTCGGAAGAACAAAGATATACGAAGCTATTGTTAAAGGTGATAATAAGCTGCAGACAGGAACTCCTGAATCGTTTAATGTATTGGTCAAAGAATTACAGTCTCTCGGCCTTGAAATTAAGATGGAAAAAAAGGTCCCAGAGGATAAGGAAAGCTAAAATGGTAGAAGAATCGAACCTGTTTAATGCGATAACGATAAAGATAGCGTCTCCTCAGATCATAAGATCATGGTCTAAGGGTGAGGTGAAAAAACCTGAGACTATTAATTACAGGACTCTGAAGCCTGAAAAAGACGGGCTCTTCTGCGAACGCATATTCGGACCCACAAAAGACTATGAATGTAATTGCGGAAAGTATAAACGCATAAAGCATAAGGGTATAGTCTGCGATAGGTGCGGAGTAGAAGTCACTCGCTCAAGTGTGCGACGTGAGCGTATGGGTCATATAGAGCTTGCATGTCCTGTTTCTCACGTATGGTTCTTCAAAGTCATGCCTTCAAGAATAGCTATTCTCATAGGGCTCACTTCAAGAGAGCTCGAGAAAGTGCTTTATTACGAAGAGTATATTGTTACTGATCCCGGGGAAACGCCATTGAAAAAAATGGAGCTTCTTTCGGAAGAAAGATATAAAGAGTATAGAGATAAATACGGCCAGAAATTTGCTGCTAGAATGGGTGGTGAGGCAGTAAGAGAACTTTTGAAAGATATTGACCTCGATAAGCTTGCAGCAAAAGTGAAGCGCGAAATAAAGGATACAAAATCTGACAATACTCAGAAAAGATCAGTGAAAATAATGAGACTAATCGAGGCTCTTAAGAATTCCGGCAACAGACCGGAGTGGATGATCCTCGATATACTACCTGTAATACCACCAGACCTTAGACCTCTCGTTCCGCTAGATGGCGGCAGATTTGCCACAAGCGATCTTAATGACTTGTATCGAAGGGTCATAAATAGAAATAATCGTCTTAAAAAGTTGATAGAACTTAAGGCTCCGGAGATCATTATCAGGAATGAAAAGAGAATGCTTCAGGAGGCAGTTGATGCTTTATTTGATAATGGCAGGCACGGTAAGGCCGTTTTAGGTCCCGGTAACAGGCCTCTAAAATCTTTGAGCGATATGTTGAAGGGGAAACAGGGCAGATTCCGACAGAACTTGCTTGGTAAACGAGTGGATTACTCGGGCAGAAGTGTTATAGTTGTGGGCCCTGAATTAAAGTTGAACGAGTGCGGTCTTCCTAAAAAGATGGCCCTTGAGTTATTTGAACCTTTCATAATTAAAAAACTGAAAGAGCGCGGCTTTGTCCATACTATAAAGAGCGCTAAAAAGATGGTCGAAAAAGCGAAGCTTGAAGTTTGGGACATACTTGATGACGTAATCAAAGATCATCCTGTCATGCTAAACCGAGCTCCGACACTTCACAGGCTTGGTATACAGGCGTTTCAGCCGATACTAATCGAAGGTAATGCTATACGTATACATCCGCTAGTTTGCACAGCTTTCAATGCTGACTTTGATGGTGACCAGATGGCGGTTCACGTGCCTCTTTCGATTGAAGCTCAGACCGAATGTAAGCTTCTTATGATGTCTTCAAATAATATTTTCTCACCAGCAGATGGCAGACCTATAACAAGTCCGACGCAGGATATAGTGTTGGGTTGTTACTATATGACCAAAGAACGGCCGGGCGCTAAGGGTGAGGGTATGATATTTAGCTCTCCTGAGGAAGTTCGTATTGCTTACGAAGATCAGGAAATTGAATTACACGCAAAGATCAAAGTTGCGATTAATTCACAGATAATTGAAACGACCGTAGGTAGAGTATTTTTTAACCAGCTGTTGCCTGCTGGTGTCGGATATGTCAATGAAACCATGAGCAAGTCAAAGCTCGGTAAAACTATTTACCGCTGCTATAAACTTATGGGACATCAAAGCGTTGTGAAGCTTCTGGATCAGCTTAAGAGGGCTGGATTTGAAGAAGCCACTAAAGCCGGACTATCTATTTCGATAGATGATCTTAAGATACCGCTTGAGAAGCAGGAGTATATACAGAAAACCGTTGGCGATGTTAAGCACGTTGAAGAGCAGTATAAGCGTGGTCTTATAACCGACAGAGAGCGCTACAACAAGATCATCGATTTATGGACACACACGACCGATGACGTTTCAGATCTGATATTCAAAGAGCTTGATTCGTTTAATCCGATATTCATGATGGCAGACTCGGGTGCACGTGGTTCGAAATTGCAGATACGCCAATTGGCCGGTATGCGTGGTCTTATGGCTAAACCTTCAGGTGAAATTATTGAAACTCCGATCACTGCAAACTTCCGCGAAGGTCTGACGGTTCTCGAATACTTCATTTCAACTCACGGAGCCCGTAAGGGTCTTGCTGATACAGCGCTTAAGACGGCCGATTCCGGATATCTTACCAGAAGGCTTGTTGACGTTGCTCAAGACGTTATCGTAAGCAGTGATGACTGCGGAACGGTTAACGGCATTCTAATAAGTGCAATAATTGAGGGCGATGAAGTTGTTGTTAAGCTTTCAGAAAGAATAATAGGAAGAGTTGCGCTGGATAATATAGTTGATGTAATAACTGATACAGTTCTGGTCGAAGCTGGTTCTGAGATCACGGAAGAAAAAGCCAAGCAGATAGAAGAGGCTGGTATCGAGAAGATAAGAATCCGTAGTGTTCTTACCTGCGAGGCGAAGCATGGTTGCTGCGCAGCATGCTATGGCAGAAATCTGGCAACTAACAGAATGGTTGAGCTGGGTGAGGCTGTAGGTATTATCGCCGCTCAGTCGATAGGTGAGCCCGGAACACAGCTTACAATGAGAACGTTCCATATAGGTGGTACTGCTTCCAGAATAGTTGAGCAGTCTTATATTGAATCAAAAAATAAAGGTCTCGTGAAATACCACAGCCTTAAAGTAGTTGCGACGAAGAAGGAAGGCGAATTTGTTGTCCTTAATAGGAACGGACAAATAAGCGTAAATGATCCTTCTGGCCGCGAACTTGAGCGTCATACAGTTCCTCAGGGCGCTATGATAAGGGTTGAAGAAGGTAAGCCGGTAGATGTCGGTTCTATATTTGTGAAATGGGATCCGTATACAGTGCCGATCCTCACGGACGTTTCCGGTACGGTTAAATTTGAAGATATTAAAGAAAATATTACAATGAAAGAGGAGCTCGACCCTGCGACTAAGCTGAAGAACAGGGTTATAGTCGAACATAAAGGTGATTACCATCCTCAGATCATAGTTTTGGGTAAAGAGGGCGAAGTTGCGGCGATATATCCGATACCTGCTGGTGCGCACATAGTTGTGACAGATGGCAAACAGGTTTCTGCCGGAGATGTTCTCGCTAAAACGCCGCGTGTGCTATCGAAAACAAAAGATATCACAGGTGGTTTGCCCCGAGTAGCTGAGCTTTTTGAAGCAAGAAGGCCGAAAGATCCTGCTATCATAAGCGAGATCGACGGTATAGTTGAATTCGGAGAATCGAAAAAAGGACAGAAGAGAGTTGTTGTGAAGTCTTCCACCGGTATGAAGAAGGAGTATGTTATACCGCATGGAAAACACCTCAACTTTTATAAAGGTGATAAGGTTCTTGCTGGACATCAGCTGGTAGATGGGCCAGTGGTTCTTCAGGACATTCTTCGCGTATCAGGTGATAAAAAACTGCAGGAATACCTTGTTAATGAAGTCCAGGAAGTTTACAGACTTCAGGGTGTAAATATAAACGACAAGCACATCGAAGTAATTGTCAGACAGATGCTCCGCAAGATGAAGATCGAAGATCCTGGCGACACGACGTTCTTACTTGGTCAACAGGTTGATAAGACGGTCTTTATTGAAGAAAACAAAAGGGTGACTAAGAAAAAAGGTAAAGCGGCCAACGCTACGCCAGTGCTTTTAGGTATTACTAAAGCATCATTGAATACTGAGAGTTTCATTTCAGCCGCGAGCTTCCAAGAGACGACTAGGGTGTTAACTGAGGCAGCCGCAGCTGGCAAGACGGATTACCTGAAAGGTCTGAAAGAAAATATCATAATGGGTCACTTGATACCTGCGGGAACAGGGTTTAGCACCCATAGAAATATTTCGATAGTAAAGCATGTATTTGATGAACCGCTCAAAGAAGCATTAGAGAAGAAAGAAGAAACGAAAGAAAAGGAATCAGTATAAAATATGCCGACAATTAATCAGCTAATTAGATTAGGTAGGGAAAAATTTAAAAACAGGAGCAAATCACCGGCTCTGAAGAGTTGTCCTCAAAGAAGAGGTGTTTGTTTGCAGGTAAAAACCCAGACGCCCAAAAAGCCAAACTCTGCACTTAGAAAAGTTGCGAGGGTCAGGCTTACGAACTCGGTCGAAGTGACTTCCTATATTCCGGGTGTTGGACATAACCTGCAGGAGCATTCGATCGTTCTGGTAAGAGGCGGCAGGGTCAAGGATCTACCAGGTGTGCGCTATCACATCGTTCGCGGAGTCCTTGATACGGCAGGCGTAGTTGACAGAAAAAAATCAAGATCAAAATACGGCGCTAAGAAACCGAAGGAGAAGGCGGCAGGCAAATGAGAAGACGACGAGCAGAAAAAAGAATGGTAATACCGGATCCGAAATACAAAAACACTACTGTGTCCAGATTCATTAATGTTATTATGAAGGAAGGTAAGAAGGCAGTAGCGGAAAGGATTGTTTACAGGTCTTTTGAAATAATAGCCGAAAAGGCTGGTAAGCCGGCTATGGAAGTTTTTCAGAAAGCAATGGATAATTCGAGGCCGCTTCTTGAAATAAAAGCTAGAAGAATAGGTGGAGCAACATATCAAGTCCCTGTTGAGGTTAGACCCGAACGCGGTGTTTCGATTGCAATGAGATGGATCAGGAATTTTGCAAGGGCTAAAAAGGGAAAACCGATGGAAATTAAGCTGGCTGATGAGCTTTTAGACGCATATAAGGGCGAAGGTTCGGCTATAAAGAAGCGAGAAGATACTCATAAAATGGCGGAAGCTAATAAGGCATTCGCGCATTATAGATGGTAAACGACGGTATAAATATTAGGATCGGATAATTTAGAAATGACTACAAATTCAAGAATGGAAAATATTCGTAATATAGGCATCATTGCGCACATCGATGCCGGTAAGACGACTACCACAGAACGCATACTGTTCTTTACTGGTAAGCTCTATAAGGTGGGTACTGTTGATGAAGGCACTGCTGTTATGGACTGGATGGTTCAGGAGCAGGAGCGCGGTATCACTATCACCAGTGCTGCGACAGCATGTCAGTGGAAGGGTAAAAATATCAATATCATCGATACTCCCGGCCACGTTGACTTTACAGTTGAGGTTGAGAGATCTCTTAAAGTTCTTGACGGTGCCGTTATCGTTCTTTGTGCGGTAGGCGGCGTTCAGCCTCAGTCTGAAACTGTATGGCGCCAGGCGGATAAATATAAAGTTCCAAGAATTGCTTTCATAAATAAGATGGATCGAACGGGCGCAAATTTCTTCAAAGTTCTTGATGATATGAGGACGCGTCTTGCTGCAAATCCTATCCCTGTGCAGATACCGATAGGCGCTGAAGGTAATTTTCAGGGCATGGTCGATCTGATTGAAATGAAAGCGTATGTTTACAAAGGTGATGATAAAGATGCTGGGTTCGATATTGTTGCGATCCCGGAAGAGGTGAAAAAGCTTGCAAGCCAGTATCGCCACGATCTTATCGTTAAGTTAGGTGAGGTCGACGAAGTGGTGATGGATAAATATATTCAGGAAAAAGGTCTTTACCCTAAAGAAATACGCGAAGTCCTAAGAAGGGCTACGATCGCTGGTAAGATCATACCAGTTATGTGCGGAGCATCTGCGAAGAATAAAGGTATCCAGCCGCTTCTTGATGCGATTACCGAGTATCTACCGTCTCCTCTTGATATAGAGCCGGTTAAAGGTGTTAATCCTGATACGGATGAAGATATAATAAGAAAGCATTCTGAGGAAGACAAATTCTCAGCTTTAGTATTTAAAATTAAAGCTGATCCGTTTGTAGGAAAATTGGCATACACACGAGTTTATTCTGGACAGCTGAAACCTGGCGATACAGTGTTTAATTCTACAAAAGGAAAAGACGAACGCATAGGCAAGATATTAAGGATGCATGCCAATAAGCAGGAAATTATTGAGAAGGCGCTTGCGGGTGATATTATTGCTGTCGTAGGTTTGAAGGATTCAACTACAGGGCATACTATTTGTGATAAGGAAAATCCTATAGTCCTTGAATCGATGCACTTTCCTGAGCCTGTTATATCAATGGCTATTGAACCTAAAACTAAAGCTGACCAGGAAAAACTTGGTATGGCAATGCATAAGCTTGCAGAAGAGGATCCAACGTTTAAAGTTAATTACAACAAAGAGACGGGCCAGACTATTATAAGCGGCATGGGTGAATTGCATTTAGAAATTATTGTAGACAGAATGTTGCGCGAATATAATGTTGGCGCGAATGTTGACAAGCCCCAGGTTGCATATAAAGAAACAATCACTCGTCAAACAAGGGCTGTGGGTAAATTTATTCAGCAGTCCGGCGGCCGTGGACAGTATGGTCACGTTGTTATGGATGTTGCGCCTGCGCAAAAAGGTGAAGGTATAAAATTTGAATCGAAAATTATAGGCGGAGCAATCCCCCGTGAATATGTTCCTTCCGTCGAGGAAGGCGTTATCGACGCTGCGCGGAATGGTTCTTTAGCTGGCTATCCGGTAACGGACATAGATGTGAAGCTTATCGATGGTTCGTTCCACGAAGTTGATTCTTCCGACATCGCGTTCCAGATGGCGGCAAGGATTGCATTGAATGATGCTCTCAAGAATGGCGGGTCAGTACTTCTTGAGCCGATCATGAAACTCGAAGTAACTACACCTGAGAATTATATGGGTGAGGTTATCGGAGATTTGAGTTCCAGAAGAGTGAAGATCGAGGCTATTGACGACAGGCCGGGGCTCAAAGTTATTAGAGGCCTTGCGCCGCTAAGCGAAATGTTTGGTTACACTACAACATTAAGAAGCTTGACTCAGGGCCGCGCATCGTCTACAATGGAGCCTTCCTTCTATCAGGAAGTCCCCAAGAATATAGCAGAAAAGATAGTTGAGTTAAGTGGCAGAGCTAATGCCAGAAAAGTATAATAAATAGAGGAAGTCTCTCTCTGTGGTGGTAGAGCATTGCAGGTAGGGGCGATTTAGCAGACTGAAATCATATCAAATCGGAGGAGTTTTTTATGGCAAAAGAAACGTTTGTAAGGAGTAAGCCGCACGTCAATATAGGCACTATCGGTCATATCGACCACGGTAAGACTACGCTTACAGCATCTATTCTAGCCACCCTTGCTAAAAAGGGTAAGGCCCAGGTAAAGAGTTATGCGGATATCGCCAAAGGCGGTACAGTCCGCGATGAAACCAAAACAGTTACTATCGCAGTAGCGCACGTTGAATACGAGACAGATAACAGGCATTACGCCCACATCGATTGCCCCGGTCACGCTGACTACATTAAGAATATGATCACCGGTGCCGCTCAGATGGATGGAGCTATCCTTGTAGTATCTGCAGTAGACGGCCCGATGCCTCAGACTCGCGAACACATACTTCTTGCACGTCAGGTCAACGTTCCTTCAATAGTAGTATTCCTTAATAAGGTAGACTTAGTAGAAGATAAAGAGCTTGTAGACTTAGTTGAGCTTGAAGTCAGAGAGCTCTTAACAAAGTATAAATTCGCAGGAGATAAGACCCCTGTAATAAGAGGAAGTGCGCTTAAGGCAATGACTCAGCCAGATGTCCCTGAAGCCACAAAGCCGATATTCGACCTGATGGAGGCATGTGATACATTCATACCTGCCCCCCAGAGAGCCCTCGATAAGCCGTTCCTTATGCCTATCGAAGACGTATTCTCGATCACAGGCCGCGGCACAGTAGGAACAGGCAGGGTAGAGCGCGGACTGATTAAAGTAGGCGAGGAAGTGGAAATAGTTGGTATAAAGCCCACGAAGAAGTCAGTCGTGACCGGCGTTGAAATGTTCAGAAAGCTCCTCGATTCAGGACAGGCCGGTGATAATATCGGAGTGCTCCTAAGAGGTATTGAAAAGACAGATCTTGAAAGAGGCCAGGTCCTTGCAAAACCGGGATCCATCACGCCTCATACGAAGTTCAAAGCAGAGGTTTATATCTTAAGTAAAGAAGAAGGCGGTCGTCACACCCCATTCTTCAATGGATACAGACCCCAATTCTACTTCAGAACTACAGACGTTACCGGAGTAGTTACCCTCCCGAAAGATGTGGAGATGGTGATGCCCGGAGATAACGTTCAGTTCGAAGTAGTATTGATTACCCCGATAGCCATGGAGAAGGAACTGAGGTTCGCCATAAGAGAAGGCGGCCACACCGTAGGCGCTGGGGTAGTAACCGAAGTTATAGAGTAGACAATGGCACAGCAAGCACCTCAAAAAATACGGATCAAATTAATAGCGTACGATCACAGACTACTGGACCTCTCGGCTCAGGAGATAGTTGAGACGGCAAAGCGCACTGGCGCAGATATAGCCGGCCCGATTCCTCTCCCAACTAAGAGAGAAGTCTTCACGGTTCTGAGATCGCCGCACGTCGATAAGAAGTCGCGTGAGCAGTTTCAGATCAAGACGCATAAGCGTATATTGGACATAATAAGTCCTACATCTAAAACGATAGATGCGTTGAAGAAACTTGACTTACCGGCTGGTGTGTACGTAGAAATAAAATAAGCTTCTAAGGCTTCCGAGCTTTTAAGCTGCAAGAAAGACGATAAATTATGATAGGAATACTGGGTAAAAAAATAGGGATGACCAACGTGTATAATGAAACCGGAAAAATAGTTCCGGTGACACTTATCGAGGCAGGACCATGCCACGTTGTGCAGGTTAAGACTAAAGATAACGACGGCTACAATGCTATACAGGTTTGTTTTGGTGTGCGCAGAGATAAGACCGTTAATAAGCCGGATATCACAAAGTTCAAAAAAGCTGGTGTGCCTTGTGCAAGATTCGTCAAAGAGATACGCGTGGTTGACACTGCCCCTTATAAAGTTGGCCAAAAGATAGAGGCTGATGTGTTTGCAAAAGGCGACTATGTTGATGTTACGGGTACCTCTATAGGCCGTGGTTTTCAGGGCGGCGTAAGGCGATGGGGCTGGACGGGCGGTGACGCCGGTCATGGTTCTATGTTCCACAGGGCTGTTGGATCTATTCAGTCTGGTGCGAGGCTTGGCCGCGTAACCAAAGGCCATCATCTTCCCGGGCATATGGGTGTTGACAAGATCACCGTGCAGAATCTGGAAGTCTTAGATGTTGATAAAGCTAATAATCTGATCCTTGTAAGAGGCAACGTGCCGGGGCATAAGAATAGTTTTCTAATAGTGAAAGAAGCTAGAAAGCGTCCTAAAGGATTTGTAAAACGTAAACAGACCATGACACTCTCTAAAAAAGGTGTTAAGGGTCAGACCCAAAAGAAATAGAGATAAAAAATGAAACAGAACAAAGAAAATCCAAGAAAAGCAAAAGCCAGGAAGATAAAGACGAACATCGAAAAAGCTAAAACTGAAAAGCCAAAAGCTAACAAGAACGGTGAATTTTCGATACCTGTCTACGATATGAAGGGCAAAGAAGTTGAGCGTCTTTCTCTGGATAAAGATTTATTTAACGGCGAAGTAAATAAAGAGCTTTTATATCACGCCATTGTGGTGTATAATTCTAATCAGCGCCAGGGTAATGCTCATACGAAGACCCGTGGTGATGTGTCTGGTGGCGGAAAGAAGCCTTTCAGACAGAAGGGGACGGGACAGGCGAGAGCTGGCTCCACGAGATCTCCTCTCTGGAGACACGGCGGATCGATATTCGGACCTCATACAAGAGATTTCCATCGCGAACTTCCGAAGAAAGTTAAGAAGCTGGCGTTTCTGTCTAGTATAAACTCCAAGCTGAATGACGAGAAGCTGTTTGGTATAAGCGCAGTCGAGATGACTGAGGCTAAGACAAAGAAATTTAAAGCCGTCGTTGATGCGCTGAAGCTTGAAGGCAAAAGTCTTTTTATTCTGGATGCGATAGACGATAAGATTAAAATAGCTGCTAGAAATTTGCAGGAAGTGGCAGTGAAAAATTATAAAGATTTCAGCACTATAGATGTTCTTAAATGCGACAACATGGTTATAACGAAAGCGGCACTGCAAAAATTACCGGAAAGGTTCAAAATTTAACATGAAGGATCCACACGACGTAGTAAAGGGTATGATCAGGACCGAGAAGGGCGCAAATCTAATGCCTTTAAATAAATATCTCTTCTGGGTCGCCAAGAGTTCAAACAAGATTGAAATTAAAAAAGCCATCGAAGATATTTACAAAGTAAAAGTAGGTGACGTAAATACTGTGACGATGAGGGGTAAGTCTAAGAGAGTCAGGTATGTGGTTGGTAAGACTCCTGATTGGAAAAAAGCTATAGTTACCCTTAAAGAGGGAAGCAAGATAGACGTAGCGTAAATTAATTATAACCAGAAATTAGATAGGAATAAAAAATGGGAATAAAAAAATTCAGACCAACAACGCCAGGTTTAAGACATGCGGCGATATCCGACTTCGAAGAGCTTACTAAGAGTAAGCCTGAGAAGGGACTTCTTGTGGCGCTTAAGAAATCAGGCGGCAGGAACAATCGTGGAAGGATTACCTCACGTCATCGTGGCGGCGGGCATAAAAGGATGCTTAGGCTTATTGATTTCAAGCGTAACAAGTTTGATGTGCCGGCTAAGGTTGTAGCTATAGAGTACGATCCGAACAGGTCCGCAAGGCTTGCACTCGTTGAGTATACTGATGGCGAAAAGCGTTATATTCTTGCACCGATAGGGTTAGCCGTTAATGATTTAGTCGTCTCGAGCTTGACGGCAGAGATAAAGACGGGGAATGCAACGACTTTAGCCAATATACCGGCTGGTATACCTATACATAATATTGAATTAAAGAAGGGTAGCGGAGCCACCATAGCCAGGTCTGCCGGCAACTCCTGCATTATAATGGCCAAGGAAGGCGATTATGCTCAGGTTAAATTGCCAAGCGGCGAATTACGGCTGATAAGCCTTGCGTGTATGGCTACTATAGGGCAGGTGGGTAATATTGAGCATGAGACCATATCAATAGGTAAGGCTGGAAGAAATAGGTGGCTGGGTTTGAGGCCATACTCTAGAGGTGTTGCCAAGAACCCGCATGACCATCCAATGGGTGGTGGTGAAGGTAAAGCTACAGGTGGACTACCTAGGTCACCATGGGGTCAGTATGCAAAAGGTTTAAAGACGCGCAAAGCTAAGCATTCAGATAAATTTATATTGAAGAGGAGAAAATAGGGATGTCAAGGTCAACAAAAAAAGGACCGTTTATTGACGAGAAGCTTTTGATGAAGGTGCAGAAGGCCGTGGCCGCTGGCGATAAAAAGCCTATAAAGACATGGGCTAGAAGATCGACTATAACCCCGGAGTTTGTGGGCCTGACATTAGCAGTTTATAACGGCAGAAAATTCATACCTGTTTATGTTACTGAGAATATGGTAGGGCATAAGGTTGGCGAATTTTCACCTACTAGAACGTTCAAGAAGCACGGGGCAGCAACAGAAATTTCAATGGATAAGACGTAAAAGTTATAGGCATAAGTCACAAGTAAGTAGAAAGAGAAAAATATGATAACGAGAGCAGTCCTAAGATACGTAAGAATAACGCCGAGAAAGTTTCGGCAGATCATTCCGCTTGTAAAGGGTAAAAATCCACAAGATGCCATTTCTATATTGATGAGCGTTAAAAAGGGCGCATCGAAATACGGGATAGACGTTATATCCTCCGCCATTAATAACGTGAAGAGAATGCAGGGCGTGGAAGTTTCGGATCTATATATATCGAATCTTATTGCTAATGGCGGTCCTATGCTTAAAAGGTTTAAAGCGGCATCTATGGGAAGGGCTAGCCTTATAAAGAAACGAACAAGCCATATTACTGTAGAATTGGATCGCGTAGCTAAAAAAGCAGAGCTTCCTAAAGCACATGCTGCGAAGTATGCGCATAAAGAGACTGCGGAGAATGTGAAAAAAGAAACAATCAAAGATAAGCAGCCAGAGGCGAAGAAAAAGAGCACAACTAAGAAGGGTAAGGAATAATATGGGTCAAAAAGTACATCCATATGGTTTCAGGGTCGGTTATATTTATGACTGGAAATCGAGATGGTTTGCCAACAGGCAGGATTTTCCGAAAATGCTCCTCGAGGACGTTAAGATACGTAAGTTCGTAAAGAAGACTTTAGCGACCGCTGCGGTATCTAAAATAGAGGTAGAGCGTTCAAGTGAGAAGGTGCGCGTCCTCATATTCTCCGCAAGACCCGGTATAATAATTGGCCGTAGAGGGTCAGAGATCGAGAAGCTGAAAGAGGTTCTTCGTTCGATCACCGGAAAAGAAGTTATGATAGACATTAAGGATATTAAGAATGCAAACGTTGATGCGCAGCTTGTTGCTGAGAATATAGCGTTTCAGCTAGAGAAGCGCATACCCCATAAACGGGCAATGAAAAAAGCAGTGCAGAGCGCTCTTGATGGTGGTGCGAAAGGTGTTAAGATTATATGTTCCGGAAGATTGGGTGGAGCCGAAATCGCCAGGCGTGAAAGCTATCGCGTCGGATCTATCCCTGCGCAGACTTTAAGAGCGGATGTTGATTACGGTTTTGCGGAAGCGCTTACGACCTATGGGCTGATAGGCGTTAAAACTTGGGTATATAAAGGTGATAAGGTATTGGACAAGGCTAAAGATGAGCCTGTAGAGGAAAAGAAATAAATAAGGTGCGAGGCAATATATGGGCTTAATGCCAAAAAGAGTAAAATTTAGAAAATCACAGCGCGGTCGAAGGTTTGGAACCTCATTCCGCGGTGCGAAGCTTTCATTCGGAGAATTTGGTTTGAAGGCGCTTGAGAATGCTTATTTTACAGATAGGCAGATAGAAGCGGCCAGGGTGGCGCTGATGAGAAATCTGAAAGGCGGCGGTAAAGTCTGGATAAGGATATTCCCGGATAAGCCGATCACTAAAAAGCCGGCCGAAACCAGAATGGGTAAAGGTAAAGGCATGCCTGATCATTGGGTGGCGGTAATAAAAAAAGGTAAGATACTTTTCGAAATGGACGGCGTTCCGGTAGATATAGCGCGGGACTGTATGAGAATAGCCGCACATAAAGTACCATTCCGAACTAAATTCATTACAAGGATGATGCACTAATGATTAAAGCTAACGAATTAAGGAACATGACGGCTGACGAAATAAAGATGAAGATTGAAGGTTTGAAGAAAGAACTTTTCAATTTACGCACTGAAGCGAAAGCTGGCAGGATAGAAAAGCCGCACAAGATAAACGAGATCAGGAAAGACGTTGCCAGGTGCGAGACCGTTATAAGGGAGAAGGCTAATGCAAAGTAATACTAGGAACAACCGTAAAGAGAGAATCGGTACTGTAATAAGCGACAAGATGGATAAGACGATAACAGTCAGGGTAGAGCGAATGATGCGTCATCCGGTTTATAACAGGTCCGTTAAAAAGGCCACTACATTCAAAGCGCACGATGAATCCAACACAGCTAAGACCGGCGATGTGGTCAGGATACAGGAAACGAGGCCGTTGTCGAAGACGAAAAGATGGAGGCTGGTAGAAGTTGTAAAGAAGTCTGCCGGTAACGTGGAGCTAAAATCCTCCGATAGCGAAAAAGCCCCGGAAGAAAAATAAGGATAAGTTAAAATGATCAGAATGCGTAGTATATTAGATGTCGCAGATAACACCGGCGCTAAACGTGCGTCGATGATAGGCGTTCTGGGCAGGCAGAACCGAAGGCATGCGGACATCGGAGATATAATAACCTGCAACATTAAAGAAGCGTCTCCGGATGCTATCGTTAAAGATCATGAAGTTGTTAAAGGCGTAATAGTGAGAACGGCTTATTCTATAACTAGGCCGGATGGAACGCGCCTGCGATTTGACAGAAACGCTGTCGTTATAATCGATGACCAGATGAACCCCAAGGGAACCAGGATATTCGGACCTGTTGCCCGGGAACTGCGCGACAAGAATTTTATGAAGATAATCTCGCTTGCGCCGGAAGTATTGTGAGGAATACGTGAATAAAATAAAGAAAAATGATATAGTATATGTTTTAAGCGGTAAGGATAAAGGCAAGACCGGTAAGGTCTTCAATGTGAACGCTAGAGCCGGCAAGGCTTTAGTTGAAGGGATTAACTACGTAAAGAAGCATATGAGGAAGACGAAGCAGGATCAACAGGGCGGTATAGTTCAGAAAGAAAGCCCAATCCAGCTGTCCAACATCTCCCTTTTGTGTAAGACTTGTAATAAACCCGCCCGCATGGGTATTAACACCCTGGCAGACGGTACGAAGTCGCGTTTCTGCAAAAGATGCAAAGAGGTATTGTAAAGATGACTACACCAAGATTATTAGAAAGATATCGTAAAGAGATAGCTCCGGAAATGGTAAATATATTCAAGTATAAAAACTTGATGGAAGTTCCGCAGCTGTCGAAAATAGTTATAAATATAGGCCTAGGAGAAGCCACTCAGGATATGAAATTTCTCGAGGCTGCGGTCAATGAATTGGCTATGATTACCGGTCAGAGGCCTGTCATTACAAAATCTAAAAAGGCTATAGCCAATTTTAAAATACGAAAAGGTTCGGCCGTAGGGTGTAAAGTTACTTTAAGGCGTGCCCGTATGTATGAATTTTTGGACAGGACGATTTCGGTGTCGATACCGAGGATTAGAGACTTCAGAGGTTTGCCGACAACCTCTTTTGATCAAGGCGGTAATTATGCTTTTGGCCTTGACGAACAATTGATATTCCCCGAAGTGGATGTTGACAAAGTACCGAAAGTGCATGGCATGGATATTATAATATGTACCACGGCAAAAACAAAAGATGAGGCGTTCGAGCTCCTGCGTTTATTAGGAATGCCGTTCGCGAAAAAAGGAGATCGTTAAGATAATATGGCGAAGACATCGCTTATAGTAAAACAGACGAGAAAGCCTAAATTTAAAGCTCGGAAATATAACCGCTGTAAGCTATGCGGTCGTCCGCGCGGTTTTATGCGTAGATTTCAGCTCTGCAGGATATGTTTCAGAGAGCTTGCTTCAAGAGGTGAGATTCCGGGCGTTGTAAAGGCGAGTTGGTAGAGACATATCAAGAAAGGGAAGATAGATGGCAGTTACAGATCCGATAGCAGACGCGTTAACGATTATCAGGAATGCAAGTTTTGCTAAAAAAGATGTGGCGGAGCTTAGGAATTCTAAAATCGTTGAAGAGATACTTAAGATATTCAAAAAAGAAAACTTTATAGCTAACTATAAGCTTATTAAGGATACGAAACAAGGCCTTCTGCGCGTATATTTCAAATACGATAAAGATGGCACGCCTGCGATTATGGGTATAAAGCGTATATCCAAGCCAGGGCTGAGGGTCTATAAACAGTCTGATGAATTGCCTAAAGTATATGGCGGTTTAGGTGTTGCGGTAATTTCTACATCCAAAGGCCTAATGACAGATGCTGCTGCGCGCGATAGTAAGATGGGCGGCGAAATCATCTGTTACGCCTGGTAAAAGAGGAATAATATGTCACGTATTGGTAAAAAACCGGTTGCAATACCCAGCGGCGTAAAGGCTGCTGTAAGTGGAAATGTGATTAATATCGAAGGGCCGAAGGGCAAGCTTAGCTATTCTTTCAAGCCCGGCTTTAAGGCTGAAGTTAAGGATAATGCTGTTGCTATAACTAGGCCTTCAGATGCGAAGCAGGATAAAGCGACGCATGGTCTTATTAGAAGCCTGGTGAACAACATGATAATAGGTGTTACCGTAGGGTATCAGAAGGATCTTGAGGTTGTGGGTGTTGGTTTTAAAGCGGCCGTTCAGGGGAAAGTGCTTAATTTGCAGCTTAGTTATTCGCATCCGATAAATTACAGTATACCTGATGGCATTACGGTTGAAACGCCTAAGCCTAACATTATTATTGTAAAAGGAACCGACAAAGCAAAAGTCGGAGAGGTTGCGGCCAAGATAAGAGATTTTTACAGGCCGGAGCCTTATAAAGGTAAAGGTATAAAATACGCAACTGAGCATGTCAGGCGCAAGGCTGGTAAAGCAGTTGCCGGAGCTGGCGGGACTGGTGGAGCATAAATAAAATGAAAAAATGGATAAAGTTGGAAGGCAGAAACAAAAGACATAAGATAATACGTAAGAAAATAGTTGGAACTAGCGATAAGCCAAGACTTAGCGTATATAGGAGTCTTAGCAACACCTATGTGCAGTTAGTAGATGATATGGCGGGCAATACGCTGGCAGCACTTTCTACAAACTCTCCGCAGCTTAAGGATAAGATAAAGAAGGATGCGGGCAATCTGAAAGGCGCAGCGCTTCTTGGAATAGCTGTTGCAGAGTTGTGTAAAGAAAAAGGTATTACCAAGATAGTATTTGACCGTTCCGGTTATACATATCATGGCAAGGTCAAGACGCTTGCGGATGCGCTTCGTAAAGGCGGATTGAAGTTTTAACCGGAATACCGGTAAATTTAAAGAGGAGCTTAAGAAAATTGCAAAACCCTAATGACAAAAATAATGAAAAGGCTGCAAGTAAGCCCGACGAAAAAGTAGCAGCACAGGTTCCGGCTCAGGGGAGCGCGGCAGCACCAGCACAAACTCAGGAGAGAACGCGCAGGCCTAAGGGCGGCGGAAGGCCTCAGAGAGGTGCAGGTCGTCCTCAGTCGCGTAGTGGCGATGATGATGGAATGATCGAAAAGGTTGTTACTATAAAAAGAGTCGCCAAGGTTGTTAAAGGTGGACGAAGGTTTTCGTTTAATGCGCTTGTAGTTGCCGGTGATGGAAAAGGCAATGTGGGGCTAGGTTTCGGCAAAGGTAATGAAGTCGCCGATGCTATACGGAAGGGGCTGAACGACGCAAAGAAAAACTTTTTTAAGATACCCCTAAAAGGGACTTCCATACCTCATGAGATTATAGGTCATTACAAGGCGGCGAAAGTGCTCTTAAAACCTGCAGTTGAGGGAACTGGTGTAATAGCCGGAGGCGCTGTCCGTGCAGTTTGCGAAGCAGGCGGAATAAAAGACGTGCTGACGAAGAGTCTCGGATCTGATTCGGCTATGAATGTTTTAAAAGCTGCAATAGAGGGATTGAAAATGCTGCGTTTAGAGAGACGGAATTTTAACGAAGAGGGAAAATAGTCGTGAAGATTACAGATATATCTATGCCGAAAGGCGCAAATAGGAAGATGAAGAGGCGAGGACGCGGATCGGGCTCGGGACATGGTAAGACTTCGTGTCGTGGAAGAAAAGGCGCCCTAAAGCGCTCAGGTAGAACTACCAGGCCGGGTTTTGAAGGCGGGCAGATGCCTCTTATAAGACGTATACCAAAACGGGGCTTTAATGCCTTATTTAAGAGCGGTTATCAGGTAATAAATATCGAATCATTGAATAGATTTGATAACAATGCTACAGTAGGTCCGAAAGAATATAAGAATGCCGGATTGATAGGCAGTCTTAATGAGCCAATAAAGATACTTGGAACAGGGAAGCCGTCCAAAGTCCTGACTGTGAAAGCCCATAAATTCTCGGAAAGTGCAAAGAAAGCACTCGAGGCGGCTGGTTCAAAGTTAGAATATTTGGCGAAATAATTATGCTACAAGCTTTTCTAAATATTGTTAAAATACCCGACCTGAGAAAGAAGATCTTTTTCACTCTAGGTCTTATAGCTGTTTATAGGATAGGGACGTATATCCCTACCCCCGGTATAGATGGTGCTAAGCTGGCGCAGTTCTTCGCAAATCTTGCACAATCTTCCGGCGGTGCGCTCTTTGGAATAATGAACATGTTTTCCGGAGGTGCTATATCGAGATTGACGATATTTGCACTTGGGATCATGCCTTACATATCTTCTTCGATTATAATCCAGCTATTGACGGCAGTAATACCTGCTCTTGAGAAACTTGCAAAAGAGGGTGAAGCCGGACACAAGAAGATAGTCCAGTATACGCGTTATGGCACAATAGTTTTGTCCGTAATACAGTCGTTCTTTATAGCTATGTGGCTCGAGAATCCTGCAAGGTTTAACGGGCTTCAGATTGTGCAGTTTCCCGGATGGTCTTTCAGGATACTTACGGTAATTACGCTGACCAGCGGAACAGCATTTATTATGTGGCTTGGTGAGCAGATACAGGAATACGGCATAGGGAATGGAATGTCGCTTATAATAACGGCTGGTATAGTTTCCAGGATACCTACAGCGTTATACCAATTATGGGCTTTGTTTTCACCATTTGCCCCGGAGAAGGCTCAGTTGGGGCCGTTTACGCTTATCCTGATGGTTGTTATGTTGGTTGCTGTAGTTGTGGCGGTAATAGTAGTCACTCAAGGCCAACGTAAAATTCCGGTTCAGTATGCTAAACGTGTTGTTGGTAGAAAGGTTTACGGCGGACAATCGACATTTTTACCTTTAAGGGTCAACCAGGCTGGCGTTATACCTATTATATTCGCGCAGAGCATAATATTGTTTCCTGCGACGATCGCCGGATTTGTTCCTCATAAAGGATTTCAGAGTTTTGCGATGGCACTTACTAAGGGCGAATGGCTTTATAATTCCATATATGCATTACTGATAATGTTCTTTGCGTATTTTTATACTGCCATAACATTTAATCCAATTGATATTTCTGACAATATGAAAAAGTATGGCGGATTCGTTCCCGGTATAAGACCTGGAAGACAGACGGCCGAATATCTAGATTTCATCATGACGCGCATTACGTTTCCGGGAGCTGTTTTTCTTGCGCTAATAGCTGTTTTCCCGAGCATAATTTCCGGGTGGCTTAAGATACCGTATCTTGTCGCAAGCTTTTTCGGTGGCACGGGCCTTCTGATTATAGTTGGTGTTATGCTCGATACAATGAAGCAGATAGAATCGCATTTGTTAATGCGTCATTACGAAGGGTTTATGAAGAAGGGTAAGTTAAAAGCCCGCATTTCGTAATAATATATAAAGGAGTAGATCTTGAAATTAATATTACTTGGACCTCCGGGTGCAGGAAAAGGTACACAGAGTGTTGAACTTTGCAAGCGCTACAATGTGCCGCATATTTCTACCGGTGACATTTTAAGAGAGTCTGTAAAAGCAGGATTGCCATTAGGGTTAAAAGCCAAATCTTATATGGATAAAGGCGAGCTTGTCCCTGACGAAGTTGTAATAGGCATCGTGGCTGAGAGACTTAAAAACCCCGATACTAAAAAAGGTTTCATACTGGATGGATTTCCTCGGACTGTGAAGCAGGCAATAGGGTTGGATGAAGCGCTGCAGAATATCCGCTCCGGCATAGATATGGTTATATATTTTCAGACTTCGGAAAAGGTTGCCATAGAGCGCCTGACCGGACGCAGGGTATGCAAAAGCTGCGGATTTAATTATCATGTGAAAAATATGCCGCCGAAAAAAGAAAACACATGCGATAAGTGCGGCGGGGCTCTTTATCAGAGGCCGGACGACAACGAAGCTACGGTGCTGAACAGGCTGAAAGTTTATGAAGATCAAACAAAGCCGCTCGTTGAGTACTATTCCAAAAAAGGTATGTTGAAGAAAGTCTCCGGCGATCTCGGTGTCAACGATTTGTTTAAAGTTTTGTCCGGGATGTTCGTCGAAGCCAAGCTTGCATGATAGTTTTGAGATCCAAAGAAGAGATCGGGCAGATGAGGCGGGCAGGCTCGATACTTGCGATGACTTTGGAGAAGCTTAGTAGAAGCGTCAGAGTAGGGATAGCGACCAGCGAGTTGGACGCGATAGCCAGGGATGAGATAATAAGTCGGAATGGCTACCCGGCATTTAAAGGTTATAACGGTTTTCCGGCAAATATCTGTGTTTCGGTAAACGAAACAGTAGTTCACGGAATACCCTCTAATAGGAAGTTGCAGGACGGCGACATAGTTTCATTAGATGTAGGTGTTAGATTCAGGGACTATTGCGCTGATGGAGCTGTAACGGTTGGTGTCGGTAGAATAAGCGATACAGCTGCTAAATTGATAGAAGTAACTAAAAAAGCTCTTTATATAGGGATAGAAAAGGTTCAAACTGGTTTGAGACTTACGGACCTGTCGCACGCAATTCAGCAATATGTGGAATCTAATGGGTTCAGCGTTGTGAGGGCTCTTGTAGGACATGGTATTGGAACTAATATCCATGAAGAACCAGAGATACCGAACTTCGGAAGACCAGGTATGGGTCCGGTGCTTGAATCGGGAATGGTGCTGGCGATAGAGCCGATGGTAAATGCCGGAACGTTTGAGGTTGAAACCCTCAATGATGGCTGGTCGATAGTTACTAAAGACAGAAAATTGTCGGCTCATTTTGAACATACGGTTGCGGTTACCGATGATGGACCGCAGATACTGACCGCAAAATAAAGCGGATGCTCTAAAAGGATAACGATGTGCCCAAAGGAAGAAGCGATAACAGTTGAAGGAAAAGTTCTGGAGACTTTGCCGAACGCAATGTTCAGAGTGGAGCTGCCTAATGGACATAAGGTTTTGGCGCATGTTTCAGGAAAAATGAGAATGAATTTTATAAGGATCCTTCCCGGCGATATGGTTACGCTGGAGTTGTCGCCTTACGATCTTTCGAGGGGAAGAATAATTCGGAGAGAAAAATGAACCCTTCGACAAGCTCAGGGTTCATAGTGAGCTCTAGATGGTTTAATAGGAGTGTTGAATAATGAAAGTACGATCAAGTATAAGAAAAATTTGCCCGAAATGTAAAGTAGTGCGTCGTAAAGGCACGCTTATGATCATATGTGCAAATCCAAAACATAAACAGAGGCAGGGATAGTGTAGTCCTTTGCGCCTCGCTGAATCGCAGGTGCCCGGGATGATTTACCAGACTAATATAACAGTGAATCGGAGGAAGATGTGCCAAGAATAATGGGTGTTGACATACCGAAAGAAAAAAGAGTAGAGATCGCGCTGGGCTATATATATGGTATCGGCAGGTCGTTGTCTAATAAAATTCTGAAGATCGCAAATATAAATCCTGATAAGCGCGCAAAAGACCTGACCGAAGAAGAGGTGGCCAGGCTGTCATCAATAATACAGAAGGATTATAAGGTTGAAGGTGATCTCAGGCGTGAAATTTCAGCCAATATTAAAAGGCTTATAGACGTGGGGAGCTACAGAGGTTTAAGACACAGGCGCGGTTTGCCTGTAAGAGGTCAGAGAACAAAAACTAACGCCAGGACACGAAAAGGTCCGAGAAAGACGGTTGGCGTTATTAGACAAAAGACAGAAAGGGCCGTGAAAGACAGTGGAGCAGAAAAAAAGTAAATTAAAAAAAGCTAAAAAAGTAACTCGTGTTGTAACGAGCGGAATAGCCCGGATACTGGCTACCTTCAATAACACTATAGTCACCATCACCGATAAGGAAGGTAATACGATAGCTTGGGCATCTACCGGAAGTGCGGGATTTAAAGGTTCTAAAAAGTCGACCCCATTCGCGGCCGGCATTGCGGCTGAAAACGCTGCAAAGAAGGCGTCTGAGCGCGGAGTAAAAGAGGTTGAAGTTTACGTAAAAGGGCCGGGCGCTGGCAGAGAGTCAGCCATCAGGTCTATACAGGCAGCAGGTCTTGCGATCAGGTCTATCAGAGATGTGACTCCAATACCGCATAATGGCTGCCGTCCAGAGAAGCGAAGGAGAGTGTAATGGCGAGGAATACGGGTCCGTCGTGCAAGCTTTGCAGACGAGAAGGCATTAAATTATTTCTTAAGGGTTCGAGATGCAATGGCGATAAATGCGCCATATCTAGACGGGCTTTTGCCCCGGGTCAGCACGGCCAGGCAAGAAAGAAAGAATCTAACTATGGAACTCAGCTGCGTGAGAAGCAGAAAGTTAAAAGGATATACGGCGTGCTTGAAAAACAGTTCCGCCATTACTTTAAGATGGCTGAGCGTTCAAAAGGTATAACCGGTATTACTTTGCTGCAACTTTTGGAAAGAAGACTGGATAATGTGGTTTTCAGAATGAATTTTGCAAATTCGAGAGCAGAAGCGCGCCAGATAGTTCAGCATGGTTTGGTGAAGGTAAATGGCAAGCGTGTTGATATACCTGCTTATGTAGTGAGGATGGGTCAGGAAGTTTCAGTGAAAATGAAAAAAGAGCCGACGCAGAAAAAGTTGTCGGAAACTTTCGAAACCCTTAAAGGCAGGGCAATACCTAAGTGGATTGAAGTCGATCCTAAGAATTTTAAATGCAAGATCACCGCGATGCCTACAAAAGATGATGTGGGCTTCCCGATACAGGAGCAGCTGATCGTCGAATTATATTCGAAGTAATTCTTCGACAAACTCAAGATCTATCTGAGTGAAGACGAAGCATAGTTTAGCACTAGCGTAAGCATATACTGGAGGAAATACGATATGGGTATAAGTATGAAGAATTTTGAAATGCCTAAAAAGCTCGTCCTTGACGAATCTACACATACTCCGACGTATGGTAAATTTGTCGCTGAGCCTTTTGAGCGCGGATACGGAGTGACTATTGGAAACAGCTTAAGAAGGGTTCTTATTTCATCGATCGAGGGTACCGCTGTTACCAGCATTAAGATCTCGGGTGTGCAGCATGAATTTTCTGCTATAAACGGAGTCGTGGAAGATGTGCCGCAGATAATTTTGAATATAAAGAAGCTTATCCTGAAGTCTCATTTTAAGATTCCAAAGCCGATGATAATTGACGTTGAGAAGAAGGGGGATATTACAGCTAAAGATATTAAGGCTGATGAAACTGTGGAGATCGTAAATCCCGATCTTCACATAGCTACTTTGACCAAAAACGTGCGTTTCCAGATTGAGATGGAAGTGGCGCGCGGAAGGGGTTATGTTCCCGCTGAAAGAAATAAAAAAGATGGGCAGGCGATCGGTGTGATTGCAGTAGATTCTATATTTACGCCGGTTACTAAAGTTAACTTTTTCGTCGAGAACACAAGGGTTGGGCAGATTACAGATTACGATAGGCTTATACTTGAGATATCAACAAACGGCTCGATAGATCCGAAAGAAGCTTTGCTTTACGCTTCAAATATACTGCAGAGGCATCTTGATATATTTGTAGGTTTTGGTAAACTCCCCGAGGAGGAAGAGGCGCCGGTAGAGACAGAAGAGCAGAAGCAGCTGCGTGAAAAGCTCAAAGTGCCGATATCGGAACTTGAGCTATCTGTCAGGAGCTCAAACTGCCTTAGAGAAGCCAGAATAAAGACAATAGGTGATCTGGTGAGAAGATCGGAGCTCGAGATGCTGAAATATCGTAATTTCGGGAAGAAATCCCTTGCAGAGATCAATAAGATCCTGGTTGCTATGGGATTGTCTTTAGGCATGAAGATAGACGAAGGAACTACGAAGAAGGAAGAGTCGGAATAATATGAGACACAGAAAAAAACGTTCAAAGCTGGGAATGAAGACCAGCCACAGAAAAGCATCGCTCCGGAATATGGTCAGGAGCTTGCTCAAGTATCAAAGAATAGAATTAAGCACTGCAAGGGCGAAGGAAGTACGCAGGATCGCAGAACGCATGATAACGCTTAGTAAGAACGACACGGTTCTTGCGCGTAGGCAGGCGTATGTTGTCCTAGAAGACAGGGATATAATAAGCAAGCTCTTCAAAGAGATTGCACCGCTTTTTGCTAAACGCACGAGTGGTTACACCCGCATAATACCTATAGGTTTCAGGCGAGGTGATGGAGCCACTATGTGTATACTTGAGCTGACTGAGAGGAAGATAATTGAGAAGCTTCCGAAGAAAGCTAAGGGCAAAAAAGAAGAAATCAAAAGTGAGGCATCTGCAGCGGAGGCGAAGGGCCAGGCAGAAGAGAAGAAGGAAGGGCAGAAAAAAGAGGCCCATACTCACGAGCCAAAAATAAAAACGATCTCTAAAGCCAAGCCTACGCTTGATGAAGAAAAAAGAGCTGAGAAGGCCAGGAGTGAAGATAAGAAACTTGCCGACAAGAAAGGCTTCATGAAGAATATTCGCGGATTGTTCCGTAAGCGCGGAGACTTCTAAGCAGCGATTGGCATTGTGTTGTTTGAAAGCCCATCGATCTCACGGTCGATGGGCTTTTTGCTTAAAAAATAGCCATTTTACATCTTGAAATTTACAATGGTTATATTATAATAGATAAGCTAATATTATTATAAAATCATAAATGATTCGGTTCTTCGATTAGGGAGTGCTCTATGAAGCTTGCAAAAAGAGTATTAGATGTGTCGGAATCGGTAACTTTAGAAATCACTTCTAAGGCCAAAAAAATGGCAAAAGAAGGTGTGGACGTGGTGAGCTTTGCAGCTGGAGAGCCCGACTTCGACACTCCGATGCATATAAAAGCAGCCGCGATGGAGGCCATCAGGAGCGGCTTTACTAAATATACTCCGTCGAGCGGAGTGTTTGAATTGCGCGAAGCTATATCTAAGAAATTTAAAGACGACAATTCTATTGTTTATTCCGCGGCTCAGGTAGTAGTGTCGAACGGTGCTAAACACTCGCTGAATAATGTGTTTCAGGTATTATGCGAAGCCGGAGACGAGGTTATAATACCAGCGCCATACTGGCTTAGCTATCCCGCGATGGTTAAGATGGCTGAAGCGACTCCGATATTCGCATCAACATCCAGTAAAAATAATTTTAAGATAACTGAAAAAGAACTTGCTGCTAAGATTACAAACAAGACAAAGTGTTTTATTCTGAATAGTCCGTCTAATCCTACCGGATCTGTTTACTCTCCTGAAGAATTAAAGATGATCGCGCGGCTTGCCGTGAAGCACAATTTCTATGTGATAAGCGATGAAATTTATGAGAAGCTTATCTATGGGAACGCGAAGCATGTTTCAATAGCTTCACTCGGCAAAGATATCTATGATCATACGATTACTGTAAATGGATTGTCAAAAAGTTACTCAATGACAGGATGGCGCATAGGTTATGCTGCCGGTCCTGTTGAAATAATGAAAGCGATAGGTAATCTGCAGAGCCATGCTGCGTCCAATCCAAGCTCGATCAGCCAGAAAGCTGCTCTTGCGGCGATTGCAGGTGATCAGCGATGCGTGGAGGAGATGCGTCAGGAATTTGAAAAACGCCGTGATCTTATGGTATCAATGATCGGGGCGATGGGTAAAGTGTCGTGCGCAAAACCCGAAGGGGCGTTTTACGTTTTGTGTGACATATCTAAAATGAAAATGTCGTCCGTGGAAGTTGCAAACAAGCTTTTGGACGAGGCTAAGGTAGCTGTAATACCCGGTGAACCGTTCGGAGACGATACGGTCATACGCTTGAGCTTTGCAACGAGGGCAGCCGAAATAAAAAAAGGCCTGGAAAGAATAGGAGAATGGGTTAAGAAAAATGGGTAAGACAATAGCGGAAAAAATTTTATCAAATCATGCCGGCCGGGATCTCAGGTCGGGGGACATAGCTATATGCGATGTCGATTTCTGTTTTGGTCAGGACGGAACAAGCTCAATAATAATAGACAGCTTCAATAAGCTGGGCATTAAAAAAGTGTTCGACAGGTCTAAATTTTATATGATTATTGACCATAGCGCACCAAGCCCCAACATTGGAGTTTCCGAGATCCATAAAAAGATGAGGACGTTCGCTAAGACGTTCGATGTGGGTATGTATGACATAGGCTGCGGCGTATGTCATCAGCTTGTCCCGCAGAAAGGCCATGTTACATGCGGGGACCTTGTTCTGGGTGCCGATTCGCATACATGCACTTACGGTGCTATAAATGTTTTCTCTACGGGGGTTGGCTCTACTGACCTGGCAATAACATTGGCCAGCGGTAAGAACTGGTTCAGGGTGCCGGAGACTATTAAGGTTACTGTTAATGGTAAGCTTCCGAAGGGCGTATATTCAAAAGATGTGATACTTCATATTGCAAAAGATATAGGTTCCAACGGTGCCACATATAAGGCGGTAGAATTTTATGGTGACGCCATATCGGTCATGAGTGTTGATGCGCGGCTTACTATCTCCAATATGGCTGTAGAGATCGGTGCTAAAGTAGGTCTTATGGAAGCGGATGAAAAAGTATTGAAATGGGTAAAAGAGAGGTCTCCTAAGACTCCGAAGCCTGTGACTGCGGATCCTAACGCAAAATATAGCGCATCTAAAGTTTATGATGTATCGAAGCTTGTTCCGCAGGTTGCAAAGCCTCATGCGGTTGATAATGTAAGTGATGTGACCGAGCTGTCTGACGTAAAGATAAATCAGGCATATGTGGGAACTTGTACGAATGGCCGTCTGGAAGATCTCGAGATCGCCGCTAAGATATTGAAGGGTAAGGCCATCCATCCCGATGTGAAATTTATTGTAGCGCCGGCATCTAAAGAGATATTTCTCGAAGCTGCAAAGAAAGGCCTGATTGAGATATTTGTAAAATCGGGCTGTACGGTCGTTGCCGCAGGCTGTGGTCCATGTGTTGGCACGCACAATGGAGTTCTCGCAGATGGCGAAGTTGCAATCTCAACCGCAAACAGAAATTTTAAAGGCAGAATGGGCAACCCGAATTCGTTTATTTATCTTGCCTCACCGGCAACGGTAGCCGCGTCTGCATTGACAGGAAAAATATCAGATCCTAGGGAGCACAAGAAAAAACTATGAAACACTATGCCAGAAGATTGAAAGTTCAGGATAATATCAATACCGATTATGTGATTTCCGGGAGATATAAATTTAAGATCCAGGACCCTAAAGAACTTGCAAAGTATATATTCCAGGATATCGATCCGGAATTTGCTGCACGTGTCACCAAGGGGGATGTTCTTGTTGCGGGGGAGAATTTCGGCTGCGGTTCGTCGCGCGAGCAGGCTCCTCAAGCATTGAAGCAGGCCGGATTTTATGCGGTTGCTGCCAAGAGTTTTGCCAGGATATTTTACAGGAATGCTTTTAATATAGGGCTGCTGCTCGTCGAGTGTGATACGGACTTCATCGATGACGGAGACGAGATCGAGCTGGATATTGAAAAAGGTAAGCTTAAAGATAAAGCCAAGGGTTTGGTTTTTGATATTAAACCGGTCCCGTCTGTGATGAAGAAGCTTCTGGAGGATGGCGGGGTCGTTGAGCATTTTAAAAAATACGGAGGATTTAAGTTTGACTAAATATAGAGCAACTCTTATACCGGGCGATGGAACGGGGCCCGAACTTGCCGAGGCCGCAAAGAGATGTGTGGCGGCTCTGGGCGTTGATATAACGTGGGATGTCGTTGAAGCTGGCACGGCAGCTATTGAAAAATATAATACGCCCCTTCCGGAAAACGTTATAGAATCTGTGGCTAAAAATAAGATAGCGCTTAAAGGGCCTATTACTACGCCGGTAGGAACTGGTTTCAGAAGCGTTAATGTTGAGCTTAGAAAGCGACTGGACCTGTATGCATGCCTGCGTCCATGTAAAAGCTATAAAGGTGTAAGGTCAAAATACAAAGATATCGACCTGGTGATAGTCCGTGAAAATACCGAAGATCTTTATGCCGGCATAGAATTTCAGAAGGGAACAAAGGACGTAAAAGTTTTGCTTGAGCTTCTTGAGGCGCTCAGTAAAAAAAAGATACGGCCTGATTCGGCTATAAGCATAAAACCTATTTCAGTGGAAGGATCGAGGAGAATTGTAAAATTTGCTTTTGATTATGCAGTAAAAAATAATCGTAAAAAAGTTACAGCGGTTCATAAAGCAAATATAATGAAATTTACTGACGGCTTATTCCTGGAGGTTGCGCGTGAGGTTGCAAAAGCCTACGAGGGCAGAGTCGCTTTTGAAGATAGGATAGTCGATAATATGTGTATGCAGCTGGTCCAGAAACCCGAGGATTATGATGTGCTGGTCCTGCCAAATTTATACGGAGATATACTATCCGATCTGTGCGCCGGCCTCATAGGAGGCCTTGGCGTAGCGCCGGGGGGTAATATAGGCGATAATGCCGCGTTGTTTGAGCCTACGCATGGCAGTGCCCCGAAATATGCAGGTCTGAACAAAGTCAACCCTGTCGCTATCATACTTTCATGCGTAATGATGCTGCGATACATGGGTGAGGATAAGAATGCGGACAGGCTAGAAGCCGCTGTGGCAAAAGTAATAGCAGAAGGTAAATCAGTAACCTACGATCTTAAAGAAGACAGGAAAGATCCTTCGGCCGTTGGTACCAGTCAGATGGCGGACGCCATAATAGAGAAGATAAAGGCCGGTAAATAGTAAAATGCAAAAGACGAAAAAAGTTTCCATCATCGGCGCCGGCATGGTTGGTGCGACTATAGCACAGAGAGTGCTTGAGTCGGATCTGGCCGATATTGTGCTTTTGGATATAGCTAAAAATATTGCTATAGGTAAAGCTTGCGATCTGTCGGACGCTGCTCCTATCGTCGGCCATGAAAGAACGATTCTGGGAACGGATGATTACCGAGATATAGCTTCTTCAGATATAGTTGTGGTGACAGCGGGTCTTGCAAGAAAGCCCGGCATGACGCGCGAAGACCTGATAGTGAAAAATGCCAGGATAGTTAAAGACATCTCGGAGAATGTAAAAAAATACGCTCCTGGCTCTATCGTGATAATAGTTACCAATCCGTTGGATGCTATGACCTATCTTGCTTACAAGACCACTGACTTTAACCGCGAAAAAGTTTTTGGCATGGCTGGCGTTTTAGATGCGGCTCGCTTTGTCTATCTGATAGCCGATGAACTTAAAGTTGCCAGATCGTCTGTTAAGACCTATATGCTGGGTAGCCATGGCGATACTATGGTGCCTGTTATTTCCAAGACGTCTATTTCGGGCAGGCCCGTATCTGAATTTATGTCAAAAGATAAACTGGACAAGATAATTGCTAAGGCACGTAAAAGAGGCGCGGAGATAGTGAATCTTTTGGGTTCAGGAAGCTCTTATTATTCTCCGAGCGCCGCTGTATTTAAAGCGATAGATATAATTCTTAGAGATAAAAAAGAGACTATTGTGGCTTCCGTGTGCCTGTCCGGGGAATATGGCTTGAATAATATCGCGATAGGCGTTCCGTGCAGGATGGGTAAAAATGGTATTGAGAAAGTGGTGGAATTAGAGTTGTCGCAGGAGGAAGGCGCTGCTTTTAGTAAATCTGCTAAAGCGATAAAAGGCTCGATAGATATCTTATGACCAAATACGACCTCGCCATTATCGGCTCCGGCCCAGGCGGTTATGTAGCTGCTATTTACGCTTCCCGCCGCAAACTTAAAACATGCGTAATTGAAAAGGGCCTCGTGGGAGGCACATGTCTAAATAAAGGCTGCATACCAACAAAATCACTCCTTAATTCCGCATCTATATTTTCAACCATCAAAGGATCTTCGCTTCATGGCGTGGACGTGTCAGGATACGGCATCAATTTCAGCAAGATGGTTTCCCGGAAAGATGAGATAGTTCTTCGCCTGAGAACAGGTGTGGAAACTTTGCTTCGGGGTAATAACATAGATCTTGTTCGCGGCTGCGCTGAAATAGTGGGGCCAAACAGCATAAAAGTTGATGACGTTACAATTGTAGCAAAAAATATTATAATTGCCAGCGGGTCAGGATTCGCAGAGCTTCCTAGTATAAAAGTAGACGAAACCGACGTCCTGTCGAGTGATGGTATATTAAATCTTAAGGTAATCCCTAAGAGTCTTGTTGTTGTAGGCGGAGGAGTTATAGGATGTGAATTTGCCAGCCTATACAATACTTTAGGATCAAAGGTTACTATAGTAGAATTTACTGATAGGCTTGTTTCGATGCAGTCGAGGGAGGCCTCTAAAAAACTCGAAATGAGTTTTAAGAAAAGAGGTATAGACGTTTTGACTTCCTGCTCTGCGGAATCGGTTTCTAAATCAGATTCTTTAAAGATCCAGCTTTCTGGCGGTAAATCCATTGAAGCCGAGAAAATCCTGGTCTCGGTGGGGCGCAAAGCAATTGTCGGCGGCTTTGGCGATCTGGAATCTCTTGGTATAAAGCTTGATGATGGTAAAATAGCTGTTGATGGTTGCCTGAGAACCAGTGTTAATAATATTTTTGCAATAGGCGATTGTATCAGCGGACCGCTTCTTGCGCATAAGGCGTCTTACGATGGCATTATTGCCGTTGATAATATTATGGGGGATGTGCGAAATCCGGATTATTCAAATGTGCCGAACTGCATCTGGACTGAACCTGAAATAGCAAGTATCGGGATGTGTGAGGAAGAGGCGAAGCTGAAATGCCCCGATGCTAAGATAGCAAAGTTTCCGTATCTGGGAAGCGGTAAAGCGTATCTTATGGGTAAACCCGAGGGGTATGTTAAGATCGTTGGTGATAAAGATGGCATGATACTTGGTGTTGAGATATTCGGTACCGGTGCATGCGAACTGATCGCCGAAGCTTCTTTGGCAAAAACTGTTGGTGCGACGATAAATGAGTGGGGCCGTGTGGTTCATGGGCATCCAACTCTTTCTGAAATATTGCAGGAGACAGCACATGTTTTTTGCGAGACCCCGATACACGGATTATAAAACTGGAGACCTATATGACGGAAGTTAAATTACCTCCCATAGCAGAAGGCGTTAGTAAGGCAAGCGTAGTTTATTGGCATAGGGCAGCAGGAGAGGGCGTTAAAGAAGGCGATGATCTTGTGGAACTTGTGACCGATAAAGCTACGTTCAATTTACCATCGCCAGCGTCTGGAATTTTGAAAGAGATAATAGTAAATGAGGGGGAAGAAGTGACGGTCGGGCAGGTCCTGGCCAGGATAGAATAAGCCATGAAAAGAGTGCTGCTATTATTCATATCGGAACATTCAGGCCATCATTGTGCAAGCCTTGCTATAGAAAAAGCGCTGCATGATCTCGAACCTTCAATAGAAACATTTAATATCAATTCTTTCAATTATACAAATCCTATTCTGGAAAAAATTATAAACAGGGCATATATGGGTGTCGTTAAAAGAACTCCCGAGTTATGGGACTATCTTTATGATAACCCTAAGGTTCTTAAGCAGACGCAGGCTTTGCGGGCGATGATGCATAAGTTCAATACCGATAAGCTTAAAACGCTTCTAGAAGAATTCCGGCCTGACGCCGTGGTCTGCACTCAGGCGTTCCCATGCGGCATGGTCGCTGATTACAAAAAAACTTTCAATCTAAACCTGCCGATATTCGGTGTGTTGACCGATTACGCGCCGCATTCTTACTGGATATATAATAATGTGGATCAGTATATAGTGCCTTCAAAAGAGACGGGTGATAAATTAATAGCGAACGGAATAGATCCTGTGAAGATAAAAGACTATGGGATACCAATCGATTCTAAATTTCAAAACATATCGGAAAAGTCTCTCCTGGTTGAGAAGCTCGGCCTGGATAAAGGTAAGCCCTGTATCCTTATTATGGGTGGCACCCAAGGGTTGGGACCGATAAAAGAGCTTGTGCGTATTCTTGACCGTTCGGAATCAGACATGCAATTTATAATTGCTTGCGGGACAAACAAAAAATTATATAAATGGTTAAAACCGAGATGCTACCGCAAGAAGACGATAATCCTATCCTATGCAACAAATATAGATGAACTTATGCAGGTAGCGGACATAATACTTACGAAGCCGGGAGGGATTACTACGGCCGAGGCCCTGGCAAAAGGATTGCCTATGCTTATAGTGAATCCACTGCCGGGACAGGAAGCTATGAATACTAAATTCCTGCTCAAAGAGGGTGTCGCTGTAAAAGCTGAGAGTCCGGAAGATGTAAGTGTGTTGCTGAAAGAGCTTTTAGATAACAAAAGTAAGCTGCAGGCTATGAGCGATACGGCGCGTTCGCTTTCGAGACCCGACAGTTCTGTGATGATAGCAAAATCAGTTTTGGAGGCAATGGCCGGAAAATGATGCTCTATGTTTTATATAGGATCGGGTATTTTGTAGTAAATTTATTCCCTTTAAAAGTTTCGTACTGCATAGCGTCGTTTTTAGCAGATCTGTGTTGTCTGATAAGTTACAGGGATCGCAGGTATGTGGTCAGAAATCTAGCAACCATATCTGGCCGGCAACACGATAAGCGTGCTCTTCGCAACATGGCCAGGGAGCTTTATAGGAATTTCGCGAAATATCTGGTCGATTTTTTCAGATCAGCAAGAATAGACGAAGAATATGTCAAAAAAATGGTCAAAGTGGAAGGCGAAAAAAATATTGATTCCGTTTTGGCAGGCGGGAAAGGCGTCATACTTATGTCTGCCCATATCGGCAACTGGGAATTGGGCGGATCTGTTATATCGATTTTAGGCTATCCCATAAGCGCTGTAGTGCTTTCGCATAAAAATAAAAAGGTTAATGAATTCTTTCGCAAGAGGCGGCTGGCTGGAGGGCTTACGCCTATAGAGATGGGCGCTTCGTTGAAAGCATGTTATAAATCGCTGATGTCCGGCAAGGTTCTGGCTCTTTTGGGCGACAGAGATTTTAATAAAAGCGGACTTATGTTAGATTTCTTTGGCAGGAAGACATTATTCCCGAAAGGACCTTCTGTGTTTAGCTACAGACTGAACGTGCCGATTATTCCAACTCTCATGGTCAGGCAGCCGGATGATACTTTTAAGATAGTTTTCGAAGAACCTATGTATGCTGATAGCTCTAAGAAAGAAGAAGATGCGGTTTTTGAGCTTGGCGCTAAATGTGCAGGCAGGATAGAGTCTTATATTCAGAGGTATCCGACCCAGTGGTATGTTTTTAAGGATATGTGGAATAAAGATGAATAAAATATGCGTATTAATACCATCTTATAATGAGTCTAAAACTATCGGAGATATAGTCCATAAAGTAAAAGCTCTTGGGCTTACTGCCTGCGTGATCGATGATGGCTCTACTGATAATACGGGCAGCATAGCTGCAAGCGAAGGTGCAGTGGTTATTGCAAATAAAGCGAACATGGGGAAGGGTGCTGCGCTGCGCAGCGGGTTTGCCTATATTTTAAATAATGATTACGATGCGGTTATTATAATAGATGGTGACGGGCAGCATGAAGTCAGCAGCATTCCTGATTTTATTAAAAGTGCGGAAGATACTAAGCCGGATATCATAATAGGTAATAGGATGTCTGATACCAGGGCTATGCCATATGTCAGGCGGCAGACGAATCGATTTATGTCCTGGCTCATATCCAGGATGTGCGGGCAGAAGATACCGGACACTCAGTGCGGATATAGGCTTATCAATAGAAAAGTTCTCGAGTCGGTAGCCTTGTCCTCATCAAATTTTGAGATAGAATCAGAATTGATCATACGTTCTTCCCGAAAAGGTTTTATTATAGGAAGCGTGCCAATAAAAACGGTTTATCAAAATGAAACCAGCAGGATAAATCCAATAGTGGACACTTTAAGATTCATAGCTTTTGTGTTTAAAATGAAGAAGGAAAAATAATGGCTGTGCTTAATAAGAGCTGTGTCCATGTTTATACGGGCAATGGTAAGGGCAAAACTACAGCAGCATTGGGCCTTGTTCTTAGGGCCAGCGGCGCGGGGTTAAAAGTTTCCATTCAGCAGTTTATTAAGAGCGGAAATTACAGCGAAATAAAAGCTTTGCGTAAAATCTCTAATGTTGATCTAGCGCAATGCGGCCGCAAATCTTTTATTAAAGGTAAGCCGTCAGAGGCTGATAGTGAGTGTGCTAAGCGGGGATTTGAAAAAGCTAAAGACGATATTTTTTCAGAGAAATATGATCTCGTAGTTCTTGATGAGATAAATGTTGCTATGAAGCTTGGGCTTGTTAACACCAGAGAGGTGGCTGCCATTATTAAAGATAGGCCGAAGTCTGTCGAAATTATTCTGACCGGACGGGATTGTCCTGCGATGATTAAAGAGATTGCCGATCTCGTTACTGAGATGCGGGAAATGCGCCATCCTTATCGAAGAGGCATTAAGGCTAGGCGAGGCATAGAGTATTAAAAAGGAAAAAGGTGGTTTATTCTACTTGACAATTTGTCAAAATAAGGTATAATTTTAATCAACTGAGCTTGGCAGAATGGACCTGTTTTAATGAATGCGTGCTTTATGAAATACAAAAAAAATCCGAAACATCAACCTCTTAAATTAACCTGCATAAAATATTTCTATCACAAAATAGCTTGTTCTCGACGGGAGGTAGAAGCCCTAAAAGCTAAAAATTAGTTCGGTTTACATGCTTAAAAGTTATCGTTGTTAAGTCACAAAAAAGCTAACTTTTAACCATTGACAATTCAAGAGCATATGATATAGTTAAAGTATCAAAAGAGAAAAGGAGGGAAAAGAAATGACCTTATTAAATGCATTAACAAAGATAGTAGCGAGTTTTAAAAATTTTCATGTAAAGGAGGTGAATGAAATGAAGAAAATAGCGATTGTATTAGTAGTAATGTTTGGTGTTGCATTATGCGCTTCACAAGCTTTTGCATATACTACGCCCGACAAGTCCACTAGCGTTTCAGCGACTGCTTCTGTTGGCGCTGTCACAAGCCTTAGCGCAACGCCTGGCTCTGTATCGTTCAGCGATACTGCAGCGGATTCGTTCGCTTCCAGCAAGGTTACCCTTACCTATAAGAGTAACTATAATCCTTGGAAGTTAGCGATCTATACCAATAACACTGGTATAAAGACTTTTGCTAATGGCGGACCTTATCAGAAGAGTGGTCTGACAGACGGAACCAACTTAGTGCCTCTTAAATGGGTCGCTAAGAATCCAAGTTCCAGCGCACCGTCGATTTCGACGATAGGCTCATATAATTTCATCAAAGATAAAAATGACGAAGATGATCCGTCAACAACCTCTGATGATTCATGGGCTGGAGCGGTTTCTAGCAGTGCGACTTATGCTGCCATAGCTTATGGTACAGCAAGCAGCGGTACGTGTATCGATCCGACAGCAGTATCGAATAGCTATAATGGCGATTCTGTTTCAGGAACGATAGATGTTTACGTAGCGGCGTTATTCGGGACCTATCCTGCACCAGTTGGTAGCTACAGCACAACGATAGGATTCGATCTGTATCACGAATAATATAGCAGTAAGCTTATTGCAAAGTAGTTAGAAAAAATGTAATTATGCCCCGTTAGATATCAATCTAACGGGGTGTAGTTGCAAAAAAAAAGATAAGAGGCGGGAATGCTGACTCACGACATAACAAAAATGAACTATATTATAATAACTTTTTTTGTGATGTTATGTATGTTTGTGAGCGCTCCGTCTTCTTATGCTAATGTTTCTGTTCAGCCTGATAGTACCGAACTGATAGTTGAGTCTGGCAAGGTTATTAAGGGAGTTCTTCAGGTTCGCAATGATGCTGCGGAAGAGGTTCACGTTAAGGTTGAACCGGAAGACTGGATGAAGAAAAAGTCTACAGGTGCTTCAGTTTCTGTGAAAGATTGGCTTACGGTAAGTTCGTTAGAATTTGACATGGCCCCGGGAGAGGATAAGAACGTAGATTATTCTATCTGTGTACCGGAAGATTCCGCGGCAGAGGTTGTTGCGATGGTATTTTTTTCTACAACTGCACCGCAGGGTAATTTGAATATCACGAACAGGTATGGGGTTTCGATTTACGCAGCCGTTTCTGACAAGCTTAACATTGATTGCGCTTTGGTAAATATTGAAGTAAGTCGTGATAGTGTAAAAACCGATGAAGGAATAGTTAATAAAGGAATTATTTTTATCCTAAATCTTGAAAACAAAGGAAATGCTCATCTTCGTCCGACCGGTTCAATAGAAGTGACCGGGGATGATGGTGCTAGATATAATATACCGATTGAAAGAAATTTCCCGGTTTACCCGGAAGGTAAGCTAAGTCAGCGTGTCATGTGGAAAAAAGAAAGCCTGCCTGCCGGAAAGTACGAGGCAGAGGTAAAGCTCGATTATGGAGCTTTATACAAGTTAGACAAAAAAATCAATAAAGCGGTTTCGTTTACAGTTGAAAAAGACGGCTCTATTTCCACTTTTGGGGGATGAAGAGTATGCTTAGGCTGAAGATCTGGATACTATCGGCAGTTGCTGTTGTTACCCTTATCTCGGTAAGAGATAAAGAGGTAGTGCTCAATGTGCCTAGCGGCCATCCGCTTGTGGCGGAAGCATACCATTCGGCTTCATCCAATGCAGCTGTTTCAACTCCGTCCTCTACTGCAACTACTTCTGCTGTTTCATCAAGTTTACAGTCCGGATCAAGTTCCAGCGGTTCTTCTTCAAGCTATTCAGGAAGCGACTCATCTTCTGATAGCTCTACGGGCTCAGGCAGCGGAAGTTCTGCATCGACGGGCAGTAGTTCTTCAACCGGCGCTACGCAAAGCACTGTTTCTTCGTCAGGCTCAGACGCATCAACAAGCGGAGCTTCGGGATCAGTCGCCTATTACGGCCTGGCATCTACTTACGAAACTGCTTCCGATGACGAGGAAGAGGTTGGCGCAACAGCTGGTAATAGCGCTCCGCAGATAGGCTCTTACATACCCGCAACTTTAAATGTTTCAGTGGACGAAGGTTCGTCATTAGCTTTTAGCGTTGCAGCTTCTGATGCAGATGATGACGCTGTTTCTTATAGCTGGAAAATTGACGGATCAGACGCATCTGTTTCGGATAGCCAGCTGACGTATTCACCAGCTGTCGGTACTGCGGGAACACACACGGTCAATGTAACAGTCAGCGATGGCAGCCTTGCTGCGCAATGCACCTGGACTGTAACAGTTAATGACGTGACATTACCCAAGCCTGTTTACGTGACTTCGTTGCTGCCAAACAGCGGTATAAAAGGTGTGGACGTTGTTATTCAGGGGGCAGGATTTAGCACTACGGCGGCTGAGAATATTGTTAAGTTTGGGGATGTTACAGCAAATTCAGTAAAAGTTGTAAGCGCAAACCAGCTTATTGCCACAGTGCCCGATACTGCAACGGGTGGGTTGAATGATGTAGTGATAAGCGTTAACGATTCTGCAAGCAAGAAGCATTTATTCGATGTGCTCGACACTTCCGCAATCAATGTATTTATAAATAACACCGCTTTGCTTTTACCATCAGGTATGACCTTGAGCGACTCCCGAATTATCAGGTTGGCAGATATAGATGGTGATAAAGACCTGGATATGCTCATCATTGATGTTGTTGCATCAAAAGTTTATCTGCTTATAAATAATGGAAACGGATATTTCTCTAAAACAGATAGTGCAAATCTACCTGCCTCCATTACCAGCGCAGCATCATTTATAACGGATGTTGTTTTCGGCGATGTTAACAATGACGGATTTGCGGATATCCTGATTTCATATTCGCAGGGACAATCTGTAGAATTGTTATTGAATTCCGGAACGGGCACATTTGCGGACTTTACCAGTACTAATATGCCTTCTTTATTTACTCAAACCATGGCCCTGGATGTCGGCGATATTAATGGGGATGGTTACCTGGATGTGATCGCGGCGAACTATGATTCAGGTGACGTTTTATTGATAAATGACGGCACGGGCAAATTTTCGCGTGATGCTCATTTTTCTTTGCCCGAGGTGCTTGACGGTAGTTCTGACATAAAGTTCTGCGATATAAATAATGACGGTGCGGTTGATATCGTTACCGCAAACAATGCAGTGATAGGTGACAGCACTCTTAGTAGCAGGATATACCTTAATAATGGCTCAGGGGTATTTAGCGATGCCACGGATGCGCTTATGCCTGCTAGTGGTGAGTATTGCGAAGTCTTGGATCTCGGCGATATTGATCGCGATGGCGACATAGACCTGGTAGTCGCAGGCTATAATCAGAATATAATCCTCATTAATGACGGCGCCGGTGTGTTTGAAGATAAGACAGTGGAGTTAATGCCTACTAATTATTTCCATTCCAAAGATATTAAGCTGGGAGATCTTAATGGTGACGGTTATTTGGATCTGATAATTTTGGGTGAATCTAACGCCTCTCTTCTACTTAATAATAAAAAGGGTTCGTTTAAAAATTCCGACTCTTCTATCAAGCTGCCAGATTATGTAAGCACCCCCGCTCAGATTGGAGGAAGAAACATAGAGCTTGCAGATATAAATGCTGACGGGTTGCTTGACATTATGATCGGCGGTGCTACGCTCAATGTACTGGTAAGCAACGCGACAAATAAGCCGCCTGTGCTGGACATGATAGGGAATAGGTCGGTTGAGGCCGGTAAAACGCTCACGATCAATTTAAATGCAGCAGATCCAAATGGAGATGTCCTTATATATTCGGCTGAAAATATTCCAAGCGGTGCAGTATTTAATTCGTCATCACACCTGTTTAGCTGGACCCCTAAAGTAACTGATATAGGTGATTACGAAAATGTTGCTTTCGCAGTTACCGAGGAAACCGCAGAATCTCTTAGTGATAACGAGGCTATTTCAATAAGCGTTGTTTCGGCAGACCTTCCTGTGATCGATTATTATATGCCCATAGATCTGGATGTAACTTCAAAGCTTGGAGAAGTTTTACAGTTTGGTTTAAGTGCGCATGATCCTAAGGGTGGAGAACTGACGTATACATGGGTATTTAACGGAGAAGAAATACCTAATATAACCGTAGGCACTTCCTCTAATATATTTATATTCCCAAGGCTGGGGGATAATATTATAGAGGTCAGAGTGTCTAATAGTTTCGGAACTACGCCGCTTAGCTGGAACCTTGCAGTAACTGATACTGATAATGAGGTTCCTGACATAACATCATATAGCCCAGTTAGTCCTACGGCAAGCATTGACCTTTCAACGCAGGGGCTTATAGATTTCACGGTTAGTGCAACAGATCCGGAAAGCGATACGCTGACATACTCATGGGCATTTGACGGCACGGTCGTATCGACTGCATCAACGCTGGCAAACACGGCATATTCTTCACTCGCTTCTGTAGGTACTCATACAGTTATAGCTTC